>Ga0129333_10001132_pt1 | contig 23811 bp, 23 predicted proteins | sample CPB6_08_DNA_FD_94474 | JGI IMG/M metagenome (GOLD analysis project Ga0129333, IMG submission 94474) | Freshwater to marine salinity gradient microbial communities from Chesapeake Bay, USA - CPBay_Sum_0.6_0.8_DNA | ecosystem: Environmental > Aquatic > Marine > Coastal | place: USA: Chesapeake...
ACGGTCGCCGGGTACGCGTCGAGTATCTCCAGGGCGGCGAGGACGAGGATGCGGCGGCCGAGACCGGACTCCCAGACCACTGCCTTCGCACCGAACGAGGAGAGGTCGCTGACCAACTGCGGGAGGGCGGTGCGAACGTGGGGAGCCAGGGAGAGGTGGGAGGGGAACTCGATGGCCGGGGACTTGTGCACGGGACGGGGACCTGACCACCGCAGCCCGGGCTCGCGGAGGAGTTCTTCGGCAAACGCCGAACAGACCCCAAAGGAGGTCGAGGAGGTGCGAAACAAGCCGGGTATCTTCGATGCCTCTAGTATCTGTGGTTTGGAGGTTTTTATGGAAATGAACCCCTCCGGTGCGATGGAGGCGGTTCCTGATGGTCCCAAGGTGGGGAGGTTCCTCTCGATGTCGGACCAGACGTCATCGGTGGCAACCAGGGCTAAGTCGGCGAAGCCGAGGAGCGAGGCGAGGGACTTGGGGACGATCTCGTCGTACGGCATTCCGTCCTGAGATTCCCAGGAGAGGACGTAGTTGGTACCGGAGCGCTCGACTGTTGCCGGAAACTCGGGGGCAGGAGGGTGGCAGGCCAACGTCCAGATCGGAAGGAGTTCCTCGGAGACGGAGACACGGACATCCAGGTGGGCGAACTTGGTCAGCAAACGAGCCGGGGCTGAGACACCGAGTCCCGGACGATACTCAGGATCAAGAGCTTTGGCGGCGAGGAACGAGAACAGTTCCGGTTCGGGTACGTCGGCGGAGACCAGCAGGGTCAGACCCGACACGTCCAGGTGCAGGCGCGAGGGCGGGGAGGGTGCGAACTCCATCCGAAGCTGGGTGGCTTGCGAGTTGATATCCTCAGGCACGTTTCCATACAGTGCCCAGCAAGTGCCCTCGAGCGAGGCGGGGCTGGACCGTTGACCTACGGGCCAAGGCTTGCACTGTTGAGTCCATGGCCATTCTGCCGCGCAAAAATTCCCTCGACATCGACATGGGGGAGGAGGGCCCGCGAGATGCGTTCCTGGGGACCCTCCGTTCCGAGCTCGACGAGGACATACCCCTTGAGGGGGCGTTTGCCGAACTGTATGCCCGGTTCACCTCACTGAAAGACGCGTACGACATGGGCCGACTGGACACACGCACCTACGGACGTGCCCTGAGGGACTTGCGGGTCATCGACCCCGAGGGTTTCCAGTGGACGATCGGTGCCACGACGGGAAGATGGTACCGCAGAAACTACCAAGAGGGTGGGCAGTGGGCCGCATCACCGGCGCCGATCGGTACCGGTACGCTGGTTGACCACACCGGCAAAGAGGCCGGATGGGCCGTGGAGGACTGGGAGGAGCGGCGCGCGAAGCGACTCCAGGCGGAAGCGGAACGGGCACGGGCGGAGGAGACCAAACGTGAGGCCGCACCGACCGTGAAGAAGAAGATGACCATCGAGGAGATGTTCGACAGGTACGTTGAGAGTGCCGAGGAGGAGCCGACCTATTCGGTGAACGACATGATCCTCCCGGTTGAGGACCTACCGGAGGAACCGACGACGGGAACGATCCCGGACGAGTCGGAGACGGACTAGACGGGCTCTATCCACCCATCGTGCAGACCAAGACGGGGATCTCGGCGTGTGTCGCGGGTGGAGGTGGTGGCACAATGATAATCCACACACCTGGAGGATACCATGCCGAAGAATACCGCAACCGCAAAAACCGAGATTGCCCGAGGAGCCCAGTTCGAGGCCTTCTTGAAGGAGATGTCGAAGGACCGACCCGGTGAGGTCATGTTGCTCGACCAGAACGGCGGCAACGACATCGCCGCCATCTCCAGCGGAGCCATCAGCCTCGACGTGGCGCTCGGCGTCGGCGGGTTCCCGCGTGGACGCGTCATCGAGCTCTACGGGCCGGAGATGAGCGGCAAGACCAGCCTGGCCCTCTCCGTAGCGGCCCAATGCCAGAAGAACGGTGGCACCGTCGGATTCGTCGATGCCGAGCATGCCCTCAACCGTCAGCATGCCATCGACATGGGGGTCGACCCGACCAAGATGGTGATCTACCAGCCGTCCTCCGGAGAGGATGCCATCTCGATGGTCGAGAAGATGGTCGATTCACGCGGATTCGACATGGTGATCGTCGACTCGGTGGCGGCCTTGACCCCACAAGCGGAAATCGACGGCGAGATCGGTGACCAGCAGATGGGTCTGCACGCCCGCCTGATGTCGAAGTTCATGCGCAGGATCGTTGGACCCTGCAATGACACCGACACGATGCTCGTGCTGATCAACCAGGTTCGCGCGAACCTCGGTGCCTACGGGACGCCGGAGATCTCCACGGGTGGGAAGGCGATCAAGTTCTACGCCTCGGTCCGCATCGAAGTCAGGTCGGCGGCCTCGAAGAAGATCGAGCGGAACAAGGTCGTCGTGGGCCAGACCTGCGTCGCAACCGTCAAGAAGAACAAGGTCGGACCCCCACACCGTGTGGCCGAGTACGACTTGATCTTCGGTGAGGGCATCCAGGGAGAGAGCTCTCTCCTCGACGTGGCCGAGCAACTCGGTCTCGTGACCCGTGCCGGAGCTTCGTACACCGAAGTGGCCACCGGCGAGAAGATCGGGGTCGGGAAAGAGACGGTGAAGCAGCGCCTCGGCGAGGACCGGGAACTGCGAGACCGCCTGACCGAGGGAGTGTATACCACCCTCAGCCGCGGGGCCGCCGCGCCGGGAAACATCCCCGGCGACGACGAAGCCTGACACGGCGCTGTGCTAAATGATAGCTGGATTGGACGGTTGACTCCGTGCGAAAGATTGCAATCCTGGCTGTCTTGGTCCTCGGAGTCGGGGCCCTTTTAGGTCTCGTCTCTGCGCGAACGACCGGATCTGCACCCACCGAGGCTGGGGCAGGGCTCACGGACGCGACTTGTGTGCCTGGGGATTCGGTATGTCTCAAGGAGCTGTACGCGGCCGCGGTGCAACGTGGTGATGCAGAGGCAGTGGTCTCCGGTCTCCTGGACTTCGAAACGGGGGAAAGTGGATGCCATGAGTCCGCGCACATAGCCGGACGCATCATCGGGGCCGCGATGCCCCGCGATGCACTCCTACTCAACAGCACAGCGTTGGACTCGAGGTGCTCATACGGGTACGTGCACGGTGTTTTCCAGGGTCTAGCCGACATCGGGGAGAACCCCGTACGGGCGGCTGGGACCTACTGCGGGGAGCTGACCGGGAAGCTCCCCAGGTCCGAGTGTTTCCACGCCGCCGGTCATGGGGCAGCGATCGTCCTTGGGAACATCGAAGCCGCGATTGACTCCTGCCGCACTCTTGCGGAACCGGACAACGGATCGTGCGCGGGCGGTGTGTACATGGAGCACGTTACGAGCTACCTTGGCGACGGTGGACGCGAGGCGGACTTTGGACCCAGACCCGTCAGCGACACCCAGGCACGGTCGATGTGCAGCAACGAGAGCGGGCTGTTCTTGTACCAATGCGCGCGCAAGGCAGCCTTGTTCTGGGGGAAAACCCTGCCGAGGGAGGCCTTGGAGGGCAAATGTGAGGGGCTTGCGGTCAAGGTCGCTGACCCCACCGATGTCATGCTGGAGTGCGGAGCTGGGGCCGGGGAGTGGTTGAGGAACGAGACAAAATGGTCCATACCGAGGACCCTCGAGGAGGCAACTGAGATGAACCTGAACGTCGTGTCCGAGTGCCTCAAACTGGCTGCCGGCCGGGATGGGTCTTTCCTGGCCGGATGTTTCGAGGGTGTGATCACAGCGGTGCTTCCTGGTCAGGTGGCCGGGGTCGAGGATCGCGATGCATGGATCAACCCGTGCAGGAACATCACGGAGGACTACCCGATAGCGAAACGGGAGTGCACGACCCTGCGGAGCGAGATCGTCGGGGAGGCCGACTGAGCGGTCTCAGCTGAAGAGGGAATCCAACTCGGCGCTTGAGGCGCTTGACGATTTCTCCACCAACCAGGCAGCTGCTTCGTCGGGGGAGAGCCCCAGCACATCCATGGCCAGACGCAGTGAGTCCACCCGCTCCCCATCGCAACGGTAGCAGCGCACTTGACCCTTCATCGTACGCATCGAGGCGTTCGCATCACCGTTGTTGTGTCGATCCGGTCGGGGACAGTGCCACAGGCCCGTGTCCGGATTCTGGCGGGCACCGAGCAGTCGCATGGCCACCTCGATGGGGACGGCGGCGCCGAGTTCAAGGGCGAGGCGGCGGGGGTCTTGCTGTTCGGCCTCCACCAAGCAGCGGCGGTCCCCGATACGGTGCTTGCGGCGCAGGTCCAGTGCCTCGGCTCGCAGCGTGTCCAGGCAGACCCCTGGGACCTGCAATGGGCTGTCTGCCGGTGCGGCCGGTTCGAGGCCCGAGACGAGGTACGGGAAACGGTCCACGTTGCCGCGGGCCCGCAGGCCGCAGACAACGAGCAGCTGCGTGATAGCCGCGGAGACCTCATCGGCCGGGGCAAAACGTGCGCGGCGGGCGTAGCGAATGGATGAGGCATCGGCTGCCGAGAGCTGCGAGGAGAACAGGATCGAGGGGACCTCGATGTTCTCCACCACACCTACTTGCACCTGGACGGGGATGGTGTCGGGCTTTCCGGCATCGGGGATGGAGCGCGCGACGCTGTCGATCCGGTCGGCGTCCACGATCCTGCCCCCGGAGATGAGGTCGAGCCGGCGCTGCGCGTAGCCGATGAGGGCGGCGTAGGTCAAGACAGCGGTGTCGCGATCAGCATCGATGGAACACACGGCCTCAGTGCGAAAGTCGCCCGGGGAGAGTTCAGCGGCGGCGAGGGCGGCGAGGACGGCCTCGGGGGTTGCGGACTCGATTCGCAACTCGATGAACTTGGCCTCGTCAGGAATGCCTTCGGGACGCGGGCCGACATGTATACAAACCTGGTACCCACCACCGGAACGCTTCGACTTGGCCATACTGTTAGAACCTCCTAGGTTCCTACAGGGTCGGTCCGTTACCGGGGGGATGTTCCCGCCGGGGTCCGGAAGGAGACGGCATGACCCAAAATGGTTTGAGCCCGGAGGAACTCCGGTGCCGCAGCAACCGAGGCTGCCGTCTGCGGGGGCAGGTGCAGGACCAAGGTGTTGGCCTCCAGTACCGGGCGGGCCGGTCTGAGTTTGGCCACGAGCAGACGAGCCGCGGCGGACGGGGGATCGTTGAGCAGATTCAGCAGCTGAAGGAACACCTCGTCGGCATCAGAGGACGGGGCTGGTTCCAGATCCACATCGGGCTGGGCCGCGACCTCGGCGGGAGGGGTTTCTAGTGAACCAGTGGTGATTTCCGGATCGGATACGAAGGGGTCGTTCGCGTACACAAAACCCGAGATGTCCGTCGGCTGCTGTCGGACCGGTTCTGGGGCCGGGGAGGTGGGCTTCGCAACAGTGAGCACCAGAGGATCAACCGCGGGCTCACTGGATGCCTCTTTCGGGCTCCCGGCCTGGTGATCGGTCCCGGATGCCCGGGCAGGGGCAGACGGCGGGGTGGCGATGGGGGGAAGATCTCGCGAAACGGTGGATTCGGGCGCACTGGTCTCCGAGTTGGTTTGCAAATCGAGCCCGGCGAGCTTGACCAACATCGCGACAGCGGCCAGGTCGGAGTCATCGCGTCGGGCTGAAACCAGGGAGTCAGCAGCCGCGACGAGCGCGTTCAGGCTACCGTGTTTTGCGGGGCTGAGCGTCGAGGCCGTCAACTCATCCGAGACGACGGTGGCGAGGCGGGAGAGCAGTTGTGAGCGGGGGAAGGAGGCACGCAGGTCCCAGTACGAACGGACCGCCGCCGCGACATCCCCTACCGCCAGGGACCTGAGCATCGACTCGATGCGAGACTGTGGCGGGCGTCCGAGCAACTCGGCGATCTCGTCTGGTGAAACTGCTCGGGCGGAGCGCAACACTGGCAGGATCTTCTCAAGCGTCATCAAGGTGCCCCGAACGCCGAGTTCGGGCTCCGATGAGTCCACTATCTCCCTAGCGATAGCGGGATCAGGCGACACGCCCTCGGCAGACATCACCCGTGAGATGTTCTCGGCGAGTTCCGCGGTGGTGGGCGGGGTCAGCTCGAACTGCGTGCAGCGCGATCGGTTCGTGTGCAGCATTTTTTCAGGATCCGTCGTGGCCAGCATGAACACCACATGGGCGGGGGGCTCCTCGAGCAGTTTCAAAAAAGCCTGTCCGCCCGCGGCGGAGAGACCATGGGCCTCGTCGATGATGTATACCCTGTACCGACCGCGCATGGGCGCAAGTTGGGCACGGGCGGCGAGGTCGCGGATCTCATCCACCCTTCCGTTCGAGGCGGCATCGATCTCCACCACATCGGGGTGGATCCCGGCAGCGACATCAGCGCATGACTTGCACGCCCCACAGCAGTCCCCGTCCACACGGCTCTCGGCGGGAGCCTCACACAGCAAAGCGGCGGCGCAGATCCTGGCCAGCGTCGTCTTCCCGAGCCCGGAACCTCCGCAGAGGAGAATCTGCTGCGGCAGTTCCTCGAGAGATGCGGCTCGCATCAGGGGGACCTTGACATGCCGTTGGCCGACGACCTCGGCGAACCGCCGGGGGCGGTACGAGACCGCCAGGGAGCCGTTCGTGCTTTTGTGCATACCTATATACCGTCCGGATGATCGCTGATTCGCACACGTGCGGCGGTGAATTGGTGCTTGGGGATCGAATACCGTGCGGGGTTTGGGGCACTACAGAACAAACACGTCCGACGTAGTTCCGGAGGCCGAGGAGACTCGGTACAGTCCCCGGCGCGGGCGGGTTATTTTGAATCTGAACTCCCCTGAGGATGTCGTTGCCGTGGCCGTGGTGAACCATTTCCCGTCGCGAAGATTCTGAAGAACGACCTTAGTGGATCGAGGGTGTATGGAACCTGAGACATAGGCATACTGGCCACGGCGGGTCGAGGAGGTGAGTTTGATGCTGGAGACCACTGCCAGTTCCGCAGTGGCGAGGACTCTGCCCGACTTGGAGATCACCTCGATGGTGCCGCTGCGCAGGGCCCGCTCAGAGAACCTCAACGGGGACATGTCCGAACGGACCTCAATGGGGCGGATTCTCGCACCCGGAGTGCGCAGGCTCAGAGTACACGGAGCGCACCCCATCGTGAGCACGGTGAGGTCAAAGTTCGAGCCGTACTTGACAGAGGTTGGAGCGATCAAGCTCACCATCGGCTCAGGAGTCGGGAGAACCAACGGAGAGTCCGGCGGACGGAGGGAGGGCAGGGTGGGGATGGGGAGGTTCGGGAGGGGGGTGGGGAGAGCGGGCGGCTTGCTGGGAGGAGCCCCCAGGGCCGCGGCGGCGTCCAGGACACCGTTGCCGGTGGCTTGATCCCATCCTGCCGGGGAGGCATCTTGGGCCGATGTGTACAACTTCTGCACGGCCTGCCCCGGTGGGAGTCCGGTGGAGACCAGCAGGGCCAGAGCGGCCGAGACATAGGGAGCAGCCTGGGAGGTGCCAGAGAGATACTCGTACCCGTTCTCGGGGTACGTCGAGAGCACGGCGAAACCCGGGGCGGTGATGTCGATGTACGCCCCCTTGTTCGAGAAGGCGGTGGCGGTGCCGTCTGGACCGCTGGCGGCGACGGCGACCACGGAATCATAGGCGGCCGGGTACATCGGCTCGTTCCGGTCGAATCCGCTGTTGCCCGCGGCGGCCACGACCAGGACATTGCGCTCGGCAGCATAAGCCACGGCAGAGGCCAGGACATCGGAGGACTCCTCGCCCCCCAGGGAGAGGTTGATGATGTCAGCGCCGCTGTCGACCGCCCAGACGATTCCTGACGCGATGGCGGTGTGATCCCCAGAGCCGTTGGCATCAAGCACCCGAACCGGGAGGATGGAGGACTTAGGGGCCAGACCTGACACCCCGAGTTGGTTGCCCATCGCGGCGGCGATGATGCCGGCCACATGGGTGCCGTGCCCATTCGGATCCGTCGTGGATGAATCCTCCAGAAAGCTCCGGCCGGGCAGGAGGCCGGGCAGATCTTCATGGGGGGAGACCCCGGTATCCAGCACGGCGACTGTCACGGAGGTGCCTTGGGCGCGATCCCAGGCCGCGGGTGCCCCAAGAGCGCGCAGTGCCCATTGTTCCTGTGAACGAGGATCATCCGAGGAGGCGAACGGGGGCAGATCGAGGGTGGAGACTTGGGGGTTGGCGGAGATCCCCAGAACGGTCCCGGTGGGGAAACTCCCTGAGCCGTCGAGACGGTAGTACCGCAACGATCCCCCGGTCCTGATGATGGCGACTTGGGCGTCGACGGTTGCGGTCGGTGGAGTGGGGACGGTCGGGGACGCTTGCAAACTGAACGGGGGTATCGTTAAAAGCAGAGCCAGGACCAGACCGCGCATGACGTGGAACTGTTGGGGCGGGGGCTGGGACGGGAACACATGACACCGGGATTTGAGTGTTGCCGCTTGGACCCAGGCGGCGACGGTTCGACTTAATATGTTCTTCGTCCTTCTCGGAGCTGCGCTCGGGATAGCCATTGGATTTGGCAAGATCCCGGCACTTGAGGGGTTGAGTTCCGCAATGGCGGAGGGGGCGACCTCACTCGGGTATGACGCCCTGGATGCGGCCATCAATGCCACCGGGATGCAGGACAGCACAGCCGCTGTCGTGGTTCGCACCGTCTCGGTCGCGCTCATGCCGGGAATAGTGGCCGGGGTTTTGCTGGGTTGTGCACGAAGTGGGGTAGTGCTTCGAAGGTTCGGGGCGTTGCTCACCATCGTCGCAGCGGTGTGGGTTTTTTTCACCCAGGACATGCCGTACGCCGCCGTCGGGTCGATCATACTGCTCTCGATCGGGTTGATGTTCGCTTTTCTGGTAGGAACCTCATTGAGCATCGTGTCTGCCACACTCGCGGGCGTGATCGCCACGGCGCAGATCCGCCTGGCCTTGAGCGGAAACTCGGAGAGGTTCACAGAGGCAGCCGGAGTCTTGCTTGAGAAGGCCAAAGTCGGGGACTTAGGCTTGTGGGTGCAGGTCCTGGCCTGGTCCAGCGCCGTCTTGCCCGTCGTAGTTCTGTGGTCAGCATTACGGGACTGAACATTCCTGGTGCCGTCTGGGGTGCGGTGCGGCTTGAGAGGTAGTGTGGCATGAGCTGCAGTGTGGTACAGTACTTCCACCATGGCCGACACGGAAAAGCACCACGAACCACGGATGCCGGGGGACCTCTCGGTGGAGTTCTCCGGGAGGATTTTCCTGCACATCCAGGAACGCGACGGGACTCACGATGGCCTCGATGCTGCACCATACCTCAAAGACCTCATCGTCATCGGGTACGGCGAGGATGCGATGACGGGCACCGAGGGGGTTGAGGTTGGCTGGTGGGAGCACACGGACCTGTCCGTATGGATCAACGGTCGTACGATACCGCCTGAGCTGGCCCTGGAGTTGGCTGCTCGGGGACTGCGGAAAGTGTTGCGTGAGATGTTGACAGCCAGGGAACGCTAGCTCGGTTGGATGGCTGGGGGGCGCTGAAACGGTTGTGTCGCAGTGAGGCGCTGGTGTTCAGCCGCTTTGGACAAACAATCAGCCTCGCAACACCGGTGCACCAGCACCACCAACAGCGGTTAGAACATCCGGGAGACACTATGGCCCGGAAGCCAACTGGTTGGAATCCCACCACCCACCGGCTCGTGAACGGACAGAACTGGCGGATCGGCAGAAACCGAGACGCCATGGTCGCCCTTCGCGGACGAAACGGTACGGGTGTCGAAGAAATTCGACTGGTCGACAGGTCTAAGTCCCGACATTTGGACTGGGCGTCGAACATCATCGTGGTCAAAGTCAACGGTGCCTTGAACTCGGAAACCGAGTCCAAGCGCCTGTATGAGCTTTGCCGGGCCTGGTGGATGCGGCACACCCAGATCAATGATCTAGGTGCGCGCGCTTTCTTCCAGGTCGAGTTGCGAAAGGACGGGGCCTATTATGTGGCACTCGAACTTCGCGGCAAGCTTGTGATGAGCCACTCCGTGGTCCTCAAAGCCTCTGACCCACGATGGGAATGGTGGGGTATCCGCCTACTTGATGCAGCTCTGGGGGTACTCAGCGGCAATCCGGTAGATGGCGACTTCATGACCATCTCCCTGGATGCCATGTCCACCCACACATGATCTGCAGCACGAGACAGCACCTGGTTCCCTCGGGAATCGGGTGCTGTCGCCGTTTTAGGGACCCTGACGATGGCGGAGGCGGGGCTGGGATGCGGGGGCCGGGATCTGCGGGAAAAGGCCCGGTGCGGCCCAAGGAACCGCCGCCTGGACGGACCGGTACCTGGCCGGAGCGGGATGGGCCGATACTTGACTTGAGGGCGGGGTCGTCCTCGGACCCAGCTGGGAAGGAGACACATGGCAACGACACCAAAACAACAGACCAGACCGGTGAAAGAGAAGTTCTACGTCCGGGTGCCGATCGAACAGGGGCCGGTGCTGTTTTGCGATGCAACCGCCTACATCGGCAAGGAGATGCCTTACAGCAAGCCCCAAGCCACCTGTGCCATGCGGGTCGAGTCGGATGCGGTGTATTTTTCCCTTCTGCACATCAGCCGGAAGAACGCCTCCGAGTTCGCCGCCAAGCCGATCAAGATCCCACGAGGCCCGGTGACGAAGATGCAGAAAGGACTGACCGACTTGGACCTCGAGAGCCGGGATGTCTGGGTGGAGATCGAGCTCTCCGAGACCGAGACCTTGCTGCACCGGTACAGCATCAGCCGGGACGAGAACGGGGTTGGCAGGTTGGAGGTCATCCCTGGGTACGGAGCCGGGGATGAGAAGGCTGATGACCCGACGTTCGACCTGCCGATCAGGGCTGTGGAAATGCGTCTGTACCTCAAATCCCCGAAACTGGGCCGCAAGGTTGCCGTAAACTTCATCGGGCACATCGGTAAACCGCGCACCCCTGAAAGCGTCGGCCGAGCGGCGGCGATGGTGCTCAACTCGATCTCCGGCTTGGCGGAGTTCCGCCAGATCGCGGGCATCGAGGCAATGCGCGTACCTGCCCCGTCAGCCAAGTGGGCGGCACGACCAGCACCGCGCAGGGACGAGGAACGGGTCGTGTTCAACCTCCCCATCCAGATGTTCTCCGTGGAGTACGCCCCGGTGGGGGCGGGCGACATCGTGGTCGAGATCGACCTCGAGTCGATCAACCAGGCGACCGGGCGTCTCTTGTTCCACGTGACGGCGCCGGAGCACGTCGCCGAGGTGTTCAACGCGGAGTACCGAACCATTGTCGTGGAGAACGCCCTGCCGGACGCGATCCGCAAAGAACTCGGGGACGATCTTGACATGATCGTGTACGAGATCATGCTGGGCGAGGTCGGCCTCCAGACCGTGGAGAGGCTGAAGGCGGCGACCGTGGGTCTCATGGGGTTCGACCTCACGCCGCGAGAGTACCGCCAACACGTCGCCGCGTAGTTCGGGAGGTTTTGTGTGTGTCCCCCCGGTGAGGGGCGTCACCATGTAAGGCATGCGCGAAATGAACCCTGTAGAGGCAGCAGTCGTAGCCGGGGCACCATCCGGTATCGCCCCGATCGTCGAGGAGACCTTCTGGCCCGAGATACGGGCCGTGGCCGGGGGAATCGTCCAACGACCGGGACGGATCAAGAAAGTACCCGCCAAGCAGCTCGAACGCGTGCTCGAGGAGGTGGAGCGGGTCGGGGGTGTGGCCGCCGTTTTGGAGGCGTTGAAGATCGACAAGCGCAAGGGGGCGGAGAGGTTGGTGCCGGATTATGCCGAACCGATCGGAACCCATGACGAGAACGGTGTCGCGGTGCCGATGGAGGACCTGATCCTGGCCTACTTACAGGTCCGGCCACGAGCGGGTGCCAGTGCACTGCGCGACCTGCTCCGCCGGCTCGATCGGCCGCGGCGGGCGGAACTGCTCAACGGTCTCATCAAGGCAGCATCGACGCTGGGCTCAGGCTGGCATATCAAGCGAACCTGCCTGCCTGAGGGAGTGAAGTTCCTGATCGATGGTGAGATCGACGTGGCGGACCTCGACGGTGAGGTGCATGACGCGATGATCGCGGTCAGTTTGAGCGGAAACCTCCACAGACACCAGCCCGAGCACCTTGTCGCCTCGCTGATTCGCGGGTCGGGCAACGGCGCGGTGGAGGCCATCGTGACCACTTTGTGGTCAGAGGGTGGGGCGGAGCACCTGGAGGCAATCGCGGCAGCCTGGAGGGCGAACAAATTCAACGAGATGGTCAACAACAACATCGTGCGGTCGCTCGCCGCACGGGGGGTCCTGAGCGACGAAGAGATCGCCCAGGCGGCGGCGACCAAGTTCGGTCAAAGCGCCTACCAGATCATCGCCCAGCTGCCGCCACGACAGGGGGAGATCGTGCTGCGGCACCTGCCGGAGGAGGTCTCCCTACCCGACATCAGCGACATCTTGGAGAGTGCGGCAGCGCGGAGCACCTGGGCCCTGTGCGAAGCCGTTCGGCGGGGGCGGGCACACGACCTGTCGAGGTGGCTGCGCCGGCCGGGAAGCGTGGCCGCACTGGAGAACGGTCGGGGTGAGGAGGTCATGCGGACGATTCTGGGGTCCTGGGATGCCGAACAAATCGGCCAGCTCTGCAGTTCCCTGCTCAGCCACAAGTTCGGTGGGGAACGCGAGGACATCAAGTACCTGGCTATCAACGTCCCGGACGGGACCAAGGTTCTCTCCGGATCCGGGTCCCTCTCGGCCTACGCCCGCGGACACTGCTACGAGCAGTTGGGGACGAACCGGAGGGCCTGGGACTACCTGAAGGGTCTCATACCGAACTGGCGCGGAAGCATCGTCCAACTCTGCCGGGCGGCTGAGAAAATGTCCCGCACCCGTTGACGGGGCGGGGGGTTGCGGGACAGTAGACTCCTATGCGGACGTTTCTCATCATCGCCCTCTGCGCAGCCCTCACGGGCGGCGGTACGGTGGGGGCCTCCTGGGTGGCCGGGCCACACAAAAGCCTCCAGAACGAGCTCGAGACCATGCTCTCCGATGATCTCGGCCTGACCGATGTATCACGCAACTTCTCCCCGTACTGTGCGCTTGGTTCCTGCCCGAAGGTCTCGGCCCAGAGCCTGGTCAAACTCGAACCCTCAGGAGCGGTGGCCAGGATCCGCCAGGAGCTGCTGCGGAGGGAGTACGTGGCCGGGGACGGGGACCCGATCTGGAAGGAGTACACACGCAAGGGGGTAATCCTCAAGTACCGGGTGGAGCCCTCCGACGGGGAGGTTTCCCGGGTTTTTTGGGAGATCGGACGGGACTGACCCGACCACAGCCCCTGTTTTGAGGGTTCCTCCCCCAGCACCCCGGGAGGAGGGGTGGGTATGGACACAACGAGCACCATGCACACCATCCGCAACAGCAGCGTACTGAGCATCCTGGCCATCGGCCCGACGCTCTGCGTTCTTCTCGCCGAACTCGGAGCCGGCTCCCGCTACCTGCCGGCCGGGGTGATGGCGTATGTTCTGACCGCCATCTTGCTGGCCTGGTCGCCGCTCCCAATCTCGATCCCAGCGGTCCTCCTCGGGGAGGCCAGGGATCGCTTCGAGCCGGGGCGCAGCGGTCCGGGCCGGGGCTGGAGGCTCCTGCGCCACCTGGGTAGCAAGGAGAGCGCGGTGCGTGTCGAGTTTCTCGCCAGCCTGATCGGGTTCGCAGCGGCTGTGCTCTACGTCGCCTTCTGAGACCCGACCGGGGACGATACTGTTGGCACGAGGTTCTTCTGACGTGTCCCAGCCATTACACCCCAACCTGGCCAGACTAGCGGCCGCATATGACGAGATATTCACTCGATGGTCCCGTGGACAGATTGATGCTGCGGCGGCCAGACAGGAGATCTCTGCCCTGGTCGCCCGGGACGACGACGGCATTTTGTGGTCGATCGACCCGGAAAGTGGGGCATGGTTGAGAAGGACGCTGGGCGGGGACTTGGTGCCCGGGACCCCTCCAAGCTACGGGATGGCAACCCCGACACCACATGATCTCTCACATAATTCCGGGGCCTTCAACCCTGATTCAGCGATCCACCTGCAACGAGTTGAGGATGAGCTCTTGTACGCACCGTCCTCCTTTGCTGGATCGACTAGGAGGGCTAGGATCCCTGAACACTCAGGATCTTCCAGGTCTGGGATGGCTATCTGGGTGCTTGTGGCGGCGGTCATCGTTTCGGCGGTGGCGTTCATCGTCCTCTGAGAAACCACAGCGCCCGATTGACCCGTACCACCGAACCGGTCCGGATGCCTCAACGAAGACAGTCTCGCGGTGCTGTCGTGGTTCGGCTGACACCGTCTGGCCCTGAAGGGGAGAGACACATCAGCCGTATCATTTGACCGCTGGTTTTCTCGGTCGAGATCCCGAATTCCTCGAAACCAAGCGAGCGGTACAGACCGTGAGCAGCCCGTGAATCGAGCAGGACCTCGAGATGCACGTGCTGGCCCGAGGATACCACCGGTCGGCACAGGGCAGCCACGATTGCCCGACCGATCCCGTTTCCCTGGTGCTCGGGAGACACGAGTACGTTGACGAGCATCAACGCAGTGGGGCCGTGGCGGAGGGCGCCGTACCCGACAATCGCACCGTCGGACTCGGCCACGATGCTGGCGAACTTCGGGCGGCGGAACACGGCGGCAGCGGCATTGATCGCGGCTTGGCGGAGGTAGGTGCGGGAAGAGAGCTCGCTCGCGGTGGCGTCAACGGCGGCCAGGAGGGCTGCAACGCGGGCAGGGTCATCTCGACGCTCGGCGCGCAGCGTGAATGACGGTCCAACGGGCATGTCTCCAATGTCGGCACACCCCTTGACGGGTGCGACGACCGGTCCGCGGAGGGGTCGGACCCGGGCCTTGCGCACCATTGGTGTACGACCCGAGGGGAGTGCGTACCATCGCGGGAGGGGCACGATAACTGGGCATGACGACGAGCAGGACCGATCAGTACGACCTCAGATCCTTGTTCAAGGCCATCGGCCGGGTCGGAGGCAGGGGCGGGGAGAACGCCGCGGTCGAGCGCTCGGACACCACCGAGGAGGTGAACCTCCTGGAGAACAATCCCCTCGAGGTCAAGGCCGAGGCTGCGGCCGTGTGCGGCTTCGTGGACGGAATCCAGTCCACCATGCACCTGACACACATCGACCGCAGGCCGGTTACGATGTACTACGTGGCTGCCGGGGCGCTGGGGGAGGGAGCCACACCCAAAGCGCTCGTGGAGAAGCTCAGGCTTCAGTGTGCCAGCGAGGATGTCGAGTGGGTCGAGTCGCTGGGATCGCGCATCCCCGTTGAGGTCCTCGGGTCGAGCAACCCACCGGATCTGGAACTTGAGGCGCAGAAGGCGGTCGGGGCGGCACGCGACAAGGCCGAACGAACGGTCATCGATGACCTCATTGCCGGCACGGATGCGGGCCTGATCGCGGTGGACGGCTCGCTCCTGGCGCGACCGCGATCGAAGCGTCTGGTCGGGGTCGTCAAGACCACCAAGAGCCGCTACCTCTCGGATGAGACGGTGATCTGGAGCCTCCGACGGGGCTGGCGATCACCGAGGTTCACCATCGGCACGGGGGAGAACCTGCGGTACTCCTGCTACGTCCAGCTGGTCGAGAAGGGGGACGGGGCATGGAACCTCGGTCTGGTGCGTCTGGAGAGCTTCGACTTGGAGAACCTCGAGCCGATGGCCGCGAGGTGCCTGCAGGAAACCCAGACCCGGAGCAGCAACGACCCCCGCTGGGACCGACATCTTGGATCGGTGCGGGCCGTCGAGGAGTTCCTCCGGGCGCGGCGACCGGCGGCTTTCACGCTGTAAGCGTTCAGCTAGCGGTCAGGGCCGGGACCTGAGACGCTCGATCTCACCCTCGAGGCGCCTGATCTCGCGCTCGAGAGCGAAGATCTTGATGATGCCTGGGAGTGAGACGCCCTCGGCGCTCAACTGAGTGATACGACGGAGCAGGACTATGTCGGCTTCGCTGTACAGACGGGAACCCCCCTGCCGTCGGAGCGGGGAGACGAGGCCGAGACGCTCATAGGCCCGCAGCGTCTGAGGATGCGAGCCGACGAGCGTCGCGGCGACCGAGATCACGTAGACCGCGGTCGAGGGTCTCGGGGAGCTCACTGGGCGTCCTTCGTCGCGGCAGGGGAGGTGATGGCGATCTTGGTGGGTGAGGTCTCGGAGAGAGCCCGCACGCGGAGAGTCAGCACACCGTTCACCAGTTCGGCCTTGACCGAGCTGGCATCCAGGCGGGAGCCGAGTCGGAAGCGGCGCTCGAGACGGCCGAAGGTGCGTTCGGACAGGTACACCGTGTCGCCCGGTTCAGGGCTGTAGGACCGTTCGGCAGAGATCGAGACCCACCCGTCGACGACCTCGAGGGAGATGTCTTGAAGTTCGACGCCGGGAAGGTCGATGTGGGCGATCACCTCGTCATCGCGGCGGTACACGTCCATCGCCGGGGTGGCATCGAGGCGGCTGAACGGGGTGGCCGTGCGGAACAAGGTGTCTAGTACTGGGGTGAGGCTGAACATGGATAGGTGCTCCTGGTGTATGAATTTCTGCCCAGGTTGGGCATCGGTACGGAACGTGCAGGCTGAGACGGAGTGCGCAAGAAGGTTGAGCCTAGTTCGCTCAACTTGTGAGAACTGTCACAGGCGACACACTGTCGGCACTGTGTCGCACAGAGGGTATACGTCGGGCGTGGCATCCGGGTTGGGAAAATGAATCGTCGGCGGCCTGTTAAGGCACGCCGACGGGAGGTTTATCTCTAGGGTGATGGCTCACTTCCTGGAGAAGGGCTGAATTGGCATGATTGGGGTCCTCCACCCCAGGGTGTCAACGAGGCGGGCGGCGCCTCGTTGCGTTGTGGTTTCGACGCTGCTCGGACGTCAATGTGTCGTGGTACCAGATTTTGAGACCTGGAACTTCGGCCATTGACAAGTCGGTGTCTGATGTGATCAGAACCTCTACTTTGGCCATGAGGGCCTCGTAGACGAGTTTTGCATCCTCGTAATCAACCGAAGATCTATCGGAGTAGCACTTCCAAAGGACGGAGTCCACGGCATCTTTGTTCAAGGGAACCACCACTTCCGGCTCTCCGCCGGTTGCGATGATCAACTTCTTGAATACCGAGATGATGTGTCTCACATACTGCTCTGGGAGCCTGGCTTCCGGGTTCTTGTGGTTGATCATGGTGTACGACAGGGTCCTCCACACGTGGCTGGTAGCCACGAGACGGCCGTACTTCCCATTGAGGGCATCGGAGAACAGGCTGTTGGAGCCCGTGTTCCAGATGCGCTGGTTGTGGATGGCTTTGAGGTACTCTGCGGGATTGATCCTGTAGAGAAACAGAGCCATGTTGAACCACTGATTCACGTCGAACATTGCTGACTTTGCGTAGGCTTTTGCTGCCATAGCGGTTCCCCCTTTCGTGGTGGACATTCTTTGTGCTTCAAGAACGGAGTTATCCCCGTTGGCTTAAACAGTGCGCGCCTGATGGGTCCGGGGAAGGAGTCTGACCGAGTGCCATGGACGAGGGGTCGGGCACGATACCGGGAGGAGGTTTCCTATGACCACAGATGACAGAGAGCCCCTCGGCACCGTATACCTCCCCTCGTCCGGTACTGGCGTGGGGTTGTTCCAGTTCATCGTCGACCCGGAGCGCGGCGGGAAGGTGGAGATCGGGACGCCGGTGGCGGCCGAAACTGTGGAGGGTGAACTCGTCGGGGTCGTTGTCGACCTGCACACGATCGGGGTCGGAACCGACCCGGTCCGGGATGAACTGGGTGCGAGGTACGACCAACAGTACATCGCCTCGATCCCGGAAGTAATGCTCGCGACCGTCCAGGTGTACTCGAGCCCAGCGATGCGACCTGTGACAGCAGGAGTAGTGAAGCCTGCCAACGCCGAACAGCTTCTCGCGGCGACCGGGATCAACCGGATCGAGTGGCCGATTCCGGCTGGGGTTTTGCCCCTGGCGGGTGGATCGTACGCAAAGGTCTGCATGGACGGCAAGGCCCTGCTCGGACCGGAGTCAGCCCACCTCATCGTCAACGGTCTGTCCGGCCAGGCGGCGAAGACGAGCTACGCTGGCGTGCTGCTCAAGTCCGCCATCGAGTCCGGCAACGAGAACGACACGGTCGCGGCCCTGATCTTCAACGTCAAGGGTGACGATCTTGTCTACCTGGACCAGGCCCCGACAGCTGGTTACGAGTTGAGCGAGGAGGACCTCGCGATGTACTCGGCCCTCGGCATCCCGGCTGAACCTTTCAAGGACGTCGAGGTCTGGGCCCCGGCCCTGCCCGGTGGGGAGAAGACCGGTTCGAGGCGGGACGACGTCTCGGTCCTGCGCTGGGACCTCACCTCGATGTGGGAGTACATGAACTACATCATCCCGGTCTACGGGGACGAGAAGGTCTCGAGTTTCTTTGCAGAGTTCAAGGAAGCGCACATCCGAACCTCGAATCCGAATCAGCGCATCGACACCTTCGACAAGCTCGACTCCTGGTTCGACACGCAGTTCGCCGAGGCGGCGGAACGCAACGACACCAACGGCTGGCGGTCGCACCACATCGCGACGCTGCGCAGGATCCGCCGCATGGTCCTCGGGCTGGTGCCACGGTGCGGTGGCTTGTTGGCGCGGGGCACGGCCAAGGCCAGTGACGACATTCCCGCGAACGGGTTCCGACACGGCAAGATCGTCGTGGTGGACATCGCCGGGTTGCAGACCGATATCCAGTCCATCGTCATCGCCAGGACGCTGGAGCGCATCATGCGGGAAGCGGAATCGGGGTACATCGGGGTCGACCACCTGGTGGTCTTCGCCGATGAGCTGAACGCTTTTGCCCCGGCCCAGAGCCCCGAGACTCCTGCGGTGCGCAAGGTGCTGCAGAAGATATCCACCCAGGGGCGCTATGCGGGCATCTCGCTGTGGGGGGCGTGCCAAAAGATGAGCAAGATCGATGAGCTGGTGCGGGACAACGCCGCGACGCGGGCACTGGGTATCACGCCGGACGGCGAGCTCGCGTCGGGGGTGTACGGCAGGTTGCACGGGGGTCTGGCGGAACGGATCGCCACGCTGCCCAAGGGCCAGATGGCACTGTACCACTACACCTTCAGAGGTGCGATGGTGGTCAGGTTCCCACGCCCGGCCTGGCGCACCGGGAAGGCCAAGAGCCCCAAACGCCGCAGCACGGCGACGGACACCTTGGGACTCTCCGAACGCTCGCGTGAGCGTTTGTTTGAGGGCATCGATCCGGATTCGGTGGAGCGTATCATCGCCGAGAGCGACGGTGGGGAGAAGGCGGTCGAGGCCCTGCAGAAGAACAGACGGGTCGACATGAAAAAGACCGTCCTGCACGAAAAAAGCCGGTTCGACATCGACGACCCGTTCGACCTGGGCTGATTTCGATACGTGGTCCTCAGCGGGACAGAACCGGGGAAGTGACCACGCCGTCGTCGGCGGCGGCGCAGGCGAAGGGGTCCCAGCCCCACCTCCCCCAGGAGCGCTCGTCGACGTAGATGCGGGCAGCGGCATCGATGCTGGAGGAGGCCGAGAGCGGGGACTCACCCGTTGGCACCCAGATGCTCACTACCGTGGACGAGAGACCGAACAGGCCGGTGCGGTCGTCGGTGAACCCGGTCGCCGGGTTCGGTTCATCGGTGTAGGCGCCGGCGAAGGAGACAAACCCCGGGTCCAGTCCAGATGTACAGCTGGCCACCAGCAGTGCCTCATCGGCAGCCTGTTCGGCCAGCGTGGCACCGAGGCCGGCCTCGGTGAGCCTGCAGCGGAAGATGAGATCGATCCGGGAGGGGACGGGCTGACCGCCGGGCGTGCAGTCGCCGTACAGCTCGGCATCCGCGGAGAGCGTTCCGAGCACGTACTCCAGGTGGTAGCCGTGCTGTGAATGCGGGGCGGTGAAACCGTACTGCTCGAGACGGGAGACCGGGCGGGTTCCGGTCGGGCACGGTGGCTGTGATGTTCCCGTCGGTGAGATGCAGGAGACCGTGTCCGCCAACCAGCTGGATGTCGAGGCGTTCGGGGCTAGGTCCACGGCCTCGGCGGCGCAGTGCATCGACTCGCAGAGGAATCCGTCGCTGTAGGCCACGCGGGAACGGGCGGCTCGCTCCGATCCGTACTTGCGCAGAGCCGCGTCATACAGGGCTTTTTGCTGCTGCGGGGTCCGGTACCCTTCGACGGCCGTCAGTGCCACACCGGCTGCGAGAGCGTCGGTGCAGAGTGCATCGAAGGCCAAGGCGACCTCGATCCTGACTCGAACCCCCGAGAGTGAGCAGCGACGCAAGGTGTCGAGCTCGAAATCAGCTGGGGTCGAGGCCGAGTACTTCTGCCAGACAACGCTGCCAGGGAGCTCGGCAGGCCGGACCGGGACCCATCCGTCGTACCTGGCGCGCAGCGCTTCAGAGCTGCGCTTGGGCAGGACATCGTGGCGGGCGGCGTAGAGGAAGTTCACGTAGAGGGGGGTGTCGCCCGATGCGGTGAGCGACCTTGGTGGGTGCGGGCAGGTTCCGGTCCACATGATCAACGACTTGACGTACGACTCCTGCGGTGAGAGCGGTAGGTAATAGGCGGAGGCGGCGCGGATGGAGACGTTGGTGCAGTAACGTGGAGCGGTTGGGGGGATCAGCACGGGGTGGTTGCGGGAGAAGTAGGCATCGAAGTCCTCCTGCCCGAGGCCGGACGCTGAGGCGGCGGCGAGATCGTAAAACAGCCTTGTGGTTGCCTGCAGATCCGAACCAACCAGGTCGGTGGATGCGGTGAGCGCGGTCGGATCGGGGGCAGTGGCTGGAGTCAGGCTGTCCCCGCCCAGCAGCTCCTCCCAGGCCGGGGCGTACCAGGTGGTAGGGTCGAGTGAGAGCTCTCCTGAGTCGTACCGGTCCTTCCCACCCGAACGCAGGAGGAGGGCAACGAGCACCACCAGGACTAGCCCGAGAGCAGCGGTGTGGCGGTGGCGCATGGCAGTAGACGGTTCGCGCGGATGAGGTGCCGTCAATCCTTACGGGATGACCCGACGGACGTTGAACAGCTCGGACGCTGAGTACGCCTGGGTGACATGCGAGACATCCCCGGTGGCGGCCGTGTGGACCATGAAGCCCTGGGCCAGGAGCATCGCGACATGCCCACCCCCGTCGCTACGTGAAGCTGACGGGGGACGCAGCAACAGGTCGCCGGGAAGGGCATCGTCATACGAGACCGTGGTGAGCCAGGGGTACGAGGAGTACCCCGCGTACGGGGCGAGGGTGTGGGTGGTCGGGGCCCAGCCATTGGAGATCACCGCCACACCGGCGGACTCATAGGCTCGCATGACATACGAGGAACAATCGAAGGCGTTCTCACCCATGCGATCCGTCCTCGAGTACGGAACCCCGAGGTTGACGAAGGTGAACTTGATCGCTTTCGCGGCCGCGGCGGTCGGGGCGGAGGCGACTGAGGCTATGCACAGTTCATAGGCGCCGACTTGCTCCGCACCGGCACGCAGGGTCCGGGGTGGTACTGCCGTGGGGCACCCGTCTGGGCCGACCTCCGTCTGAGCCGAGGCGGCCTTGGCGCGGGCCTCGGCTGCAATGCGCTGCTCCTCGGCCTGCTTGCGGGCCTCAAGGTCGGCCCTGGCCATTTCCGAGGCGGCCTGCACATCGAATGCCATGGCGTTGGCCTCGAGCAACTGAGATGCGGTGGCGTACCCATCGACGCCGGCAGTCACGTCCCCCAGGAACGTTCCAGTCAGGGTGTCAACATCGGCAAGGGAGAAGGCTGAGTTCACCAGATTCATCGAGGCGCCGGGATCGATCGGGGCGCCCGGGGAGAACCCACCATCATCGGCGAGGGCTGGGGCGGGCACAGCGAGCACCAGTGCGACGAGAGGTACGATCTTTCGCATACAGAGAACCGTTGTTGCCGGGGGTGCTCGAGCAACGCAGTGAATGTCAGTGGGTGGGGGCTCAGTACGGTCGGGGGTCATGGCAGATGACCCGAACCAGACCCACGTGCCCGTACGGGCGACCCTTCCGTTGGTGGAGAGTTTCGGGGACTTCGTGGACATCCCCTCATCCCGGATCGTTGCGGCCCAGGCGGATGGACGCTGTCCGTATGTGGTCAAGGCCCAACTCGGTCGGTGGCCGGAGGTCTCTGACTTGGCAACGCTGGGTTTTGTCGAGAAGTGCGCCACCACGACCCTCAAGGGCCAACGATCCAGTCGATCGGTGCTGTTCACGAAGGATAGCGACGGAACCCTTGTGCACATCTTCGGTGAGGAGGGAGAGGGCAGCGACGGGGTCCTGCGTCTGACCGTGGGCGGGGTCAACGAGACCAACGTGAACGCGCTGGTCGCGGGACTTCGCGAACGATTCTGCGAGGTAGCGGCGGAGGTGGACCCGAACCTGGTTCCGGTCCGGTTCAGTTGGTACAGCTCCGCCGCCAGGTTCAAGCGACGTTTGATCGAGAGCCCGCAATGGGGGGAAGTCTCTGACAACTACCCAAGCGCGACCAAGGCGGCCCTGGACACTTTGCATGCGTACGCTCCCGGGGTGGCAGACGGCGGACGGTTGCTCATGTTCCACGGCGAACCAGGCACGGGTAAGACCACGGCAGTTCGGTCGTTGGCCAGATCCTGGGCCCCTTGGTGCAACACCACGTACATCGTGGACCCAGAGTCCCTGTTCACTGTCCCAGACTACCTGCTGGAGGTCGCGCTCGAAGGGGAGGGTGGCAGCGGAGGTGGGAGGTTGCTGCGGGACATCCTCGATGACGCGGAGGCGGAGGAAGGAACGGAGCTCGCCAAGTGGCAACTCATCGTCGTGGAGGATGTCGATGAACTCATCCGCGCGGACGCGAAGAGCCGTACCGGTCAAGCGCTCGGCCGACTGCTCAACCTGACTGACGGATTGTTGGGACAGGGTCTGCGGACCATGTTCCTGCTCACCACGAACGAACGCATGGAGGCGATCCACCCAGCCATCTCCAGACCAGGTCGGTGCCTGGCGAACATCGAGTTCTCGGCCTTCAGTCGTGCGGACGGGGAGGCCTGGCTCCGCACCAAGGGGGTCCAGGGCGGCGTCAAGGACGGGAAGATCACCTTGGCGGAGCTCTTCTCCTTGACCAACAACGGTGTCATCTCCGCCCGGGCCGAGCACAGCGGGCACGGCGTGTACCTCTAAACACCCAGATCACACCAAGGAACCAACCGCAGCGGAAAACGGCCGAACCCCCCGGATTGCTCCGAGGGGTTCGAACCGAGAACTTGGTAGTTCAACCGACTGCCCAGGGCAATGCCCTGGTCAGAATCAGCAGGTGCCCGAGGCGACCGTTGCGCGGTCTGGGGTACCAGCGGTGACGCTGATGCAGTAGGTGTCGGAAGCGCCGTTCTTGGCCAAGGTGATCTCGTGGCCGGTTGCGACGTCGTTCAACGACCAGCCGTCGGCGGTGTCGAGACCGGCTTCGGTCACGGCAGAGTCGATGTTGGCGTTGGAGGTCTCGTTGGCGTTGGAGCCGGTGTTGAACGCGGCGAGAGCGTTCGCATCGCGAGCGATGGAAGCTGCCGTGTTCTCAGCGACGGAGCCACGAGAGTTGTTGATCACGCCCGTGAAGGACGGGACGGCCACGAGGGCCAAGATGCCGAGCACCACAACCACGACGATGAGTTCGAGGAGGGTGAAGGCCTTGCGGGTGCGGTTCATCATGATGTTTCTTCTCCTGTGAAGACTAGATGAATCCCTTTCGGGAAGGTTCACTTGGAGGGCGCAAGTGGTAAAGGTCCCTCGTCCCCGATCGGCCCGCCCATGTGCCTAGACACATACTTCGAGAGGAACCTTTCAAGAACTCCCCAGGGCAACCAG
>Ga0129333_10001134_pt1 | contig 23792 bp, 33 predicted proteins | sample CPB6_08_DNA_FD_94474 | JGI IMG/M metagenome (GOLD analysis project Ga0129333, IMG submission 94474) | Freshwater to marine salinity gradient microbial communities from Chesapeake Bay, USA - CPBay_Sum_0.6_0.8_DNA | ecosystem: Environmental > Aquatic > Marine > Coastal | place: USA: Chesapeake...
GGCGGCGCGAAAGACTTCATCTACTTCGTGGCAGACGACAAGATGGAAAATTTCGCCGTCCTCCATTTCGTCGGTCTCCAGCGCGATGACTTCAGCGACTGCAAAGAGTCTGCCCGCGGACGCGTGAAGATGCGCAAGGCGAAGACCTACGATCGCTGCGCCGTCCTTCACGGAACTTACGAGCCTCGTTCACAGAAAATGATCGAGACAATCGACGCCCAGCTCGTCCGCTCTCGTCCAGGCACGAAGGCGCACGCGAATCTCCTGCGTCGCAAGAAGCACTGGGAAGACTCCAGCGAGAGTTTCACTCTCAAGTTGTTGCCGCTCTAAAACGAGCTCTGTCTACGTAATACATAAAATCGGAGGTATCCACATCATGAATTTCAACAGGGGCCGTATGGCCAAGCTTGCCGGCCTTCTTCGCGAGTCCCGGGAAGAAGCTCACGAGGCCGATCACGACGAGATGGCTGAGGCTGACCACGACGAGATGGCTGAGGAAGTCGAAGAGACCTACGAAGTCGACGAGGCGGGTCTCGCCGAGCTCGAGGAGAGTTTCGACCTCCGTCGCGTCATCCGCTCGGAAATCTCGAAGGCGATTCGCAACCGCGACGAGCGGACTTATGAGTGGACTTCGGGCCAGGTTCACGGTCGCAAGACTCGTGCGCAGCCCGGCGCGGTGACTATGGGTTTCCCGGGCATCGGCTTTCGTCGCTGAAAAATTTCTAACTTCCCCTGAACAAGGGAAGTGAAATAGATACCATCTGTCTATGGAAAATCTATCCGTTGGACAGGTGGTATTTGTGTTTGTGCCGGAAGATCACGGCATCCTCCCCGTGCAGATTGTCGAGGAGGTCGTGCACCGCAAGCTTGCGGGCGTGGAGACTCGCTACTTCGTGAGAGCGAGTCCAGACGCAGACGCAAAAGTCTTTCAGCTCAATATGAAAAAGCAGCGGGTCTTCCTCACGCTCGAAGATGCCCGCGAATTTATGATAGAGAACGCCACCCGCGCGATCGATGAAATCTGCAACGACGCTGCAGCCGTCCATCGCAGCTTTCAGCCCACTCAGAAGGAGCGGGCTCCCGTAGAGACGCGGGCCACCGAGAGCGTCGAGATCCCACGTCCCAGCGTGGGAGTGACGCAGGTCCGCCTGCCCACTGGCGAGATGGTCGAAGTTATTCTGTGAATAAAGTCAAGATCAACCTGTTCTCTCCACCAGAAGTGGTTATATTCACTCTGCAAGGAGGCGCTTCCAATGGAAGTCCAGAGTCCTGTCCTGGTGATCGACTTCAACAATATGGTCCACCGCGCGCGGTCGGGCTTCAGCCGCGGTGAACACTCAATCACATACACATTCCTGCTGATGTTTCGCAAGACGGTCGAGAGGTTCTCACCCTCGCGAGTCTATGTCGTGAAGGAGGGTCGACCTCAGCACCGTCACGACGCCCTCGCGGAATACAAGGCGAATCGCTCATCGGCCGGAGACTTCTTCTGGCGTCAGCACGGTGACATTCTCGAGATGCTGTCGAAGATGCCCGTGAACATCGTTCGCCATCCGCAGCGAGAGGCAGACGATACGATCGCTCACATCGTGCGTGTCGTCCACGCCGAAGACCCCTGTGTGGTCGTCTCGACCGACACAGACTTCATTCAGCTCCTGAGCGGTGAAGACGTCTCTCGCATCAGGCTGTGGAATCCCACGAAGGACGCGTGGGTGGAACCCTTCGCTTGCGATTACGTCAAGTGGAAGTCACTCACGGGCGACGGCTCCGACAACATCCCGGGATTCAAGGGCGTCGGCGCAAAGACTGCTGAGAAACTCATCAACGACCCCAAGCGTCTGGAAGAATTCCTCAGCGCCCCCGATGCCCGAGAGAAGTGGATGAGAAATCAGTTCCTGATCTCTTTCGCTCCAATCGACGACGGCCTCGAGTGGACTGAGACCCGGACCGACTGGGACTCCCTGCGAGCGCTTCTCAACGAGCGGGGTTTCGAGTCTCTCACGGGTGACAAGCCCTGGAAGAAATACACGAACACGTTCAGCAGCCTGGAACAATAGGAGAGAGTGTGGAACAGAATTACTTACCCGACGAAAAGCAGCAGCAGCTCAGACTGCAGGGGGTCCTTGGACAGGACGAGGTCGCCCTGCGAATCGGTGACGTTCTCATTGCCGAGAATGTCCTCACGCGCGACAGGCGTCGTATGCAGGAGCCCACGAACGAGGGTCGACGGGTGCTGAAGGGATGAGCGACTTCAAAGACTTCAAATTCGGGGAAGACTCCCGCAGGTCCCTCTTGCAGGGCGCTCGGACCCTTGCAGACGCGGTGAAAGTGACTCTCGGTCCGGGCGGTATGAACGTCGTCATCGAGCAGCCTGGCGGACCGCCCATCGTGACGAAGGACGGCGTCACGGTTGCTCGAGCAGTGAACCTGCGTGGGAAATACGAGAACCTCGGCGCGCAGATCATCAAGGAGGCAGCGTCCCGCGCCTGTGAGATTGCGGGCGACGGCACGACGACAGCGACGGTCCTCACTCACTCTCTCTTCGAGTCTGGGATGCGTCTCCTCTCGGCGGGTCACTCGTACGCGGACGTGAAACGCGGAATGTCCCAGGCAGTCCAGGACGTCCTCGAGTCGCTTCCCGCCCTCGCGAGGCCCGTCACCACGAGAGAAGACCTCATCTCAGTCGGCACGATCTCTGCGAACGGCGAGCGCACTATCGGTGAACTCATCGCAGAGGCGTTCGATCGCGTCGGCCGCGAGGGAATCATCTCAGTGGAGGAAGCGAAGGGGTTCAACACCTACCTCGAAGTGACAGAGGGGACAGAGATCGATCGCGGCTACGTGAGCCCGTATTTCGTGACAAACTCAGAGCGGATGACAGCGCTGCTGGAGAACCCTCTCATCCTCATCACGAACCGCAAGGTGACGACCACGAAAGAAATCTTACCCATCCTGGAGAAGGCGCACAGCACGAAGAGACCACTGCTCATTGTCGCCGACGATGTCGAGGGCGAGGCGATGCAGACCCTCTTTATGAACAAGTCGAAGGGAATCATCCAGGCCTGCGTCATTCGTCCGCCCGAATTCGGCGAGGGCAGGGTCCACGCTCTCGAAGACCTCGCAGCGCTCCTCGGCGGCAAGTTCGAGCCCGAGGCGCCCCTCGAGAAACTTCGTCTCGAAGACCTCGGCACCTGCAAGCGGGTCGTCGTCGGTCGCACGAAGACTGTCATCGTCTCGCCGGGAGGGTCGCCTGAGAGAGTCGCAGATCGCGTCGCCGCAATTCGCCTTGCCGAAGAGAGTCCCGATCTCACAGAGGGCGAGCGTGACCTCCTCAGCCGTCGAAAGAAGCGCCTCGCAGGAGCCGTCGCCGTCATTCGCGTCGGTGGGGCGACAGAGTCCGAGATGATGGAGCGCCGCGATCGAGTCGATGACGCTCTGCACGCTGTGCAGGCTGCGATCGAAGGTGGCGTTGTGCCCGGCGGTGGGACGGCTCTCATTCACGCTTCGAAGGGAAAGCGGCCACGAGGCAGCGAGAGCTACAAGGCTGCGTATGCAGCTGCGATCGAGTCGTGCGCAGCGCCCCTGCGGGCAATCGCTAACAACTGCGGGCTCAATGGCGACACCATCGTCGATCGTGCCCGTCGCCAGAAGCCGGGCTGGGGCTTCAACGCTTCTTCCCACAAGTGGGTAAACTTGATCGACGAGGGGGTGATCGATCCTCTGAAGGTAGTTCGTTCTTCGCTTGAACATTCTGCGTCTGCATCTACAATACTACTGTCGGTCGGCGCTGCAGTCGTTGCCGACGACAACACCACCAGCGAAAGTGTCGAGGACTAAAATGAGCAACCGCGTGTTGAACATCGATGAAATTTCTGTTATGTCTGATGATGAGCTTCACCGTCGTATTTCTTCCCTCAATGGTTATTTGGGTCGAGAGCGTAATCGCGGCAACAATCGTAGCGATCTGGAAGTTGAGTATTGCTACCTCTATCGCGAGGCAGAGATCCGAAGCGCACGCCGAGACGCCCACCTCGGCTGGCTCAACTCCGGCGGTCACTTGCAAAATTTTGATCAAGAATTCCTCTATTGATCCTTCCAATTTGTCGAATAGTGAATTAAACTAGACAAGTTGGAAGAACAAACCCGGAGGTCAAGGTGGCTGATACACTGCGTGATTACTTCAAGAGCGTCGGCAAGCATGACCTGCTCACTCGAGAGCAGGAAGCCCAGCTCGCCCAGCGAATCGAGGCAGGCGACCAGCGCGCTCGCGACCTCTTCATCCAGTCGAACCTGCGACTCGCAATCTCGATTGCCAAGCGCTATATGAACAAGGGCTGCTCCTTCGAGGACCTCGTCCAAGAAAGCAACCTCGGTCTCATCAAGGCTGTCGACAGGTTCGACTGGCGCCGGGGATTCAAGTTCTCCACTTACGCGAGCTGGTGGATTCGGCAGTCGGTCCGCCGTCATATCACCGATCAGTCTTGCAACATTCGTATGCCCTCTTCCGCGAACGCGTTCTACTACCGTGCGAAGATGATGATTCAGGACTACACTGCCGAGTTCGGCTCGCCTCCCACCGATGAGGAGGTGGCCGCTTTTATGGGGGTCTCTACTGGCAAATACACGACCCTTATGAACACCTATCGCGGCACGATCTCTCTCGACTCTACTGCTTACGCAGGCGACGAAGAGGGCCCGCAGCTGCACGAGACCCTCGCTGACACCAATCAGCTCGACCCCAACGAGTCGATGGATCACGAGAAAGTCATCGCGATTGTCCGACAGGCTCTCGCCACTCTCACTCCTCGTGAAGAGAAGGTCCTGCGCCTGCGCTTCGGTCTCACTGAAGAACCTGACAACGACTCGCAGTTTCCGATCACTGAAGAAGAAATCGCTGTTCTCAACGCTCGTCGTGGGGGTGTCTGATGTCTATGCCCAAGGGTCACAAGTTCAGCAACGGCTACGCCACTGTCACCGATCAGGGTCTCGGCTTTCGCGAGATTGCAGAGCGAATGACCGCCGATGGCGACGAGATGAACCACGCGACTGCTCGCAACGTTCTTCTCCGCGGCCTCTCGAAGATTGCTCGACCAGTCGCAGCGCTCCACGCGAAGTCGGGCACCTCTCTCGAGGAAGAGACTTGGCGCATTGCCTCCGACCCCCGCTTTCAGGAGGCGATGATCGAGATCCTCAGCGGCGCTCGGAAGAACAAGTGACGAATCCTCCCAAATACGTGACTCGCCTCGCAATGAGAAACGAGCTCCTCGAGGCTCTCGACTGGGATGAAGAGGCTCTCGCAGAGGTTCTGAAAGACTGCGCCGACGTCATCTCAGAGATCGAAGACACCACTCAGGCTCGTCCGTTCCTGGAACGTCTGCAGACAGAGCTCATCATCTCGAGAGGTGAGACGGTGGCAAAGCTCGCAATTACCTACTACCTCGAGTGCCTGATGTTCGCCGCCTCAAAGGAGATCGAAGCTTGACAACCTGGGAGAATTTCGTAGCAAGACGAAAGATCGACGTGAGTCTCTTTCTCAGTCACAACTCAATCACCAGTCGAGAATCGTTCATCGATCACCTGAACTCGCGCGGCATCGGTCTTCCCAGCGAGGAAGCGATGAACGCAATCTTTCCGCATCAGCCTTCGATCATCGAAGAGTTCGAGGCTCCTCTCATACCCCAGCCCGTTGCCTTCACCCCACCCCGTCGCAACACTAACAGCAAAAACAAGAAGTGGTAAGGAGACAAAATGTCCAAGCTCATCGTCAACGAATTCATTGAGAAGCTCACTCGCATTGAAGGGGAGATGAAGCTCCTCGGTGAGGACCGCAAGGCTCTTATGGAAGAATACGAGGAGAAGATCGATCTCAAAGCTCTGAAGGCTGCGATTCGCATCGTGAAGATCAAGTCGAAGCTCGGCACTTCTGAGCCCGAGTGCGACAACTACATCGATCAAATCGACGGTCGCTTCGCATAGTAGTTGTAAAAGTCAGACCACTCCCATACTATTATCAAGCCTGATCAAGGGCGAAACCAAAGGAAAGAAACAGATGTTCTTCAACAGCAGCACTCCAATCAGCATCCGCGTTGCAAGCACCAACGAGACTATCGTTCGAGTTCCCGTCCAGCGTTCGGGCTACACTGTCGTTCGATACGACGGCCACTATTACGCGGTCTTCGGTGGTCCGAAAGTTCGTCCCTACATTACCGGCCGTGAGACCGACGCGATGGGTCGAACCTGAGAGAAGAGATAGGACTGAGTTAGAGAACCTTGGCTTACCGATTCACTTGGAGACTCGTGAGTCGGTGAGCTGCATCAAACAATCGATTAGATTTTGTGAATCTTGGCGACATAACAGTAGGAGAAAGAATGAAGTCGGTCTATCTGACATACGAGGGTAGTGGCCCCGGTGGTCACGTCACCTACGGAAAGCTTGTGTGCGATTACCTGAAGGCAGACCCCGTGATCGTCAGCGCGTGCTCCCCCCGCCCAACGTTCAGAGAGCGTCGCCGACAGAAGTTCGTCCCGATCTGGGGGGAGAATGTCAAGATCGCCATCGGCGTAAACGAGATCGTAGCTGCCTGCAAGGACGCTGACATCGTATTTCTCGGCCTGGCAACCTGGAAAGCGACACACCCGGGTGCGGAAGATGAAATTGCGCAAGCCATCGATCAGATTCAGTCATTCAAGGTCTTGATGTGTCTTGGCACCAACGAATCTCGATTGCCAGAGTTGAGGAAGCTCTACGCACGATGCTCCAGCAAGATTGATTGCTGGTATTCTAACCGCCCGCTCATTCGCGACTTCTTCGTCCGCAAGGAGCTCGTATCAAAAACGACTCCATACGTTGTCGGAATCAACCCGTACAAGATGCGCGACGGTGAGTCCCCTGTGGGGGAGAGGACCAAGGTCATCACCGCAACGCGATTTGCCTCTGCAAAGAGGTCTACCGAAGTGATTCCCACCTTGCTGAAGTTCCACGAAGACGGCGTGCCCGTCACGGCTTCCTACGATCCGAACGAAGCTTCTTTCTACTTCCTCGGTGGAGTGAAGAACAAGCCCGATGTCCTTGCACAGTGGAACAAGCTGAAAGCCGCGGGCATCCTGCAAGGTCACTACACGGGTGTCAAGTTGCAAGAGATTCTTAGCTCTGCTCGATTTTCGATCGATCATACCTACATGGCTGGCGACGGCTCTCTCTGGGGAGACGGCATCTCTCAGTATTGCCAGTCTGAGGCGATCGATTGGGGTGCTGTTCCCGTCGTAAACAGGAAGTTCTATTTTGGAGACGGGTGGGATTCAATCGTTCATCGCGTCGATCACCCCTTGGAGACTGTCGAGCTCTACAAGAACTGGGATCCCATCCAGCACGCTGAGATGATCGAGCGGGGACGCGAGTATGTGAGAGTGAATCAATCGTTCGAGAAGTTCAACGCTGCCATCGATAATGTTCTCTCGTTGATTCCCTAGACGCGAAAGCAGCGATCGAAGTTTGAGCGAGTAAATTGACAGAATCATAACACCGGTGGCGTCTCATCCTACTTACTTCGAGGGGGTGAGTGATGACGCCGGTGCTGCAATTTCTGTTCGGTCACGCTGTCTTTGCTGTCGGGTTCTACTCTACACATCGCTGGATACTTCACGGACCGCTCGGTCGCTTCGGTCCGCTGAAGTCCTGGAGGAAACAGCACACTGAGCATCACCGTCACCCACAGGATCCGGGCGGACTCCTCTTCACTCCCGAGTGGAACGCGTTTCTTCTCGGAGCCTGCTCGGCAATCCTGCTCGTCTACCCTGCTGCGGGCTTCGGTGTGATCAGCTACGTGGGACTCTACACCTGGCGTCATCGACGAGCGCACTCAGGGGCGGAGGACCCGGCAGCCCTCCACCACCTCTCACACCACTACAAGAATCCTCGGAAGAATTTTGACATCGTGTATCCCGCCATCGACAGGATCTTCAGGACGAGCGCTCCTCAGTCCTGAACCTCAGTCTTCACTCTCTGGACGAGCTTGTAGACATACACGTCGTGCTTGTTCGCTGAGGCTGCGAGGAAGTCATTGAGGCCGAGCGGCAGGGCGCCCTCGCTCTCCAGCGTCTTGAAGAGCTCGTCGACCACCTGGAGGTAGTCTCTCTCCACCTGCAGGGCGGTCGATGCGATCGCAAGCGAAGTGAGAGTCTCGGGACTCGGGTAGCCCTCGAGAACCTTCATCGCGAGGCGCAGCGAGGGGATTGGCGCAGCAGCCGACTCGTATCCGCAGGAACCGACAGCTTTCTCGATGATGCCGTCGAGGACGCTGAGGTAGTCCTCGTAGATCTCACCGTAGAGCTCGTGGTCCCCGTTGAAAGCCGTTCCGCTCGTCGAGTGGTGGGCAGCGTGGAACCAGTGGTACGCCGCGCGGACGTACGAAATAAACGCCAAGAGAACATCGTTTTTCGTGTGCATGGTGATAAGTATTCAGTGTCGGAGGAAAAATGGCATTCGATAAGAAAAAGACCGATGAGATCTCGAAGGTGGTCGACTCGATTCGCGGTCCCTACATGGGTCAAGACATTCCTGAGGAGAGCCTGCAGCTCGTGGAGCGCCTCACGGTGGGAGACCTCATCGTCGAATTCGGACTCGGCGTCGATGAGGCTGCCGAGACCCTCCGCAGCATCCAGATCGCTCAAAGAAAGAACACTGCGCTGGGCTTCCACACCCAGCCAGTGAAGGAGTCTCGCCTCATCGCGCGTCTCCGCCAGACAATCAACGAGTGCGCCTGCGAGGAAATGGACGAGGAAGAGAGTCCGTATCACCCACAGCACTCTGGCGGTGGCCTCGCTTTTGAGGACTCGGACCCTCACGAAGAGGCGGGAATGATCAAGTCAAACCTCTTCTCTATTGCCACGAAGGCCCAGGAGCTGCACGACCTCGTCGGCGACTCTGACGACCTGCCCGAGTGGGTCCAGGAGAAGATCGCAGTCGTCGATGAGATGATCGACGTCATCAGCGACTACCTCGGCTACGAGTATGTTCGCTCGGGCGCCATCACCGAGTCGAAGCCGCCCAAGGGGTTCCTCTTCCACAACATCAACAAGAGGAAGAAGGCCGGGACGTCGAGACCGAAGTCCAAGTCGACAATCGATCCGAAGACCTACAAGAAGATGCGTTCGTGGTGAGACGCAGGCAGTAATTCGTTCGCAACGTTGAAGCGGGAGAAGAGATGTTGATCACTGAATCGCAGCTGAGAAGACTGGTCAGAGAAGAGATACTCAGAGAAGAGGCTCTTCGAGAGGGAGCTCTCAATGTCGTGCTTGATCTTGCGGGTCTGATTCCTGGCATCGGCGAGGTCGCCGATGCCGCCAACGCTCTGCTCTACGCTAAGAAGGGCGATTATCTTATGGCTGGTCTTTCACTAGTCTCTCTCATACCCGCTTTTGGTGATGCTGTTGGAAAGGGCGGTAAAATAGCAGTCTGGGCCACAAAGCTCGCAGGAAAGGGCGGCAAGGCTGGGGATCTGGCAAAGGCTATCGCGACTCAAGGACCGAAAGTTGCCGACGGAATAAAAAGAGCTGGTAAATTGATGGCTGATAACAAAGACGCTATTAACAAAGTTTTTGAAGTCGCAAAAAAGAACGAAAAATTGGTAAAATATGTTCCTGAAATTCAGAAGGCGCTGGAAGCTTTCTACAGCGCCACTGCCTCGTCATCGGGCGAAACAGCAACGACTCAGAAAGAAGGGCTTTTCAGAAAGACTGCGACCCTGCGAGTCTCACGCGAAGACAGACTTTTCGAATCTGGGGGGACCGCGCGAAAGCGCAGGGCGCTCCGATGAGAATCGATGAGGCGCGTCTTCGCGAGATAGTTCGCCGGGAAATCGTGAAGAGGCTGGAGGCCAACGAGAGTGTCACGAGGGTCACTCGAGGAGCCACCAATGGTAATCTATTACTCGCTCCCTCGAAGAACTCTCAGCTACTCGAGAGTAGGCAGGTGAACCTCTCCGAGGGAATGCGCCACCACATCAGCAACGGAATCCGCCTCGACGACCCGGTCTATCGCCCTGGGTCTGCCGAGTTCTTCAGACTCTTCAGGGAAGCGAAGTCACTCTATCGTCAGGGTCTCTACGAGGCGACTGCCGAAGAGAGCGACATTCTCGAGTCTGACATTGGCGAGTGGGGAATCTACGAGGGGTCGCGAGTCCCGCTCGACTTCCCGATGTGGGAGGAGATCCTTCCCGAGGCAAAATACAAGGGTCGCGAGGTCACGCTCGGCGCTGCGGGGGCGAAGCGCTCCGGTGGGCGGGCTCACGTTTACGTTCGAGACCCGAAGACGGGCAAGGTGAAGAAGGTGTCTTTCGGCTCTGGGATGGCAGACGCGATGGGCGACTCTCCTGCGCATCGGAAGCGCCGCAAGAGCTTCGGCGACCGTCACGACTGCGCTGGCAAGAAAGACAAGATGAAGGCGGGCTACTGGGCCTGTCGGGCCACGAAAATGTTTGGTCGCAACATCGCCGGGTGGTGGTAATTGACTCCGCGACCCTACCGAGAGTCCCGCTCGTCGAGTGGAATGATCCTCAGGGAATTCTCGGGCAGCACGCCTCCCGAGAGTCTCATCTGGCACAAGGATCGAGCGGAAAGGGTCGTGAGCGTGATACAGTCAGATGGCTGGCAATTACAATTGTCTGAGGGTCTACCTTTTCCCCTCATCGAAGGGAATAGTTATTTGATACCGGCTCGCTCGTGGCATAGGGTCATTCGCGGGAACGGATCGCTGAAGATCGCAATACAGGAGAAAGCGAAAATGAGAATCACCGAATCCCAGCTGCGCAAGATTGTTCGCGAAGAGATCCTCAGAGAGGGCGTCGGCTCGACCTACATGGCTGCCCGCACGGGTCCCGCTGCCAGCGACCGCGCGATCCAGAAATACATTGACCAGCTCGGCGCCGACGCTGTCCTCGCTGCCTTCGGCGAGGTCGAGCAGGAGATGGGCTTCGAGGCCTCGATGGACGTGAAGCGCCGCGAGCTCCTCTCTCGTCTCGCAGACATGTCTATGGGTCGCTGATACGAACTCCTAACCGACTGGCGGTGAAATGAGACACACACGACTTCTCCGTCAGCTCGTCAGGGAGACACTCCTCAGCGAGGCGGCGATCACGCCCGACCGCGCGGCAAAGGGAGGACTCACTTTCCTCGCTTCTGTCAACGACATCGACAGCCCTTCGGGTGTGGCAGCGATCGATGTCTTCCTCAACAGGGAAGACAAGCCGCCTGTCATCGTCGGCAGACTCAGGAGTCGTGCGGCGAGCGGTCAACCCTGCGGGAACCCCCGCGCCTGGGTGATCTCCTGGTCGAACGCGAAGGTGAACGGTCTCGGTCCTCTCATGTATGACCTGATGATCGACATCATCAATCCACACCCACTCATGTCGGACAGGGAGTCTGTCTCTGCCGACGCAAAGAGCGTGTGGGACTACTACCTCGACAACCGCAGCGACATCGAGGTCGTGCAGCTCGACGACTCGTCGAACAGACTCACAGACGATCCCAACGATAACTGCGAACAGGACAGCGCCGTCCTGTGGGCAGCCGCAGAGTTTGCTGACGAGCCGATCGCTCCTCGTGACCCTTCCACACCCGCAGGAGCGAAATATCCCGACGGTCAACCGGGTCGGTGGCCCGATGTCTCCCTGTCGAAGGCGTACCGCCGGCGCGAGGGTGGGACGCCGACACTCGACAGACTCAGTTCTCTCGGCGTCGTGAGACTCACAAAGAATTAATTAGATCCGCTGAGATCGAAGGAAGAGTGAATGAAAAGAACACTTAGAAGCGTCGTCTTGAATGAGTCGGCCGACACATCACAGGAAGTCGCTGCCATCATCGACAACACTGATCCAGCGTACATAAAGAAGACACTCGACACGAGAAACCCGGGCGGTCCCTCCCAGGCCGGGTCGAGTTTCCTCGAGACGATGACACCCGAGGACCTCAAGTCTGCCGACTGGGAGCCGCTGCAGGATCCCAACATCAAATCCCCGGCGATCGCGTTCACGGCGAAGATCCCTGGGAAACTCGGGATCGTCAGCATCAGAAAACTCTCCGACAGCGCACCCGTCGCGTTTCAGCTCGCTCACGGCGGCACCGGGGGTAAGACCGGAGATTCCGCCGAAGTCGTCTCTGTTTTCTCCGATGATCTCCTCGTCGTCGACAACACGACCCTCATCGCTGGCCCGCACAATGGAAAGACAGTGGTCTGGACCTTCCATCCAGGAGACCCTTCTCCTCCATTCAATGACATCCTGATGACAGACCTTCGACAGAAATATCGTCCTGTCGACCCGGGAGACCCCAAGTCACCGCTCTTGGCGACAGTCAAGGACGCGAAGGCAGAGGGATTCAACTTCGTGAAACGTGTCGAGTCCCTCCCGGCAGCGGCTCCCCAGGTGAACGAGTTCTACCACCGATGGCAGCGCCTCGCGGGCATCTTGGTCGATTGAGATCACACGGTCATCTACCCTTTCAAGGAGTGGGTCATGAAAATCGCTGAGTCCCGCCTTCGCCGTCTCATCAGGGAAGAGATCCTGCGAATGGCCGACCTTCCCGTCGAGGAGAAGACCGAAGGGAACTACTACACCCTTCGTGTCATCCACTCGAAGACTTTCGAGTTTCCGGGCAGAGATCCCATCACCGTGGATGACTACGAGAGATCCGAACTCCGCGCTCGGGTGAGGGACGGGGTGATGGAGATCGTCAGCATCTACGTCCCAGAGAACCAGCGCGGGAAGAAACTCGCGACCCAGATGGTCCAGCGAGCCGCCGCCTGGGGCGCTGCGAAGGGATACGAGGTCATCGGTTCCGGTGTCTACTCTTCACAGGGCAGCGCTCTCGCGAAATCCTTCATCGACAAGGGTCTCGCGAGGGTCGACGCCCAGTATGGGAAACATTCCTTCACTCCGGGCGGACAGGTGGGAGAGTCCCGCCTCCGCCGTCCACTCAGAGAGGTCCGCGGCTCGATTCCGACCGATGTCATGATGGGTGTAGTCGGTCGTCTTCCTGACGCTCTCAGGAAAGAGTTCCCGAGTGTGGGTCACGCCGTCGTCCGCGGCGGCAAGGAGATCCGACCCTTCGATCTCGTGCAGCAGTTCGTGAAATACCCACCAGTCTTCAGCCTGGGTGAAGAAGTCAGGTTCGCCCTGCACCTGGGCGATGGGTATCGAAGACTCCTACCCACTGACACCGAGATCGCGCAGGTGCAGAAGTTCGTGTCGGACTGGCTGCGGCGCCGAGGGTGGTATGTCTACAGTTCGGGTCGACAGTCTATGGGTGAGATTCTCACGATCTCCACACTTCCCAGGGAAAACGAGTATGTGACCCCTGGGAAGGTCATGTATCACCTCACCGACAGGGCGGCGGTGGAGAGTATCAAGAGGTCGGGTCTCACTCCTCGCGGCAGCGTCTCGAGGGGATACCCACCCAGGGTCTATCTCTTCACGAACGTCGTCGACCTGAACGAACAGATCGAGAACAACATCGAGGCGTGGGAGCCGGGACTGAGTTGGAACGATCAGCTCACGAAATCACCCGACATGGTCGTCATCGAGATCGACCCGGGCGCTCTTAGAAAGGGAACGAAGTTCGAGGTCGATCCGGAATACTCTGGGTCGACGGGCGCGGTCTACACGAAGTCCCACATCCCGCCCGAGGCGATAGTCAAGATCACACCCGTGAGTGGGAAGTACGAGGGACGCTGAGTCCCGGAGCCGTCACTTCTTCTTCTTCCTGTGTTTCTGGACCTGTTTCCACTGCGTCGCGTCGACCTTCCGCGCGGGTCCACCGGCGAGGAAACTGTTCACCCGTCCCATCGCCCAGGCGTGTTGACTCGCTCCCGGCCTGTGACCCGTGCGCCAGGCTGCGAGACCCTTGTTGTAGACGGCCGTCAGCGCCCCCATCGGCGCCTTCGCCTTCTCAGCCTTGTTCTTCAGCGCCTTGCGGGTCTTCGCGCTGAGACCCTCGTCGATCTCCTCACCCTCCCACAGGACGTCCTCCGCCGCGAGGATCGCCTCGATCATCTCATTACGCCTGCCGATGATCTCTTTACCTTTCTCTCGAGACATCGTCACGGGGTGGACCTTCCCGCCGAATTCGAAACTCTCCTCCTCGGCGGCGGCAGCCATGGCGGCGGCATAGGTGAAATCGGACTCGTCGAAGTCGCTCTCGCTCACTCCGCACTCGCTGCAGTCACCCTCTCCGGTGAAGTTACCACCCGGTGGGTTACCCAACATCTCGTCGATCCCCTCGCCTTCGCCATACATCTTCCTGAATTTCTCGTTCCACTTCGACGGCTTCGTCTTTTTCGAGTCACCCGGCGCGGGCTTGTAGGCAGAAGCGTCGCCGCTGTCCTTCGCTGCCTGGCGCTTGAACTGCGCAGCCCTCTTCTTCGCAGTGGACCCTGAGAGGCCCGCGTAGTACGAGTGCTTCCGCCGCTCTTCGATCGTCTCCTCCTCGGCGAGGATCCTGCCGATCGCTTCGATGAGTTTTTCTTCGTTCATTTTCTCTCCACTACCTGTAATTATGGCGCACAGTGTGTTATAATGACTTCGGAGGTAAACAATGTCGATTCGCTTCGGTTACGCCTGTCTCAACGTCACCCTCGGTCGGCAGGGCGGCTTCCGTCATATGATCAAGCGCACCTGGGAGAAGGAGGGACTCCCTCGCGCCTCGCGACTCACCGTGGAGAACACCGAAATCCTCTGCGGCATCATCGAGTGGAACAATCGCAACGGCATCAGCGTCTATCGTATGACCTCAGACCTCATCCCGTGGGCATCAGAGTACGAGCTCGAGCAGCTCCCCGACTGGCGCACTATCCGCTCGAACCTCGAGCGCGCCGGCGACCTCGCGTGGAAGGGCGGCCAGCGCCTCTCATTCCATCCGGGTCAGTTCAACTGTCTCACGTCCCCTCGCGAGCACGTCGTGCAGAACTGCATCCGTGACCTTCGCATCCACGGCGAGATTATGGACGTGATGCGCCTCCCGCGCACTCGCGAGGCGAAAATCAACATCCACCTCGGCGGCGCTTTCGGCGACAAGCCCGCGGCAGCCGAGCGCTGGTGCAAGAATTACGAGCTCCTGCCCGAGTCCGTGAAGTCTCGCATCACTCTCGAGAATGACGACAAGGGCAACTGCTACTCTGTCGTCGACCTCCACGGCGTCTGGCAGCGGACGGGCGTCCCGATCGTCTTCGACTACCACCATCACAAGTTCTGCGACGGCGGCCTCTCTGAGCGTGACGCCCTCCACCTCGCCGCCTCGACCTGGGGCGACGTGCGTCCAGTCACTCACTACTCCGAGTCAGCGTCCACCCGCGAGGGCCGCGATGCGATCCCACAGGCCCACTCGAGCTTCGTCGACGGTCCCGTGAACGACTGGGGTCTCGATATCGACTGCGTCGTCGAAGCGAAGGCGAAGGAACTCGCAGTCCTTCAGCTCACTACGGGTCGCGACTACGAGAAGAAGTACGACACTCTTCGCGGCTTCACGAACGACGAACTCAATGAGAGCGTTGCACGAGACAAAGAGGCGAAGCGGACTGCCCGCGCTGCTCGACGCGCTGAGAAGATCGCGGCCTGATACACAAACCCTGGCGAGAGTAAGATACTCTCGAGGTGTCTGGATGAACATATTCGTGACGGACAGGTTGTAAGATTGACTCCGATCTCCATACTTATTTGTGGAGGAAAGAGTCATGGAAAGCTGTCGAATCTGTGAGAGATCATTCAAGTCGATCAATTCTGTCGTGAAACATGTAAATGCTGCGCATGACGGATACGACGCAAAAAAATACTACGATGAGTTTGTTCGTGAACCCACCGAAGGTGTCTGCCATTGCGGGACTGAGACCACCTATAGAGGCGCAGGATCAGGATATCTGAAGTATTGTTCGCCTTTCTGTCGAAGCGCTGATAGCGATGTTAGAGAAAAAATTTCACAATCGCACAAAGGTAAGAAGCAAACGCAAGAGCAGATCAGGAAAAGAATCGATCATACAGATCAAAATCTCAAAGAAGAGAAGAGAAAGAAGACGTGCCTCGAAAGATTCGGCGTAGACAATCCAACTAAGGATTCTGAAATCAGGCGAAGAGCGTCCGAATCGAATCGGGGTAAGTCTCGCCCTCATCGACCTGGACAAGCGATAAAAATTGCAGAAAATAGAAGAAGAAACGGAACCAATCTTCACACTCAAGAATCTAAAGACAGGATATCAGAGGGTATTCGAACGTCAGAAAAGTTTTTAGCAGCAAAAATCAGAGGTGCTTTCATCAAAGGTGGACCGAAATCATCAGGAAGATCGCTCGGAGGCTACTTCAAAGGTCTACATTTTCGAAGCTCTCTTGAGCTTGCCTATCTGATAGAGATGCACATTCTCGGCATAGAAGTCAAGGCTGCCGAGTGCTCAGAATTTCGCTGTCGATATGTCGACGATTCGGGCAAAGAAAGATGGTACTACCCTGACTTTTATGTTCCGTCGAGCAAGACCGTCATCGAAATCAAGCCGAATTGGAAACTTCAAAATCGCGACGTGCAGTTGAAAATTGCCGCGGCAAGAGCTATTATCGATTCTCAATTCGAGATCAAGTCCGAGAGCGATCTTCTCAACATCGCAGAGCTTGTCAAGCGACCAGAAATCAAACAGCACATGGAGATCGTGAAGAATGAACATCTTTGTGACGGATCGAAATCCCGTCTTGGCGGCAAAAAATCTCTGTGACAAACACTGCGTCCGCATGATAACGGAAAGCGCACAATTAATGTGCACGGCTCACTGGGTGGGATGGAGTCGAACCCTCGATCCGCCGCCTGACCTCCGCGGCAGGCGTCTCAAGGAGTGGATCTCCGAGCGCCTCGATGACAAGACGCGCCCACCCTACTCGATGACTCACGTGAACCATCCCTGCGCGGTCTGGGCGCGTCACTGCTGGGGAAATTACGTCTGGCTGTACAATCACGCCCTTGGCCTCTGCGAAGAGTACACGCTTCGGTATGGGAGAGTCCACAAGACGGAAGCTGTGATCCGCTGGGCGGGAAGATTTATGCCGCCTACTTTCGAAGGAGATGTTCCGATAAATTTCACTGGAACGACTCCCTTCGCGATCGCGATGCCCGCGGAGTTTCGAGTCGAGGGAGACGCAGTCCAGAGCTACAGAAATTACTACAACGGTTCGAAATCGAGGTTCGCCAAGTGGAAGAACGGTCAGCCACCCAGCTGGTGGGCGCCCCATACTTATCAAAATGGAGGTGAGAATGCTGCCGTATCCGAAGGGGACGCCGCTCGCGCTCGAGTGCGAGAGGATAGCGAAATTTTCCCAGAATCTGATACTCGCATCGACGAGCGATAGTCTCGCTCAGGAGCTCGCCGAGCTCGCGGACGTCACGACGCTGCGCCAGCTCGTGAAGGACCATCCCGATCTCGCCACTCTCCTTCGCGCAGTCACGCTCATTCGCGATGAGAAGGGGATCAGCTGTTAGCCTTGTGCGCGAGCTCACTGCGAAGGTCACTGTTCTCCTTGCGCAGGAACTCGACCTCTACGGAGAGGGTCGCAATCTTCTCCACCAGGCGCAGCATCTCTTTCTGCAGGTCATTCTTCTCGAGCTCGGCTCTCTCGAGCTTCGATTCCAGGACGGCGACTCTCTCTCGCAGGTCGTCCCTGTAGAGGTTGTCTTCTTTCCTGTCGAGCTCGGCCAGACGAGCCTTCTCTCTAGCGCGGCCCTCCCAGTATTTCCAGACTGCCGAGCTGCCCAGGACGGTACCTGCTGTTGTGACAACGACGACGAGAACCTGAGTGAGATCCACATTACACCTCTTTTCTAAGTATCTCGAACCATCGAAGTCTAAACAATCTCGCGTAAAATTTACTATTCAGCAGGAGGACGAAGTGATCAAGATCAATGATAAAGTGTATCCAGCGTTCAATATGTCCCAGGTGGGCAGGGTCGTCGAAGTCAGGTTCGTTCCCACGGGCATGCACCTCATCGGCGGCACCGCGCAGCAGAGAATGTACGTGATAATTAGACTTGACAGGGACGGCTCGCTCATCGAGGTTCCGGCAGACGAGACTATGCGGGCCGATTGACCGCGAGGAGGTAGGGTGAAGACAGCTCACGCGTTCGACTACGACGACACTCTCTCGCACTCGGACCATCGCATTCACGTCTACCCATTTCACGACGGCGCACCGACTGAGATCCATCGCATCCCAGGACTCGCGGGAATCCCACACGAGGGTCTCGAGTACAGGGACGAGGGACTCAGGTACTCCTTCTCAACGCGAGAGTTCGTGAAGGTCTCACGCGCGATCGACAGTCACGGCGTGAAGGTCGTCTCTCCCCGGGAGGGGACGCCTGCGGGTCACAGCGTCGTCTTTGACTTCGGCGATGTCGTCTTCGTCGATGAGAACACATCGAGTCCCATCGGCAAGAATATGATCAAGCTCGAGAGGGCTGCCACCGCGGGCTGCGACATCTGGGTCGTCACCGGTCGCTCCCCCGGCGGCGAGGCGGGAATCCAGAAATTCATCGAGACGCACGCTCGAGTGAGGGTCCCGCTGTCGAGGATCATCTGCGTCGGCGGCGGTGGTCCCACAGCGCCTGCGAAGTCACACGCCTTCCTCACGAAGGTCATTCCCGCGGGACCCTACGACGAGATCTACTTCTACGACGACGACGAGAGGAACCTCGAGACCGTGAAGTCCGACGTCTCGCCGTTCGTGAGACTCTACGCCGTGAACAGCGTCACCGACGTCGTCCAGAGCGACGCGAAGGACCGGGTCGCTCGAGCCCGCACCCGTCGGAGGGAGAGCGATGACTTTCGCAGGCTCAGGCAGCTGACGGGCGGTGGACCAGGCAGAAAATAACTCGGGGGTCGACAGTGATCTCGTCTCTCTTCTTCTGGATCTCGGTGAACATCACGAAACTCGTCCTCTGGGTCCTCACCGACCCGCGAGGACTCGAATTTTTCGCTCTCTTCACCCTCCTCGTGAACCTCGTCATCTTCTTCGCCCTCTCTCGACTCTATGACGATCCCGAAGATGGACACGATCGCTCTCGAGAGTGATACTTATCGACTGGAGTCCGTGAAAGATGACCCTGCGCTCTCTCATCCGGGAATTTCTTCTCCTGGAACTTCGCAATTTTAAAGACGAAGGTCCGCCGTCAACTGACAGGTACTTCGCGCGCTCCCTCTCGAAGGGTTATGTCGCCTACTACACCGTCTCATCGAGCGGCAGGCCCGAGCCCATTCCTGGAACTCTCAGCGAAGTCTACGACGTCGTGAAGGGACCCGAGTACGATCTCACGCCTGCGCAGGTCGATCTCTGTGAGAGTCTCGTCGAGGCGGGTCTCTATCGCGCCACTCAAGAGAAGACACCCTACAGCGAAATCACCTACAAGTACAACAAGAAGAAACCCGGCACGCCGGCCGCCTCGTGGACATCGCCCAAGGACGTTCCAGAAAAATACGTCTCTTACTGGTCCAACAGCAGCGGTTCCGAATACCTTCTCGTGGACACGGAGAAGAGAGTCGTGAGTCTCGACGACTCGTGGAAAGAGTACAACTCTCGGCGTCCCGGTGGGAAACCCGGAGACCGTGACAGTAAGAAGACGTATGTGATCCCATCGGGCGACGTCGCCTTCGCGCAGAACGTCCTCGAATTCCAGAAACTCCTGCGTCACCTCCTCGCCGTCGATTCGAGAGTGACGCCCGACTTCGGCATCGTCTCGCCAGATGACAAGTTCAAGGGAAAGACGCTCGCTGGAGTCATCAGCACACCGACGGCGAGCGACATCGCTCTCTCTTCCATCCCGGGAACCATTACCGCGTATCACGGCACGTCGACGAAGAGGTGGACCGAAATTTCTCAGAAGGGTCTCGTACCAGGAAAATTCGAGAAGTCCTACGTCGACCAGATCCCGGGATACTCCGCGAAGAATGTCTACCTGACGACGGACCCACACCTCGCAGAGAACTACGCCACCCGCGCTGCCGTCTGGGACGACGCCGACGCGCTCATCCTCAAGGTGGAAGTACCAGACGTCACGAAGATTGTCCCCGACGAGGACACAGTCGGTCAAATCCGCCTGAAGCGAGAGTACACGCTTCGCAAGACGCCGGGCAACGTCGATCACTGGAATCCAGAGACGTACAGGTTCGAGACCCGCCTCGAGGACCGAGAGAGCGTGAAGATTGTCCGCGAACAGGACGCTCGGAGTATGATAAGATTCCTGCGCATCGCGAACACTACGAAGACCCTCGCCGTGGATGAAGATGACCCTCGCGCGGCAGAAGCGGGATCCGAGTGGGTGAAGGACGCCGAGTACGCCGCGCTGATGAAAGACGTTCAGCAGGGCGTGATGTCGTACATATCGAAAAGTCTCAAGAAGGAGACGTTCGCCTACCGCGGCCGGATCCCACCGAGATTCGTGAAGAAGTGGAAAGAGTATCCGAAGCGCGCGTATCCGAGTTCTGTCGAGAAGGGCGACGACGCCGCGTACCAGAAGACCCGTCAAGGAGTCCTGAAGAAAGCGAAGACCTTCGAGGGCGCTCGTCGCCTGCGGGAGTCGCTCTACGCCGAAGGTGACGCGGAGCGCGCAGAGATGAAGGCGATCGCTCGGGACATCGCGCTCTCTCCCACTCGAAACTTCACGAAAACTCGCGATCTCGGGCGGACGCTGAAGCGTATGTGGCAGCGCGAGGCCGACATCGCGTCCTTCGATGGCGTGACTTTCATTCACTGGCAAGACATCGGTCACATCTGGTCTCTCCTCAACAGTCCCCGGTCTCGCGACGAGATTTCGGCGCTCCCCTACAAGACTACGCCCTGGACCCAGCTTCGCGGGCTGCGTAAGATTAGCGCGAACGCCATCGGCGCCATCATCAAGGGCAGACCCACGCTCATCGCGAACGCCGACATGAACTCTCACGCATTCAAGGACGGAAAAGTTCCGTTCTACGAGATTCCCGAAGAGAAACAGGACCAGCGCCGCCGCTCCTCTGGGTGGAACAAGTACCCGGGAACGCAGTCTCCCGGCGCAGGCGGCTTCGATTCGCCCGCGCGCTCGTGGGAAGACCACCTCGTGTTCTCAGCGAGCGACATCGTCCCGCACGAGATGATCACGTTCGACGTCTTCGATGTCGCGAGGCCGTCGGGCTCGCGCGGCTGGCCCGAGGCGCTCATCGACAACTGGAGTGTGGTGGGTCTCGTGATACCGCAGTCGCTCATAGAGAAGTGGGGAATCGATGAGACTCTCGACATCCTGAAGTCGCACGAGATTCCCGCGGGCCTGTCAGTCTTCGACGAGTGGGGCGAGGAGAGGAGCGTGACGAGATGACCGCCTCGCCGGGACCAGCGATAGAAATTTCTGGAGGACTTTCGTGAAAGGTTTCGAAAATCAGCTGCGCCAACTCATCCGAGAGACCCTTCTCGCTGAGTCACAATCTCCCACTGCCCGCGCAGCCGCCGCGGGTCTCGCGCTCCACTCGTGGACCCGCGGTGAGACGAGTGGGGTGATCATCTACGATCCGAAGATTCTCCTCGAGAGGGTCGGCGAGCTCGTGATCGGCCCCGGTGGCGCGCTGCCCGATGTCTGGGAGATCAGGAGGGTCATCCGCGACTCTATCCACGAGAACTGTATCGTCAGGTCTGCCGTCTCTTACAACACGCCGCGCTCTCACTCGCCCTGTTGGGGCGCTGAGATTGTCCAGTATTCCGTGTCTGCAGACGACGGCCACCCTCACGTCTCGAAGATGGGACCCGCGGCCTACGAGGCGGCAATGTGGTACGCGCACGCTCTCACGCCCGACCGCTCTCTCGTCAGCCAGAGCGCTGAGAGAGTGTGGAAGAAGTACCTCCAGAGGGCCGAAGGTGGGGACATCACCGCGTTGCCGTTCGACGACGTTGAAGACCCGAAGACTCCCGAGCCCGAGGACGACTGCTACGTCCACGGGTCCAGACGACCCTCGCTCAACAACGCCTACACTCTCAAGTCGAGACCGAGCGGCATCGACACCCTCGAGAGGAACCACGGAGAGACAGCAGACACGCTCGAGTCCGATTACGGATTCGATGAGATGGAACTCTCGTCGTCCCTGCAGAAACTCGCCATCCAACTTTTCGAATCTCAGTACGATGAGAGTCTCTGATCCCGCACAGAAGCGCGCGATCGACTCGGTCCTCTCGATCTTCGAGACGGGTCGTCTGCCCACGCCAGAGTCTTACTCCACCTGTACGATACTCGCCGACGGCGCGGGTGTGTCGTACGGTAAACACCAGTGTACTGACCGCGCGGGCTCTCTTGATCGAGTCGTTCGCACCTACATCCGCCTCGGCGGAGTCCACGCTCGGGATCTCGAGAACTTTCTCCCGCTCCTCGACTCGAACGCGTCCACTCGAGTCCCACCGAAGGGTCCCTGGGGCGCAGAGGTGACCGCCCTCGTCTCTCTCCTGAGGGCGGCGGGCAGTGATCCCGTGATGTGGCGCGCCCAGGACGAGGTTTTCGACGAGGACTACTTCACGCCCGCCCTGCGTCACGCCGAGGCCGCAGGTCTCACGACAGCCCTCAGTCTCCTCGCAGTCTACGACACCTGTATCCACAGCGGACCTGGACGCGTGAACACTCACCGCGCGGCGTTCCCTGAACTCTCCCCGAAGTCAGGCGGCAGCGAGAGGGTGTGGACTGTCGCCTACCTGAAGACTCGTCGCGCGTGGCTCGCGCAGAGTAGTAATTCTCTCGTCCGGAAGACTGTCTATCGACCCGACGCGATGTTGGAGATCGCGGCGCAGGGAAATTGGGATCTCGCCCTGCCGCTCATCGTCCGCGGCGTGAGAATTGTCTGACAACAAGGAGAAGAGTATGAAGATAGAAGACATCAAGACTCCCGAGGCGCTCCTCGCCTGGGTGAGATCGAAAGGGTACGCCACGTTCGAGACAAAGAATTGGGACCTCAACATCGTCGGCGTCCGCCGCGCGGGTGGGACGGTCAACAAGTTCGATGACAGGATCTTCGTCGCGTGCCGCGATGACGGCGGCAAGATGCGACTCTGGAGTTGGGCCGCGACCACAGACCCAGGACTCTACTGGATGAAGACAACAATGAACTCGAAGGGAACCGCCGCGCTCGTTCCGGGTCAGTACCGCGGCACCTGGGAGCTCGGGCTCCACAGCGGGAAAGAAGCGCTGCGACAGGTGAAACCTGTGAAGACTTACCGCGATAATGATCGCGATGACGTCCTCGACCTCGATCCGAAGACTATCACTGAGGGACTCTACGGTATCAACCTCCACCGCGCCGGGAGAAACTCGACTGTCGTCGACAAGTGGAGCGCAGGGTGTCAGGTCTGGGCGATGGACAAGGACTTCGAAGAGTTCATCTCGCTCTGCAAGAGACAGGTCGCTGTCAACGGATTCAGGACTTTCACGTACACTTTGATGGAAGAGGGTGGATGATTTGAAAATATGAGAGCGGAGGGGATAATTAGACTCTATGACACACCTCCTCCGCTCTCTCATCCGCGAAACCCTCCTCCTTGAGGAAGTCTATGGCGCTCAGGCCGTCGTGTACCACGGGACGAAGGCTGATCCGCTCGTTCTCATCGACGCCCTCTTGAAAGACGAGTTCAGGGCGGGTGAGGGAGATGGCGCGATGTACGGGAAGGGTCTCTACACTGTCTACGATCTCAAGGGAACCCAGACGGAGAAGGGAGACTACGGCGATCACGTCATCAAATTGAAGGTGAACCTGTACGGGTACATCGTCTTTGACC
>Ga0129333_10001135_pt1 | contig 23774 bp, 29 predicted proteins | sample CPB6_08_DNA_FD_94474 | JGI IMG/M metagenome (GOLD analysis project Ga0129333, IMG submission 94474) | Freshwater to marine salinity gradient microbial communities from Chesapeake Bay, USA - CPBay_Sum_0.6_0.8_DNA | ecosystem: Environmental > Aquatic > Marine > Coastal | place: USA: Chesapeake...
AGGCGCTACAGCGCACTTTCGATGTGTGGCATCGCCGGGGACGATGACGATGCCGAGGAGGACCGCCGGGACCGCGAAGAGCGCAAGCCGCTGGCAACGCCAACCCGGCGCACAGCCCGTGAAGCGCCCAAGGCCCCCGCACAGCCTGCCGCGCCCGCCCCAGAGGCGAAGCCGACCTTCGATGGCAAGATGGACCGCTTCCCCGACGAAGGCGAAGTGACCATCACCGTGAAGCGCGTCGTGGAGCGCGGGAAAGCATTTGCGGTCCACGCCATGTCAGCAGAACACGGTGGCGCATGGCTGCGCGTCCAGCAGCCCGAGATGGCGGAATGCTTGCGGCAGATGGTCAACGGGGTTGCCCGCGTCACCATCGCCCGGATTGATGTCAGCACCATTGACATCCTTGCAGTCAAGGCAAGCGCGGCAATGGCCGCAGCAGAAACCGAAACGGAGCAGGACGCCAATGTTCCCTTCTGACATCTTTGACGCCATCGAAGCCGACCGCCTGAAGCACGAAGGAATGCATCGTGCCGCCCATGCCAAGTCGGCGCTGCTGGAAATGGCCCGCGACCGCGCACGGCGCATCGCACAGGAGCAAGGGGAAGTAACGATGGATGACGTGATGCAACGCCTTGTCCATGAAGGCATCGACCCGACCGCGTTGGGACCAGCAGCCGGAAGCGTGTTCAAGAACGCGGAATGGGAGTTCACCGGGCGTTTCGTCAAGAGCGCACGGATCACCAATCACTCGCGCCTGCTCCGCGTGTGGAAGCGGCGCACCTGACACCTTGGTTTTGCGGGGCAAGGGGGCGGGGTGGTCCCGCCCCTTTGCCCGCAGGAATGGAGACAAGATGGACCCGGACAATGATGAATACAGGGTGCTGGAGGCGTTTGGCGACGTTCCCAACACATGGGCGGTGGTCAATGACTTCCGCCAATTCGTGGCCTATGCGGCCAGCAAGAACGACGCCAATGTGTTGTGCGTTGAATTGCAGCATTTGCGGATGGATGGCGAAACCCGATACCGCAACGTCAATTCGTTGCACATCGGCTCCGTCAAGCACATGGCGGCACAGATTGCCATGCTCCGCGCCGAGCGCGACGAGGCGAGGCGGGAATGTCGTCTGCTGTTGCTCGGTCAAGAGGTGCTACGCGGTGTGCGCGACCTTCCTGCACCTCCCGACGATCTGGTGACGATTGTCCCTGTGCCACGAAAGGAGCACAATCCATGCCAGTAGGCGGCAGATACAAGAACACGAAGTACGGACACAACGCATCGGGCGACGATGTGTTCTTCATCCTCATCCCGATCTTCGCGGTCGTCCTGCTCATTGCGATGATCGGGGAGGCTCGGAGAGCCAAGAGCAGACCGAATCACAACACCACACAGAAGGAGACTCGCCATGTTCAGTAACACCTGCGCCATGACACTCGCACAAAAGTCCGACCGAATCCTTGCCCAGACGCGGGGTTTGAGCGGAGCGACACCGAACGCCACGCAACTCATCGAAGCATTGCGGTCAGCGTTGGAAGAGAACAGGAGAGAAGTCGAACGCATCCGCGCCGATTGCGACGAGGCAAGAAAGATGTATTGCCGCGCAATGGCCGAGAACGGTCAGGAAAGCGAAGAGCGAGAGATTGCAGAGGATCTTGACTGGGATTGCTTCAAGGAGGGCGGCAAGTGACCGACAATCATCAATGGATACCGCTGGAGGACATCATTCAGGATCGGCCATCATGGGAGGAGCCCGGATGGTGGCTGCGGTGGATCTATCTGGTCATGGCGGCAATGCTCGCCAACGACGTGGAAACGCTGGGCAAACTCCAAAACTTCGCCACCAGCCAGCGCAACGACGCAGACCGGGAGGATGTCGAAGAACTGGAAGAAGTTATCTTGCGCGATCACGGGGAAGCCGTGACCATCTGCGTGGAAAGGGTCGCAGCACGCAAAGGCAACCATGAAGCCATTGCCACGGTGACCGACACCGGGATTGACATTGACGTAAAGGAGATCACGCCATGATGGGGAACGCAGAAGTAGTCGTGACGCAGATCAGGAAACGCGCCGAAGATCGCCGGGACGCGGCGAACCGACAGCCACCCAAGTACCGCGACTTCATCGAACATTGCAACAGCGAGGCAAAATGGCTGGACAGGGTGGCTGACACCATCGAAGAACTGCAAGCCGAGTGCGTCCGCGCATGGAGGAACCAATGAGCCTGTACGCCATCGGAACGGAAATGCAAGGCATCCTTGACGCCATGCTGGAAGGCGGCGTTGACAGCCACGAAGCAATGGAGGCGCTAGACCTGCACCTGCAAGGGCTGGACGCCGCGCTTGACTCCAAAGCGGAGGACTACGCAGGGCTGATCCAAGAACTGACCATGAGGGCCGAAGCACGAACCAAGGAGGCCCAGCGCATCCGCGCCCTTGCACAGACCGACGCCGCCTTGGCGGAACGACTGAAGCAACGTTTGAAGGAAGTCATGGAGCGCACAGGACGCACGCGCATTGACACTAGCCGCTTCCGGTTGTCCGTCGCACAGAATGGCGGGAGGCAGTCAATTGAAATTGACGAAGGCGCATCGCTTCCGCCCGCATACGTCAAGACCATTACCGAACCCGACAAGGACGCCATCCGCAAGGCGTTGGAGGCTGGCGAAACCATCGCTGGCTGCACCCTCCTCCCACGCGGAAGCAGCCTTCGGATACGATGACCGAACCATCCTGAGCAGCCGCAAGGCTGCCATGTCTCCCGCCCCGCAACAGGCTCCACGACGGAATGCCCTTGCGGGGCGGTTTCTATTTGCACCCCGGCGCGGGATGGGTACAATCGCATCATGCTTGAGAAGATCCCCATTGAGCATTCGTCCGATGTCCGCGTTGCGATCCTGTCCGCGCTGCATGAGCGCGAAGCAACCCCCTACGGGTTCGCCAAGGCGGTAGCCGATGCCGGGATCACGGCGCACCACACGGTCGATGCCGTGCTGGCCCCACCGGAATCGTTGACGCATTCCGTGCCCACCCTGCCCACCGCGCTGGCCCTGCTGGATGCGGCGGGCTACGACCTGATCGCCGTGCGCCGCCGGGAAGGCATCAAGATCACCGCCAAGAGGAGGAAGGGATGACCACCGGACTGTCAATGACCGTGCAGGACGTTGCCATTGCCGACCTGCATTTTGATCCAGCCAACGTCCGCAAGCACCCCGAAGAGAACCTCGCAGCCCTGAAAGGCTCCTTGGAACGCTTCGGCCAGCAAAAGCCCATCGTGGTGGATGCCAAGAACGTGGTCATCGCGGGCAACGGCTTCCTCGCCGCCGCCAAGGCGCTGGGATGGAAAACCGTCAAGGTGGTGCGGTCCAACCTGATGGGCGCAGAAGCGACCGCCTACGCCATTGCGGACAACCGTACCGCCGAACTGGCGGAATGGGACGAAGCCGCGCTGCAACAGCAACTTGCCGCCATTGCCATTCAGGATGCGGAACTGCTTGCAGCCACGGGCTTTGACGAAAAGGAACTGGCGCGACTGGCCGCACAGGCAATGCCGGAAGTGACCGAGGACGAAGTACCCGAGCCGCCCGCCGAACCCATCACCCAAACCGGCGACCTATGGATGCTTGGCACCCACCGCCTGCTTTGCGGGGACAGCACCAAGGCCGAGGATGTGAAACGACTTACCGATGGCAAGCGTGTAGATCTCATGCTGACCGACCCGCCGTACAACGTGGACTACACGGGCGGCACCAAGGACGCGCTCAAAATTGCCAACGACAGCATGAGCGACTCCGACTTCCGCAAATTCCTCACGGCCTGTTTCAGCGCTGCGTTCGATGCCATGAAGCCCGGAGCAGCCTTTTACGTTTGGCACGCCGACAGCGAGGGCTACAACTTCCGTGGCGCAATCCGCGATTGCAAACAGTCCGTGCGCCAATGCCTGATCTGGGCAAAGAACGCTCTTGTCATGGGACGGCAGGATTACCAATGGCAGCATGAACCATGCCTGTACGGATGGAAAGACGGCGCTTCCCACGGTTGGTACAGCGACCGGAAGCAGACCACGCTGCTGCATTTCGACCGCCCCAAGCGCAGCGAGGAACACCCGACGATGAAGCCCGTGGCCATGTTCGCCTATCTGCTGGGCAACAGCACCGCGCCGCAAGGGATTGTGTACGACCCGTTTCTCGGCAGCGGCACCACCCTGATCGCCGCCGAACAACTTGGCCGCACCTGCTACGGCATGGAGATCAGCCCTGCGTACTGCGACGTGATCGTCAAGCGATGGGAAACGCTCACAGGATTGACAGCCACGCGGGAAAAGGTGTAAGATGCCCGTGGAGGCCAAGATGCCTGAGGACGAATCGGGGAAAGGGGCAAGTGCGGACGCGCCGCGTTTGTGGCTTCGCGCCATCCGCGAAGGGTGGACCGTTCCCGATGTGGTCAAGCGCGCTGCCGTCAATCGGGCAGCACAGATCCTTGCCGACCCCAGCAGCACGCGCCGGGAAATCACCCGCGCCACCCAAACCCTCGCCATCCTTGAACGGCTGTCAATCGAAGCCGCCGTGCAAGAGGACCGGATGCGCCGATTGGATGACGGCATGGCAACGGAACGGGTGGAACTCACAGAAGTCATATCGGACGCACAATTGGGGGCCATTGCCAAAACGGTCGCCAACCCATGCCCCACGCCGCCAAAGACCGCCAAGCGCGCCAAGAAGCCCCGCTGACGCGGCAGGAAGCCGTTGAGCGGGCTCGGGACAACCCGGCGGGCTTCATCGCCCTGTGCCTTGGGAAGCCCGTGTCGGGCCTTCAGCGCGAACTCCTCGCCCATGCCCTGAACCACCACCGCTGGTACGCGGAATTGCCACGCGGCCACGCCAAGACCTCCAGCCTGTCCTATCTGGCGGCATGGTGGCTGGGGAAGCGCCCGGAAACCCGGTTCAAACTCATCGGCTCCAACGATGACGCCGCAGCTGCCACCAGCCGTTTCCTGCGCGACATCATCCGGTCCCCGGTCTACCGGGCCGTGTTCCCGGCGATCAGCCTGAAGCCGGGGGAGGACACCGTCATGGCGTGGTCGATTTCCGCGCCGGGGATCACAGAACGCCGCGACCCGTCCGTGCAAGCCAGCGGCATCTTCGGGCGCACGGGTGGCCGCGCCGACATCCTGTGGCCGGATGACATCTGCGACCTTCGCAACGCCGTCTTGCAGCCCGCCTTGCGGGCACAGGTCAAGGAGGCGATGGCGAACATTTGGCTGCCCATGCTGGACCCATCCGCCCCGCACCCCGGACGGCTTTGGCGGTCGGCCACCCCCTTCCACACCGATGACATCACCGCCGACTGGCGGCGCGAATGCGAACAGGCCGGAACGCTCCTGCGCCGCCCATGCGTGGGAACGGAAAGCCCGTGGCCGGAAGTGTTCACCCCCAAAATCCTTGACGAAGCGCGTGGCGCAATGGGGCCGATGGCCTACGCACGCGCCTACGAACTGGTGCCGCTGTCAACGGACCTGATGGTCTACCGCCCGGAATGGATGGCGTACTACGGCGATGCCGACCTGCCCACCTACCGCCACACGGTCGCTGCCATCGATTGGGGCTACGGGCGCAAGCAGCAGGACCGGGACGATCCCGACTACTCCGTGTGCATCGTGGCCGACATTGACAGCGAACGCAATGCCTACCTGACCGACATCCTGCGCGTGCGGGAGTCGTTCCCCGACTTTGCCCGCATGGCACGGGAACTGGTGGAACGCCGGGGATGCAAGATGGTGCTGGCGGAATCCAACGGGCCGCAGAAGGGCGTGTTCGACCAATTCCGCGCCACCTGCCGCCAGCCCGTCGTGGCCGTGGAACGCACCACGGACAAGCACCTTCGGGCAGCAGGAACGCAGCCGTATGTGGCGGCGGGCAAGTTGCGTTTCCCAATAGGCGACAACGGCGAGATGCGTAAGGACTTCCGCCCGGTCATGGACGAGATGCTTTCGTTTCCGGCAGGGGCGCACGATGACACGGTGGACGCCATCGTGGATCTATGCAACGCGGCCAGCATGGGTGCCATCGTCACGGGCGGCGGCGCTGTCACGGTGTCAACAGGCGTGCAGCGGATGTTCGACCGACCGACACCAAAGCGTCGGATGTTCGCCTAGCGCGTTAGACTCATGCAATGAGCGTGCGGAAAGAAATCGAACGTCGGCTGGGAATATTTGCCCGCCCAACATTGTTCAATTGCGGCATCGGCCCCGGCGGGTTTGAGCAGGGCAACACTTGCGGAGCCGGGGGTGGCGGCGGTGGATCATCGGAATCATCCGGGGGCGCCAAGACCAGCAAGGGTTCCGAAAGTGCTGCATCCGGAATTGAACGTCGCGCAAGGGAATCGGGGCGGTCCTTTACCGATCAGTACCTTTCCGAAACGCGACAAGCCATTGACCGCGACTACCGCGCTGAGGAACGCCGTAGCGACCGAGCCACCGAACGCGCTCAAGACCGTGCCGAAGATCGCGTTCGTCGCGCTCAGACGGCACTTGATGAAGCGAAAGCCAAAGGACCGGAAGTCAGCCCGCGAGTGCAGGCGATTGACCGCGCCACCGCTGAGATCGACCGCAAAATTGCCGACCTCCGGGCCAAGGGCGAAGCCGAGCAGCGAAAGTATCAAGAGGACATCGCTGCCATTGATGCGCGTCGGGCCAAGATTCAAGAAGAGATCGCCAAGAGTCGGGAGCGCATCGAAGCCATCAACCGGATGCTTGGCAAGGGCAAGAAGCGCACCGCATTTCCGAAGGGTTCAAGATCGAAGCCAAAGCGGCAATGAAATCGCCGCGTTTGTAGACGCAGGGAAATCCTAATGGCCGAAATGCAACACAGCAATCCGCTCATGCCCAACGCCGTCCCCGGCGCGGGCCTTCCTCCTGCCAAGCGTCCGCGCAAGCCGCTGCCAGCACCAGCGCAGCGCGGGCCGACCGGGCCGCTTGCGCTGCCCGTGGAAGTGCAGCGCACCTTCTTCCGCACGGCGTCCTTGATGCTGCGGAACTCCAGCCTTGCATACAGGCTGGACCCCAACTACCAAGCGATGATGCGGGCGGATGCGGACATCGAAGGTGTCCTGCGTTCCCTGCTTGTCACGCTTGCTGGACTGGAATGGGCTGTGGTCCCTGCCGACGAGGACAACCCCCGGCTGGTTGCGCTTGCCGACCGCCTGACGCAGATTGTCAACCGCATCCCACGGCGGTCCGACCTGTTCCGCGCCTTGCATGAGGCAGTCTGGTACGGGTGCAGCGCGGCCAACATCGTGTACGAGCGCGATGCCGAAACAGGCGTGCGCGTCAAGGAGTGGTTCCCGTTCGCGTCCGACACGCTGGCGTTCGACCAGTACGGCAACCTTGCCATGCGCGTGGGCAGCGCGTACATCAACGAACCGTCCGTGACGGATCTAGGTTTCGATTCGCTGGTCCACCTGTTCACGGAGAACGAGCGCCGGTCCGTCGTGCTGCACCGCGTGTTCACGACCGCGCCCAACTTCATCGACCCCAACACCAGCGAAGCGGTCTACCGTGGCGTTGGTGCGCGTGACGTGTGCTGGTACATCTGGCTTCTGAAGCAGGAGATCCTGCAAAACGCCGCCGCGTATGCGGAACGGTACGCGCTGGGAATCCGCGTCGGCTACTACCCGTCAGGAAACGACGCCGCCAAGTCGGAAATGCTGACGGTGCTACAGAACCTTGTCAACGACAACAGCGTCGTGCTGCCGCGCATCGGACCCAATGAATCGCTGTACGACATTGACATCAAGGACGCGAACGCGGGCCGAGCGCAAATCTTCATGGAGATGGTGACGTGGCTGTCGGGCAAGATCAAAGAAGCGATCTTGGGGCAAAGCCTGACCAGCGAAGCGGGCAGCACCGGGCTGGGGTCGGGCGTGGCCGACCTGCACGCCGACACGCTTTCCCGCGTCATCCGCTATCACGCGGACGCGCTTGCCGAAAGTTTCACCACGGATTTCCTGCGCGTCGTGGCAAGAATGCTTGGAGCCACCGACGTTGAGGCCAACGGGGTCACGTTCACCTTTGCCCCCGAGCGAAGCAACCAGAAGGAACGTCTGGAGGCAATCAGATCGTTCGTGGATCTGGGCGGGCGCGTGTCGGAACGCGAGGTGCGCGATCTGCTTGGCCTGAGCGAACCACAGGACGGGGAAGCGGTCCTTGGAGGCGGAAACGCGGGTGCGTCGGAGAACCCGCTTTCCGCCCTCCTTGGCGCTGGCAATGAGGCCGAGTCCGACGAAGCCCCGGAACCCACGGCACCCAAGGTCAGCGCAATGCGGCGCAAGCGCAAGCGGTGAACAAACAGAAGTTGGACAAGCACTTGCGGAACGTACTGCGCGAGGCGCAGGAGGCGTACCGCCGCGCCATTGCGGAACAGGTCCGTGGCAATGACGAGGACGCCGCGTGGCAAGCCTTTGGGGAAGCCGCGTCTGCCCTGCTGCTGGCGTCGTGGCTGTTTGGCGCACGCGGGATGATTGACAAGGCCAAGATCCCCGACGAGGCCGTGGAAGGCATGGTGGAGGACGGGGAGCCACCGATGGTCACCAAGTTCGACCGGGGCGTCCCGCTGTCAACGGAGGGATTTGGCAGCAAGTGGATGACGGGGATCACGTCGTGGTTTCGGCAACGCGTCCCCATCAGCCGTCAATCGTGGGAACTGCTGATCGAAGCCGCCCGCCTGTCGGCACGGGACGTGACCAGCCACGAACGCCAGACGGCGTTGGCCGACATGAGGCGGCGCAGCCCGATCCTTGACAGCCTTCTTCGGGGAGTGACGCGAAACCCATCCGGCGGCATGACCAGCGTGAAGCGCATCGTGGATGACACCTTCTTCGTCACCGCGATGGACGCACGGCAGACCAAGCAGGTGCAAGAACTGATCGCACAGGTGATTGAGGAGAAGCCGACCAAGAGCGTGGTCGGCAAGCGCATCAAGGCCATGAACCTAGGCGATTTCGTCACCACCGCACAGGTGCGGACGGGCACGGAATTGACAACCGCACGGCTGGAAACGGTGCTGCGGACCAACACGAACCGGGCATTGACAGAGGGGGCGGCAGAAGTGCTGCGGGAGCCGAAGGTTCAAGCCTTCGTCCCGCTGGCACAATTCAGCGCCACGAAGGACAACCGTACCCGTGACACGCATCGACGGTTTGACGGCTACGTCGGCACGATGGATGACTTCGACCGCATCGGCTGTTCGCCCCCGGTTGGATTCAACTGCCGCTGCGCCCTGATCCCCGTTCCCTTGGCGCGTGCCATAAAGGAAGGCTGGGTGCGCCCCAACGGCACGCTGAACCGCGAGGCGATCAACAGACACAACGGTCGGCGTGTCAACCTGCTGCAATCAGGCAAGATCCCCGACCCCGGCTTCGTGAACGCATAAACCCATCGCAAAGCAGATAGGATGAATGACATGAGCGACATTCGCAAGGCAATCATGGAACGTCTTGGCTGGGCGGCAAATCCCGAGTCTTTCGGCGCGAAGGCGAAGATGTCGAAGTGGGAATCGACCCTGACCAAGAAGAATGGCAAGGTGATTGAGGAATACACGGCACGCCTGAAGGGTGGGCTGTTCATGATCGAAGTTGGCGATGGTGCTGGCGGCCCGTACGCCATTTTGTATCGGTGGGATGACCTTCGTGGCGCGGAGCGCATCGCTTCTGGCAACTTGCAGTCACTTATGCGGCAGGCCGAAAGCATGGGCGCAAAAGAGGCGCGTGGAGTGGCCGCTGTTGAGCGGCTTGCAAACTACTCCCGCCCCGGCGCGAAGGCGAAGATGGGGGCAAGCATTTCTCGCGGTATTGATCCCAAGAAAGGCGGTCAATGGATCACCGGAACTTGGGACGGTGGCACTTGGGGCGCGCTGGTGTTTTCAGAGCCATCCGAGGCATACGGAATCCCGGAGTTCCCGCACATTAGCAAGCTCTACATGAACCCAAAGGGAATGCCGGGGATGCGCGACGTGGTGGTGAACTACGACCGAGGCTGGGATGTGCGTCCGAATACCACGGAACTCAAGAAGGGCTATCAAGAGATCGCCAGCGCGGCAACCGCAGCGGCAAAGAAGGCAGCGGCGGCTGGTTGGTATTCCCGCCCCGGCGCGAAGGCGAAGATGGCCGAGTCGGCCAATGGATCGCAGCAGAATCAGGCAGTCGAAGCCTATGGCGTAAAGGGCATGAAGAGTACGCCGTGGCGAAAGGTATTCAAGAACAACGCAGCGCTCCAAAAGTGGGTGGAAGCAAATGACGCAGAAGTGCATGGCACCCGTCCTGCAAGTGGCGTGTTCTCCCGCCCCGGCGCGAAGGCGAAGTTTGCCATCAACGTGGCAAAGATCACCAAACTGTGGGATGACGCAGGACATCCGCTCGACAATCGCCAACTCGATGCGCTTCGGCAAGTCGCTGCTCGTATCTACGACATCGAGAATGACCTGCTGCCAAACATGACATATCGAAGGCAGCGCATTGAGCGCGAACTGCAACTGGCGTCCGCTCGGATCGCGGATGGCAATACGCCATCAAGCGTGCTGGCCGATCTGGTGAAGTTGGAGGCTGCTGCGCAGTCATTCGACCGCCCCGGCGCGAAGGCGACCGCAGCAGCCGAGAAGCCCGGACAGAAGATCATGTCCGAGTCTGATCCTGCCGTGTCCCGCAAGATCAAGAAGTTGATGGACGAGGGCTACCCGCAGAAGCAGGCGGTCGCCATCGCGCTGGATATGCAGCGAAGGGGTGAACTGTGACCCTTGCCGCGCCCGGATCGCACGAAGTCATTGACAGCGGCGACAAGGTGACCGTGCGCCGCGTGGAACTGTTCATGGCATTCGACCCCACCATTGACGATGGCGAGGCCGACCCGGAACTTCGCAAGTTCGACAACGACCGCCTCCGCAGCATCGTCCAGCACACGCGCAAGCACATGGCACGCGGCTCCTTCCCCCGCGTGGTCATCATGCATGAGAAGGACGGCAAGGAGCCCAAGAGCGCCGTTGGACGAATCCCCGCAATTGCTTACGAAGAACGCAATGGCGTCGGATACATTGTCGGAGACATGGAAATGGGGAAGGGCATCTTCGACAAACTCATTGCCACCAATGCGTTCCCGCGTCGGTCGGCGGAAATCTGGTCGGAGTCGGATCACCTGTCGGAGATTGCCCTGCTGGGGCGGGAGACTCCCCGCAGACCGCTCCCCGACACGCACTTCGCCCATTCGGGCGACAAGATCGTCTTTTCAAAGTCCAACCACGACCTCGCCGGGGTTGGTGGAGGGCTCAACACATTTGTCCCGGCGGAAATCAAGGAGGAGGCCAGCATGGCATCCGATGACATCCGCAAGGAGATGGAGGCCATGAAGTGCGCCATTTCCGACCTCGCGGACATGATGAAGAAGAAGTTTGCCGACCCGGCAGACGAGAAGGTGACGGCTGAGGCTGAGGAGGAGGCCGACGTTCACATCGACATCGGCTCCCACGATGCCGAGGCTCCCGGTGCGACCGCCGACATCGAAGGTGCGGAAGCCGAGGAGGAGGACGGCGAGGAGGAAGTTCTTGCCATGCGCGAGACCTACAGCCTCCGGTCGGAGAACGCCCGCCTGAAGGCCCGCTTTGCCCGTCTGGAATCGGAGATGAAGCGCGAGAAGTTTTCGCGTGAGATCGACCAGATGGCCGCTGAGGGCTACCGCATTCCCGAGGCCCAGCGGGACAACCTGATCGCGCAACTTGACGCTGCCCGCGATCCTGTATCGCTGCTGGAGTCGTGGCGGGAACTGTTCTCCCGTGATCCCATCGGCACCAAGATTGACATGGGCCGTGCGGCGCTTCCCAAGAGCGCCGAAACCGTGGATGTTGCTTCGCTGGTGCGCGAGTTCGCTGGCAAGCCGTCCGAGTTCACCAAGGCCATCAACAGCCGCATCAAGCGGTAATTCACACAAGGACACCCAATGCTTCAGTTCTCTCCCAACATCGTCGCTGGCGGGGACATCAACCCCTACGCCATCGTCAAGATTTCCACCGCTGCCGACTTCACCGGACTGGCCGCTACGGCTGCTGCCGACATCGTGCTTGGCGTGGCGGATGCGTCCACCAAGCGGTTCGACTCCGCGCTGCACGCTGCGGCGGGCGACCCGATTTCCTTCCAGCCGTCGCCGTGCGTGCAACTGGTGGCGGGAACGGGTGGCGTGACCCGTGGTGCTGCGCTGATCCCCGGCGCGAACGGCACCGCCGTTGCCACCACGACTGCGACCAACGTTGCCCTGTTCACGGCTCTTCAGTCGGCTGCCGCGACCGAGGTGTTCTGGGCCTATCGGATGCCCTCCGTCAAGGCTCTCTAATCCTCCCAACCAGAAAGAAGGTTTCTCATGTCTTTCGTTACTGTCGGCGGCGGGCTGAACACCTACATCCCGTCCACCAACGCCCTCGCAACGGGCGCTCTTCAGGTCGAGTTCACCCGTGCGGTGAACACCTTTGCCGTTACGCAGTATGCGCAACTGGTTCCCGTCAGCCAGATGACGGGCTACTACCTGCGCTTCAACCCGGATGACAACATCCGCGTGACGGACATCAACGAGTTCGCTTGGCCGCTGGGCAATGACCGCCCCGTGGGCAAGATGAACGAGCAGGACTTCGTGCCGTTCACCTGCTCTCGCACCGCCTATCCGTTCTACATCCCCAACGAGACTGTCAAGCAGGCTGCGTGGGATGTGGTGGCGCAGCACGCCCGCAGCAAGGCGCAACTGGCGATGACCGCCCGTTCGCTCCGCGCTGCGACCGCGCTGACCGGATCGGCTGCTGTCACGGCGTTCACCGCCGCTGGCAACTACTACGCGACCGGCACCGCGATCAGCGGCGGCGCGTGGACCGCCGCTTCGGGCAGCAACATCCAGAAGGGCATTCAGACTGCCCTTCAGCGGATTTCGCTGTCGACTGGCGGTGCGGTGCGGTCGAACGACATCATGATGGTCATTTCCCCGACCATCGCCAACTCGCTGTCGCAGACTGCGGAAGTGCAGAACTACGTCAAGAACTACCCAGCCGCGCTGCCCTTCCTTCAGGGGCAGGAAACTTTCTCGCGGTACGGGCTGCCGCCGAGCCTGTTTGGCGTGCAGATCGTGGTCGATGACGCGGTCCGCAACACCAGCAAGAAGGGCAACGCCACCCAGACGCGTTCCTTCATCTACGGCAACAGCGCCGTGTTCGTGTCGCGCCCCGGTGGTCTGGTCGGCGTGGAAGGCTCCACGTCGTTCAGCACCATCCAGATCATGGCCTTTGAGGACATGACCGTGGAGAACTGGGACGATCCGAAGGATCGCCGCATCGAAGGTCGCGTGGTTGACAACAGCACCCCGGAACTGGTTGCTCCGGTGTCGGGCGTGCTGGTTGCCGATGTGACCACCTGACGTAACCCCCTCAAGGCGTGGGGGGCGGGCTGCTTCGGCTCCCGCCCCCCATTGCCATAGGAGGCAGACATGGCATACGCCACCTACGCTGATCTGGAACTGACGCTGGATACCCAGATCATCGCGCAACTCAGCACCGATCAGGGCAACCCGATGATCGGCGCGAACCCGATCACGTCAATGGCGCTGGACCGCGCCAGCAGCCTGATTGATGCGTATGCACGGGTGGGAAGCATCTACACCAGCGCAGACTTGTCCAGCCTTGCGTCGGCCAATGACCCCATGCTGGTCATGCTGACCGTGGATCTGGCAACGGAAATCCTGTTCCACCGCCGCGCCATGCGGATTCCGCCAGCGGTGGAAGAGCGCATCAAGAAGTCCTATGCCATCCTTGAAGCGTTGCGGGACGGCAAGATGATCTTCGGCGCGGTCGCCAAGGCGTCGGAGGCTGGGCTTCCGCAAGTCGCCGCGACTCCCTTGCAGACGTTCGCCTACTACAACAACGTTTCCACCAGCCCGTTCTTCCCGCCCCGGAAGCCGGGGACGATGCCGGGGGCGTGATGGGCCGTTGGTCCCGCAAGGTCGCCAAGGCGCTACAAAGCCCTGCCGTGCGTCGTGGGATCGCGGAGGCCATTGCGTCCTACGCGCAGCAGCACATCGCCACAGGGGAAGGACGGGGCGACAGCGGGGAAGCCGCGACGTTCCAGCCCCTCAAGTCGATTTCCACCCAATTCTGGACAAGCCGGAAGCCGAAGGGACTATCAGGAGTTTCGGAACGGGTGGTCACCAAGGTTCGCAAGCGCAAGCGTGCGGACGGCAGCACGGTAGCGGTCCCGGTCAAGGTGAAGGAGTACTTGGTATCGGGCGCGTCATACCGCGAAGGCGGGCAACCGCTGCGCGACACGGGAAACCTTCTTCGGTCGCTGGGTGCCAAGGCTGCGGCGACTGGCCCCGGCACCTTGACAGTCACCCTGCGCGGTGCCAAGTATGGCATCTACCACGAACGCGGCTTCAGCACGTCCGGTCCCAACTTCATCCCGTTGACGAAGAAGGGCAAGCGAACGCACGCGACCGGAGCCAACCCGGCATCGGAAGGGCTCCAGCGCGGCAAGGACTACACGATGGCATGGGGCGGCGTCACCGTTCCCAAGCGCCCGTTCCTCGTACCGACGCAAGACGAATGGGTGGAGATCGGCAAAACGATTAGACTAGGGCTGGCAATGACCCTCAATGGGAGGCTTCGATAATGGCAAGCACGATCAATGTTTCCGGTCCAACTAGAGTCATGGTCAACACCGGAGGCGGGTACGTCGAACTTGGTTTCTGCGACAACGACAACCTGCCGTCCGTGACCTTCACCGATCACGTCCACGAAATCAAGACCAGCGCCAGCGGCAACGCGCCCGAGGAAATGGTGGTGCAGGGCGTGACCGCCACGATCACCGTGACGCTGGTGAAGTGGGATGCAAGCGTGTGGGCAAGCCTGATTGCCGCCCAGCGCGGCGCGGCCTACAACGCCACGGTTGGCAAGATGCTCTACGACAGCGGCAGCACGTTCGGCGTGCAATTGGACCCGACCATCGCTGGCCGACCCGGCTACACGTTCAGCACTTGCTACCTGATGAACGACACCGGGGACGCGAACTTCGGCAACGTGGAACGCCGCCTGACGATCACGTTCCGCGCCACGCAGAACCCGCAGACGCTTGTGCTTTGCACTTACTCTTGAGGAACCAATGGCGATCAACCTGACCGATGACGATGACCCGCTGCTGTTCAATCTGTCCTTGCCAGAAGGCCAGTTGGTCCTGCAATGGGCCGAGGTGCTGGCGGCGCTGCAAAAGGCCAACGTGACGGGCGCACCGGAAGTCGGGCAAGTTGCCGATGCCATCCGGCGCGTTGCCCGGTCCAAGGACGTGGCGGCGTGCTGCTCCGATGAACGGCTGTTTGCCGCCTTTGCACGCATCGGGAAGGCTGCGGAAGCGTCGGGAAACGTCTAAGGGGAGTCGCCATCTTCCTCGCGGAGTATGGGCGGCTCCCGTCCGAGTTCGACAGCGATACGGCAATGGGACTTGCGCTCAACATCCCCGCGCTGGAAGCCCGTAGGACGCTGGCGATGGCTCAGGCCATCTCTATCGCGTTCGGTGACGAGAACGTAACCGAAGTGGCAATCCGTCAGGCGACTGGCGACGAGGCGTTGGCGTATCAGGCCAAGGTCCGCATGATGCATTCCAAGGCGGTGCAGCAATGACCGTTTCCAACGCAACGGTTTGGAACGCGCTGCGCGACGAGGTGCAGGAGTGGATGTCGGAGAACGGGTACGGCACGCAGGTCTATCTGACCGAAGCACCCGTGGACGAGGTGACGGCGCAGTACGCGGTCCAAATCATCCCGAAGGGCGACACGTCGATGCACCCTCGCAGCGGCGTCGGCTTGATGAACAGCGACATTGACATCGTGATCTGGTGGCGGAACCTGATGGACCCAACCACCACGGCTACGGAACGCATCGCCGGGGAGTTGGGCATTGAACCGTTCATTGATGGGCTTCGCAAGTTGCTGATACAGAACGACCTTGGTGGCCTGTTGACCATTGCCTTGATGTGGCGCAACGGTGGACAGGTGGAGCAGGTGACGGATCATCCGGGCTGGATGCGTGGGACGGAAACGTTCTCTTGCGCCTTTGAGATCCCGTGGAGCGTGACGTAATGGCCGAGGATCTTGGAAAACTCATCATTGACATCAACGAAGGCGGCGGCGCGGGCGTCGGCCCAGCGGGCACGCCTTCGTCCGGTCCTGCGCCCCGGCGCGTTGGCTTTGATCCGCGAGAGCAATTCAACCGGATGGTGTCGGGGCTTGAAACGCGGCGCGAGTCGGCGCGGGAGTTGGCGTCGTTCATTCGCGCCCCCACGCTGGCGAACGTCGGGCAGATCATCGGTCCGGGGAGCAGCACGGCTGGTCTGATGGGCAAGTTGCTGCCCGTGATGGGTCCGCTTGCGCTTGGCATCGCTGCGGTGGGATCGGCAGCGTCCATTGCCATTTCGGCCCTGAAAGGCGTTCGCAACATGATGCGGGCGCTGGGCGAGGAAATCGGGGGCGTGTCGCCGCAGATTCAGATGGCCAAGGCGTACGAACAGATGTTGAAGTTCCGCACGGCCATGCAAGTGAATCGGGAGTCGGGGGGCATCATTGCACGGCAAATGCGTGCCGATGCCCAAATTGAAGCGCAACTTCTGCGCTTGCGATCCAAGATCGTGGCAGAGTTCGGCCCGCTGGTCACGGCAGCCACAGCCATGCTCATCAAGGCCGTGGATGGCATGATTACGGCGTTCACCAAATTGATGGAATGGCTGGGCGGCATGGGCAACGTGCTGAAGAAGATTGGATCGTTCATGGCCAGTTACGCGCCGCTGTTTGGCGTGTTGGGTCCATCGGGCATGGCATTGGCGGCGCAATTGGGGCCGCTGCTGTACAAGTTGGGAGTGGACGTGGAAGGCATCAAGCGCAACACCACCCCAACCGGAAAGTTTGAAACGAACGACTCCTTCATTGCAGACCTGAAGATGATGGGAGTGGTCATCTAATGACGCAGATCGTCGGCTACACCCCCCAAAGCGCCTATGTGACGTTGGTGATTGCAGCACAGCAGATCACGCTTCCGTTTGCAACGCTGACGCGAGTGGAGGAGCGACCGGAATACGCCGAGGATGACCGGGCGCAGGTCTATCGACACCTGACCGTTGAGGGGCATTGCGTGCTGGCGGATGACGCCGACGTAGCCGCCGTGCTTGACTTGGTGAATGAGAACTCCGGTGTCGTGGATTCGTGGACGGTGGTGGTTTCAAACTCCAACATTTCGGAACTTACGTCCACCAACGATGCCAAGCGAACGCCAAAGGTGTCCATCAGCGTCACGCAATTGACAGGCAAGCGCGTGGCAATGGCGACGTTCACGCTGGAAGGTTTCATCGGTCGCGGCGCTTCCGATTACCCCGTGCTGACGCATCGGTGGGTGCAGTCATTCGCGCTGGATGCGTCCGGGCATCTGACGCGCACGGTGCGTGGCAGCATCATGGTGGATTTGGCTGCGACCGGGGCCACGTTGACCGTTGCGCCAAACGGCACGGTCGGCAACGTAAGCAATCGCGCCCCATACGCCGACCTGTTGCGGTATGCCATCCTTCCCAACGTGCCGGATGACGGGACGGTCTGGCGCAGGGAATCGCAGACCTACGCCTACAACGAGCAGGGCACCGGGCTGGTGTACGAAATCACCGACGTGCAAGGCCGTGTGGACGTGCCCGATGGTGCGTACACAGGCACGGCAAACTTCACCTACGAACGGTCACTTGCCAATCTGGGCTACGCGGTCGTGCGCTTTGACTGCGAGTTGGAGGGACCGCCCAATGGCGACGTGCGCCGCCTGATTTGGGGCGCTGTTTCGCTGGCGCAATCGCGCTTGCCGATCCGGCAGGTGTTTGTGCAGCGGATGATGGTGCAGGAAATGGAAATGCTCCGCAAGGCGAAGATTCGCTTTGAGATGGAAGCATGGGCCATGTGTACGGAGGCCGAGAACGGCGCAGCAAATTCCACCGTTGCTGCCGTGCCGTTGGCCGCGTATGTCGGCAAGAACTTCACCGTGACGCGGACGTGCGATGCCATCATGCCGCCCTACGGCGGTTCGGGCATCGGGTACTACGGCATTCCGCATTGGAAGGACAACCTGACTTCTGCCAAGTTGGTGACGCCGCAGAACTTGAAGGTTGCCAGCATGACGAAGGTGGTGGAACCGGGCGAAAGTTGCACGCCCGGAAATCCAGCCATCGTGTTCGTCACCACCGATGTTGGTTTGACGGTCATCAACAGCGCCTTGGTGCAGGGGCCGTTTGCCAACACGCAGCAGGTGACAGGTGGAACAGATGGGGAGCCGCAAACGACGGCAGCGTCATCGGCGCACACCCATGTCCACACCAAGACCCGGATGCATCGCTTGCAAACGCTGTACACGGAGGGGTCAGACTTCGTGTTCCAAGTCGGCAAGCCCATCGTGGTGGTAACCGAGCGCAGCGAATCCAAGCGCCTGAACGTCCCGCCCGCCCGCACGTTCCGTCCCATCCCGGCTGGGTTCGTGGTGGTGGAGGACGATTGGAAGGTGAACTTCGGCACCGTTGACCAGAGCGGCAACCGGGCATTCACGGGTATGTACACCCGCGTGCTGGAGGCGTATGACACGGGCGGGCCGATCAGCAACGGCTACTACACGCAGACGGGTGTGCGGCATTGGTGGGCACCGGGCAACGTGGTGAACACGCCGCTGGCGCGTGGGTACTCCAACAGCACGCAGAGCGTCAGCAATAGCGTGTTCCCGTCTGGTGGCACGACGCAGACCTACGACGTTGGCACGCCGCAGAACTACTCATGAGCGTCCAAGCGTTCATTAACGTGGGCGGTGTGAATGAAGGCACGGTCATACCCGTGCTGCTGCCCGATCAGTTGATGGTGGAAACGGCGCGGCAGTTGGGGATGGCAACGTCGGACGTGTTCAGCGTCGATGTCCCGGCGGGCATGACGCAGCACACCAGCGCGAAGGTGCTGATTGCGTCCACGCAAGTGCAAGCGTTGTACCAGTCGGAGTCCTGCACGCTGACGCTGGCGGATTCCAGCGGGATCGTGTTGCAGTTGACGAACCTGTACGCACGTCCTCCGCAGCCGTTCTTTTGGGGACAGGGCGGCGGGGCCGTGCTGGTGGAGTTGGTGGACCAGCGGTGGTGGTGGCAATTCAGCAGCGCAGCGCAGTTGAACAACGCCTACGCCTTCACCTATTCGTCGGACGGTCGGTGGCAGGTCAACGGGTACACGACCTACGACGAGTTGATGGCCGACATCACGACGGCAGCGACAAACGACAACCTGCCGATGCCGTACAACTTCGTCGCACCGGACCCGCAGTACCCGCGTCGGTTGGCGGATCTGTTTGGATCGCCAAACGTCAGTTTGGCGATGGTGCTTGATGCGATTGCCGTGACCAGCAAGCAGGTGATCCTGTACACGGGCGTGTCGGGCGGCGCGACATCGTGCTTCCGTTTCGTTTCGCGCACCAACCTGCAAGCGCAGTACGACGCCTCAATGAACGACTACCGTTGCACCCTGCGCGGCGGGGGGCAACCGACGAATGGCGCGGCGGGCGGGACGGACCCGTTGGTGAACCTATGGAACCAGCAGGGCTTCCAAGCCCGTGCCCCGCAGTCCTGCACGCTCATCATGCCGCAGCGGTCGGTGGAGGGCTTGACGGTCTACGACAATTGCTCCCTTGCCAACACGCCGATAAGTCAGCGCAACGCGACTGTCAATCAGGTGTACACCGCCGGGTCCAGCCCCACATGGACCCGGACTCCACGGGACATTGGCAGCGGGTACGTCACGGAGGCCGCTGTGGTGGCACAGGATGCCACAGGAGCCGTCCTGACCACCACCCCCGGCTGGAACCCCACCCCGATGTCGGCGGCCATACGGGACGATTACGCCAGCCGTTACCAAAACACGCCATTTGGCCGCACCCTATGGGCGGGCTGGGTGCCGTGGTACACGTCGGGCGGTGTCAATCTGGGACAGGTTGGCAAGGTGTGCTACCGCTTGTCGGTCATTGACGGGGAGGTCTCCCCGCACACGATCAGCGAATGCCGGGAGGACGATTGGCGGTTCGGGCTGCAAGGCACGTCGTGGAACGACCCGGCGCAGGTCATCACCGCCAAGGGGCTGGGGCAGACGTACCGCAATTGCATCGGGGCAACGATCATTGACGTTCCGCCGCCCAACACGCGAGTGTTCCCGGCACGCATCGTGGGCGCGGAGCAGTTGCAAACGTGGAAGTGGGTGTACTCGTTTGAGGAGGTTGAGCCCAACCCCAATCCGCTGACCGTTGCTCCGAGCGTGTCAATCGGCGCGTATGCGCGGGTCGGCACTCTGAAGGCCCGCAACATGGCCGAGAACGGCAACATCTACATCGGTGCTGGCAATGCTGGCAACGTGATCGCTCCGGGCGTGAGTCAAGGCGTCTACACCAACGCGACCATCACGGCGCTTCCGATCAGCAACGACACCATCGTGGAGATGGTGGAGCAGTTCCCGACTTCAAACACGGCAGGATCGCCACCCTTCGGACCCAAGTACTGGTTCTCAATGCCAAATGCGGTGCGCGTAGAATGCATCGTGGGTGGCGTGTAACGACAGGAGCGGAACGTGGCAGTCTGGAACATCAACATCCACAAGGGCGCGACCTATCAGGTCACGCTGACCATTGACGGCGTGGCCGACATCGGGGCGGCTACGGAATGGCGGCTGACGTGCGCCCAGCCAAACGGCACGGTGTTCCTGACGGCGTCCAGCATCGGGGCCAGCCCGATGTTCGTTGCCACGGCGCTTGCCAAGACCAAGATCCTCGCCATTCCGTCTGCCACGACGCTGACGCTTCCGCAGGGCAACGGGCGGTACGACTTTGAGGTGCATTGGACGGGCGGCGTGGTGCGGCGCTACATCGCAAACGGTTCGGTTCAGGTCACTTCGGAGGTCGGCTGATGTCGGCAGCGAAAATCACCATCAGCGGCGATGACGTGACGATTTCGGTGGCGCAGGGCCAGCCCGGTCCCGGCGTCCCGGCGGGCGGCACCACCGGACAGTCTCTTGTCAAGACCAGCAACGCGGACTACGCGACCGCGTGGACGAACGCGGGAAGCGGCACGGTCACCAGCATCACCCCCGCTGCCGACAACGGGCCGGGAACCGCCATCACGGGCAGCGGCACGATCACGGTCGCCGGGACGGTCAATGAGGTCACCACGGCGGTTGCGGGCACCACGATCACGGTGGGCTTGCCGGATGAAGTGACTGTCATCGACCTGAACACCGAGCGGTTGGACTTTGACATCACGCCGACCACCCCGACCGACGCCGTTGGCCGTCAGTATTGGGACGCAACGTATTCCACCCTTTCGTTGGGTATGGATGCGAATGTCAACCTGAAGCATGGACAGGCGTTGTACAAGCGTGGCCGCAACGTCAGCAACACCACGCCGATCCCAAAGGGTGCGGTGGTCTACGTTGCTGGGTCGCACGCGGCAACCGAGTTGATGATTGATCTGGCTGATGCGGACGCCGAGGCGACCAGCGCATACACCATTGGCGTTGCTGCGGAAGCCATTGCCGCCAACAGCACCGGGTTCGTGCAGGTGTTCGGCTACCTGACGGGCTTGGCCACTATTGGGTATTCAGGAAACGAAGGCACGGCGCTTTACCTGTCCAGCACGGCAGGGGAAATGACATCGACGCTCCCGACGCAGCCCAAGCACGGCGTGCGGGTCGGCTTCCTTGTCAAGAAGGCGGGCGCGGGCGCGGGCAGCATCTTCATCAACATTCAGAACTATCAGGAGTTGGAAGAACTTTCCGATGTCCTCCTCAGCAGCCCCGTGACGGGCGACCTGTTGCGCTGGAACGGGACCAGCGGCGTGTGGCAGAATGCCAGCCTTGATGGCGACAAGGGGGACATCACGGTAAGCGTTGCGGGTGCGACGTGGACGATTGACAATCAGGCGGTCACCTACGCCAAGATTCAGAACGTCAGCGCGACGGATCGGCTGCTTGGCCGATCTTCGGCGGGTGCGGGATCGGTGGAGGAGATCACCTGCACGGCAGCGGGGCGGGCGTTGTTGGACGATGCATCGGCCTTGGCGCAGCGCACGACGTTGGGCTTGACTCCGATTTCCACGCTTGGCGATGGAACGTATGTGGACATCGCGCTGTCCTCAAACCAGACCGTATGGACGGTGGTGAACGGGGCGATCACGCCAGCCAAACTCAGCACGGGTGCGCCTTCGTGGACGGCTGGCGGCGACGTGACCACCACGGGCGATGTCATCATTGGCGGAAACGAGATCCGTAGTTCGGGCACGACGTTGGCGATCACCCTTTCCGGCGCGGACGTGTCGATGGCCGGGGCGCTGTCGGTGTCATCGGGCAACACGACGGTCAAGGGCGTGAGCGAAACCGTCAACGCCATCGGGACCGTCACTTCATCCCACACGTTCGACATCACCACGGGCACGATTCAGACGGCGACCTTGACGGCATCGACCGCTTGCACTTTCACGATGCCGACCGCGACGGCTGGCAAGTCCTTCATGCTGTTGCTGAAGCAAGCGGCGGCGACAGGCAACGGAACGGCGACGTTCACGGGCGTGAAGTGGCCCACGGCGGGCGCACCGACGATCACGGCGGCAGCGGGCAAGATGGACGTGCTGGTGTTCGTGGCGGATGGCGTGAATTGGTATGGCACCTACACGCAGGGGTTCACGCCGTAATGCTTGCCGCCCGCAAGTTCTGGTTCATCTATTCGGCGGGCGGCATCCCTGCCCCAGCGTTTGACTCGGACTTCACCACGATGTCCACGCTGGATGATGTCACCAACGCAGGGTGGACGTACAGCCGCAGCGGTCTTGCGACCTACATCGACACCACCGGAACGGTTCGATACGGTCGGCACAACCTGTGCCTGCAAAGCGAAACGATGGGGTCGTGGAGTCTTGCGGGAGCAACCGTCACTTCAAACGCCACTACCGACCCATTTGGCGGAAGTAATGCTGATCGTATTGATGAAAATACGGGTTTGGGTGGTCAACACGGCATCAATAGCCTCAATGCGGGTGTCACCAGCGTTCGTGATTACGTTTGCACTTACAGCGTGTACGTCAAGGAGGACACTTCATCAAGTCCTGTTCGTCCGACCGTCATACTGACTTTTGGTGCTGGCTCGGCATCCAACATCAGCATGGCGTTTGATCTGCGAAACGGAGTGACGCTTGGCAGTCCGTCCATCCGTGCAGGAACCGCGTACACCGATTACGGCATGACTTCGGTTGGTAATGGGTGGTATCGCTGTTGGTTGCGGATGCAGGTGTCTTACCTTGCCGCAGCAAACACGTTGATTGGTGGCATTTTTCTAACAAACACGGGTGTTGGTGTTGCGCCTACGTTGATTGCCAACGGTGGAGCGGTTCAATACAATGGGGCCGGATCAACGGCTGGCCTCTTTGCGTTCGGTGGACACATCGAAGTATGCAATGCCCCGCAAAGTTACATTGGGCCGACAACGACAAGCGCCATCTATTGGCCGCGCCTCAATGCAACCTACGGCCTGTTGGTGGAGCAGGGTTACACCAATCTTCTGAACTGGTCGGAGACATTTGCAAGTTCTGGTGGGGCAAACAACAACTGGAACAACCTTAGTCTGACTGTGACTACGGGTTCTGTGTCACCAAACGGGGTGACAAACGCGCTGCAATTCACGCACAAC
>Ga0129333_10001136_pt1 | contig 23772 bp, 32 predicted proteins | sample CPB6_08_DNA_FD_94474 | JGI IMG/M metagenome (GOLD analysis project Ga0129333, IMG submission 94474) | Freshwater to marine salinity gradient microbial communities from Chesapeake Bay, USA - CPBay_Sum_0.6_0.8_DNA | ecosystem: Environmental > Aquatic > Marine > Coastal | place: USA: Chesapeake...
AATTGATCCAGTGGATCCTGTTGAAACAAAACCAGTGGTGCTTGGTGCTGCCTGGTAAACTAACTGTCCACTATTCCCACCTGCTAGGTTTTGTGCGGTATTAATTGTTCCATAAATCAAACCGCCAATGTAAAGGTCTCTACCAATGCTGGCTCCACCCGTAATTTGTAAAGCTCCGGTAGTTGTTGACGTAGCATTAGTGTTATTTGTGGTCTTGATAATGTCATCAGTCGTCACCAATGTTGTTGTAACAGTGGTTAATTCAATGGTCAATCGTTGAGCATTTATCTCTCCACCTACATAGAGATTTCCTTGTATGCCAACTCCGCCTACTACCTGTAAAGCACCTGTGGTTGTTGATGTAGCAGCAGTAGAGTTTGTAATAGTGTTAATTCCTGCTACACTTAATCCACCGTTAAATACACCCCCTTGGCCTACTATGATGTTTTGTGCTATCCCTACCCCACCTGCTACTGTTAAAGCACCTGATAGAGAGCTTGTAGAGAGATCTGTTTGACTAACCGCTATTCTGCCTACACTAAGTTTTTCTTGATTGGTATTATAACCTAATGAACTTTGAACTCCGATGTCACTTGGCGTACCTAAACCAGCATAATCTACAATCCCTAGATACTTACTTGGACTTAGTTCTGAAGTAGTATAACTTTTACTTAAAATACCAAGGGCACCAGCCGCTGTTCCTACACTGATAGAGGCAGTAGTCTGCCATGTTGCAGTGTTTCCTGACCATGCTAAAATTGTCCCTAATGTACCTGAAGATATAAAAGCAGTTATGCCAGCAGCACTTTGAATAGGAATTTGTCCTGTATTACCGCCTGCTATGTTTGTTGAACTTGTAGCTAATGGATTTAAAGGACCGCTCGGTCCTTGTGGCCCTTTACTTCCGCTAAGAACAATATTCCAACTACTAGCAGGAGTACCTCCAGCAAAAGCATCTTGTCTAATAATAAATGTTGTTAAACCCGCTACAGCATTAGTAATAGTTCCTTCAAAATAATTGCTATTTGTATTAATAGCAATTACTCTCAATCCTTGAACAAATAAATGTTGATTTGTATTGGCAATTAAGGTTGTTAATGATGTTCCGTCTGGTGTGGCAAGAGTATTAGAAGTTACAAGTGTACCTGGGCCAGTAGGTCCTTGTACACCTTGTGGGCCTTGTGGGCCAGTAGCACCTTTTTGTCCTGCTAGACCAATTTCCCAACTGCTGGCTGTAGTAGTTCCAATATTATAATCTGCGCTGATAACAAAAACGGTTCCACTACCAATAACTGTAACAACGCCTTCAAAGAAGTTATTAACAGCATTTACAGCAATGACACGCTGACCAGTTATAAATGCATGGCTACTTGTGTTAACAACTAAAGGAATAGTTGCTGAATTACTAGGCGTAGCAGTTGTTATTGATGTTACTTTATAGGAAGGACCAGTAGGTCCTTGTACACCTTGTGGCCCTTGAGGACCAGTTGCGCCAACGGCACCTGCAAGTGTAATTGTCCATGTATTACTAGTTACGGCTCCAATATTGTAATCGGCGCTAATTGTAAAGGTTAAATTGTCTGGACTAACAGTTACATTACCTTCAAAAAAGTTAGTGATGCTGTTGATAGCTCTAACTCTATTTCCTGTTAAAATAGCATGATTTGATGTAGTAACACCTAAAATAACTGTCCCGACACTTACCGGAGTAACTGTAGAAGTTGAATATGCTACAGGAATTGGTCCTTGTGGTCCCTGAACACCTTGTGGTCCTTGTGGTCCCTGAACACCTTGTGGTCCTTGTGGTCCAGTAGGACCGATTTGATTACCTAAAAATTCTCTAGTTCTTTGAGCACTCAGTTTCTGATTGACGCCAGAATCTTGTACAACAAAATTAGTTTGTTCATCTGTTGGATTGGTTAAATCAGGTAAATTTACAAGATCCGGACGAGTTGTAGTCATATCATTGGTTAATTGGTTATAGTTTATTTATCAAGTAGAACTTTTAGCTAATTCTAGGAGTTTGTTCTATGTTAATAGATTCAATATTGCCCGTATAATGATTCTTAATAAAGACTTTACTAACAGTGAAGTCAAATTCATTGAATTTGATTTTCTCGTTGTTTATTCTGTCTACAATGCTTTTTCCTTTACCAGGTAGAGCAAAGCATAAAATTAAAATTGGCAAGTAAGTATCTACTCTAATTTCTCCTTCCTGCAGAGTCTTAAAATGTGTAGGTCTAATTTCTGGATTCGTCTCTCCAGATGCTTCCAATTGTTTACGCATGTTTTCAAATGTTGAAGGGTAAAATTGTTGTCCATCTATAAAAATACTTTTAGGAACAGAGGTATTATTAATTACGCTGTAATCTATGATATCTAAATAAACAACTTCGTAGATAATTTCTCCATTGACTTTGGCATACCTTATTTTAGGAGAACTTAGCGTATATTTTTTTCTATAGAAATTTTGTTGAAATATTTCATAAAAAGTTGTTACAGGTAACAATTCAAAATCATAATGTAATACAGAAATAGGAGTTGTTTGAACTCCAAAATTTCTATCATATGGCCGATATAAAATACTATTATTAAAAATTTTAGTATTTGTCATTAGGTTGTTCCAAATTTTTCGTTGTTCTAGATTAAAATAAGGTTGGAAAAATATTTCACAAAACAATTTTGATTTAGAATTTACTACGTCTATTGAATAACTTGCATTGGTAATTTCAGATCCACCTAATTTATTCACACTAACATTGAAGGTAAATGTATTGATACTAGCTACATCTCTATAAAATGACAATATTGTCCCAATTGAAAGGGTGCTTGTAGTAGCGGTGGATAATGTAAAACTATTAGTAGAAATGTTAGAAATTTTTGTATTTTGTTTTACTCCAGGAGAATTAGCTGTTACAGTATCATTTATTTTAATAATATTGAGATTAAAAACACTGCTTAATGAAGAATTTAGATAAAATACACTGGTTCCTGTTACAACACTAGAAGTAAGCGCCGATGTTGTAATAATTTTTGTTGATAAAATTGCTGTTGATGTTGAAACTACACCTGTTATAGATCCATTTTTATTAAGAGTCAATCCGGTTGGTAATGTTCCATATTTTAAATTGTAAACAAGATTTAGGTTTTCTGTTTGAGATACATCTACAGACAACTCGCTTGCTTGCCACATTGTTAATGTCCCTAAAAACCCTTTTTTACCCCAGTCAAAAGATCCTACAGGCGTTGTTGATTTAGATAGAACTATTTGACTTGACGTTGTAATTACAGTTCCTGTGTATCCTCCTACCCTTACTTCTATTTGAAATGCTGTATTTGTAGAAATTTCCTTGACAGTAGTTACGCTAAAATAGGCAGGATTTGAACTTATTGCTTCGAATGTAAAATTATTGAAACCATTTACAAAATAACCTTGGGTAGCTGTACCTGCGAAAGTAACATAAAGTTGCATAGGTGAAGGAGCATTATTAGGAATAATTCCATATACTAAAGTTTCATCGCTGTATAACAAATTATTAGAAAGTTCAATTTCAGCTGTTATTTCGGGAAGATAAAATACTTTATTAGGTGCTCCTAGCAAATGATAAAAATCTGTATATTCACCTGTGCCTATATTTGGTAATTGACCATCTTTAGCAACACTTTGTAAATAACTTTTAAATGTACTTGTTGAAACATTAGGGCTGGCTTCTAGCATAGAAGCCATTATACCAGCAACCTGGGGTGCTGCCATACTTGTTCCACCATAACTGGCTAGTCTATCACCGTTTAAGTTTCTTGGATCATCGGCATCTCCGATAGGTGATAATGTTCCTATGCTGCTCATAATAAAAGCCCCGGGCGCCCATATATCTACGGCAGGACCTTTATTCCATAAAATAATTTCGTTGTAATCAGCACTAATTGCGCCCACGTTGACTATTTCACTAACATAATCTACATTTGGCCTATTAATATAATTTGGCACCGTTGAAACCATAACTCTGTTATCATAGTCTAGGCCGCCAGGAACATCTAATTTTTTATAATTGTTTCCTGCTGCCCAAACTACATGAATACCGTCGTTAATAGCATCTTGAACATCTGCCGCAAAAGAAGGAATTCTAGGATATAGTAAAAGAAAATAATCTGAATTACCCGGTAACTGGTATTGTTGAGCAGAAGTTGGAAATCCTAACTGAGTATATAGTACAGTGCCATTTCCTGTACTGTTCCATGGTCCCCCATAAATAGTTCCTCTATATATAATTTCTGTTATATTAGATACATTTACATAACTGGAAAATCCATAACTATTATTTGTTATTGTTGGATTTCTCAAACCAGTTAACGGATTAATAGGCTTTTGTTTATGCCATGCTCTTATATAATCATATAGTAGGAATATATCAAGACTGTTATCACCATATGGGCTTATGTTATAGATATTGGCATTACGTGCCCATCCTTGAGTATTTCCTACTGCGATACCTGCTACATGAGTCCCGTGGTTTGTTTCTCCTGATGTATCAACATAATTATATGTCCCTGCAGCAGTGCCATTTACAATAGGATTTAATTGAAACCAATTATATTGATTAATTCTTGATGCACCTGTACCGTCAATATTGGTTTTGAATTCAGCATGATTAGCTTTAATAATTCCATCTACAATGACTACGTCAACATGTTTTCCTGCCAGCTTTCTAGATATAGTTGTATTTTGAGTAGTTGATGTACCGCCTACACCGTTCCCCCACCCTGGTATATGCGAGCCCAATGTACCCCTCAATAATCCCCAGTTTTTATCGAGTGAGGTGTAACTAGAATTTTTTTTAGAAAATAGTCCTGTTTGTGTCCAAGTTGGTACAACTTTTATTCCGGAATCTTGTAGATTAAGCTGAACATCGAGAACACGAGGATCTTTTTTAATATTTTCTACTTCTTCTGAAGTTAGATAATAATGTGTATTACGGCTAATTGGTCTACGATTAGCTACATCAACACACCTGCTAGGTATATATAAGTTACCCCCAGGAGATTCCATATCCTCGTAAAATTTATCGAGATCATTGAAATCCCGGAGTGTAACAATATATTCCTTTAGGTTATCAGCCATAAAAACACCTCTATAAACGGGTTATAGAGGTATTTACCTACAATTTAGACATTTTTAATGCAGTGTTCTCTGATCTATAGTGTGTATATTTTTAATTCCAAATATTTTTAGTATTCTTTTAACTTCTGCAGGAGGATCGTCCATTAGTAAATCTGGTATCATCATGCTTTTTAATTCGCCTGTTGAACTAATTATAAATCCAAAGTCGTCGTCGGCAAAATCATCAATGTCATCTTCATCTACTTCAACATCAATAAATTCTTCTTGTTTAGGCATTTGTTTCTCCTTATTATACCTAAATTTTTAATATTCTATAGTATCCTCCTTCACTAATTTCTATAAAGTATTTATAGAAGGTTAAATAAAGTATCCTTATTTGAAAGGAATTATAATGGAATTATTTGTTGTTTTGTTAGCGGTAGTTGTTTTAATGGTAATAATTTACAAATTTATGTTCAAGGACGAACCTTTAACAACCAGTAAGCCTGTTACAACTACTGAAAGTCTAACAGTTATTAATAAAGACGCATCTGTTTCTGAGAATGTTTTAGATGTAAACAAAGATGCTAAAGTTGATACTAATGATGCTGTAGAAGTTGTTAAAAAGCCTAGAACACGAGTCAAGAAAACTCTTGATAAAACAAGCGATAGTAAAACAACTGCTACAGATGTTAAGGTTGTTGCGACTAAATCTAAACCAAGAAGTAAAAAAGCCCCGGCAACAAAAAGCACTAAATCAAGATCTAGTCAAAAATAAATATTTTTCTGTTCATTAGAACATCATAATTGTGTTGGCAGATGGGATTAACATTAGTTATGAACTCTGCTAACTCAGTCTCATTTAAATTACACAATCGTTCAACTTCATTGATAATTTTAACTAATCTGTCTGCATCATTTAATTCCTTATCATATTCTTCGTTTATATAAGGATGGAATGTTTTATATCCTATTTCTTTTAATTTGTCTAGCATAAATGGAACAGATACTAAAATAAAAGGATGATAATAGACTATAGGTTTAAATGTTTTTTCAGTCATAAATCTACCAGAATGACCGTTGTCATCAGTAAAAAAGTATGTTTCACTTACAACACTGAAAAAACTATTTTCATAAAAATAATCTAATGACGATGTTACTCTAGGCTGATTAACTTTTAAATCAACATCATCTAATTTTAATTCAGGGAATTCTTGTAATTCAAATTTTTTGTTTGTAAAAAGTTTAAAGAGGTATTCATTATTTTTATATAAATTGGGAAAATATTCCAAAATATCTTTCCAAGTTTTGTTATCATCGCTTGATGCCAGACTTACAAAACCTTGGTCTAATATATTTTTATCCCAAAATCCGGCAACTAATGTAGGTCTATGATCTCTCCATCGTCTATTTAGGTTAATAAACTTTTTAGTATATGGTTTTATTTCTAAAGGTCTTCGTATATATCCTAGACTTAATTGATAGTGATTATCATGATGAACATCGTGCTGGAATTTATTAATCCATTTCGTTTGTATTTTATCAATACCTAGTTCAGAACTAACCTTTTCAACTTCTTTGGCAATATCACATGATTCACTTAATAAGATTATCTGCTTTGGTGGAAGATTGTTTTTTATGATTAAATTATGGTATATAGGTTTTACTACCCAATGGAATGATTCGTGTGAATTATGAATGATTAAAAACAATTTTTCATTAATAATATCGTTGATAAATTGTTGTTCGATTAATTCATTTAATTCATGATCTAAAAATTCATCCGCCCCAAAAAATTCTATCACACAATATTCTTTTGAATCAAAATGAAAACTTGGCCATAGAACTGGGTCATACTCGTACCTAATCTCTTTTGATTTTACTCCGTTAGGTCGAGATATATAATAAATTCTATCAGCATTGACTATGGTCATTAATCAACCCTAATTCTTTAGCATATTCGGCCAATTGAAAACTTGCAAGATTTTTTCCTTTTGACTCGCACATGATATCATGAGTTTGCCATAATCTTAAAGCATTATCGTTAGCAGCACGATTCCAGAAGAAGTCACTGTGTGCTCGAAGTTTTTGTTTCTTAAAACCTTTCTTAAGTAATGATTCCATGAAAGGAGCACCAAGCGCATCATGCCCTATTAGTAGATCTTCTCTACTTACAGAATAATGCATAACAGGCCTAACACCACGCCAACTATCGATAATACGTTTGAGGCGAGGATCAAGGTGTGTGAAATATTCTTCTTCTCGAATCCAATAATGATGTATGTCAAGCACAATAGGAACAACATCACTGATGCGAAGGCAGTCGTCGAGTCCATAACTTATTTCTTCGTTTTCAATGGTAATGGTATTTCTTGCTTCTGGAGACAGTCTCGGAAGGACGGCTCTAATACCTTCGGGACCGGCTCGACCCGAGATGTGGACGTTGATTTTAAAGTCCTGAAATTTTTGACCGTACCCCATCCAGCGGGCCATATCCACATGATATTCAAACTCCTCTATGCTTCTTCTAACAATGTCTGCATTATGTGAAGCCAAAACTGTGAATTGCCCAGGATGAAAAGACAAACGAACATCACGACTGCGAGCGCAGTTACCAATTTCCATAAAGTGCTTTTCAGCATAAGCAATAACGTCAGGCTGGCGCCAAAACCAGCTCCAAGTAGGCTCTGTGTATACTGGTAAGATATCACTTGATAAACGAACCATTCGAAGGTGTGCATCTAAATTACCTATTTTTTCTACAAGTTTACGTGTGGCCTCGATGTTATCTTTCATGAGGCTCCATAGTTTTTCTACTGCTTGATCTCGTGTTTGTCTATTTAACCAGGCCACAGTGGTTGAACCTGTATTATATTTCTTACAGTCATCCTTGGGTTTGATACCATTGACTTGACTGGGGTGGTCAATCCATTTGCAGGCAAAGCCTATACGTTTATTCATCTAATAATGCTTTTGCTAATTGTTTAATTTCTTCTTTGGTTAGAAAAAAACTATAAGTACTTCGAAATGTTTTATCTCTAATTTGCTGACTTTCTAGCTCAATATGATAAAAATCGTCAGGAGCAGCACTAAGAGTCTTACGTAGTACTAGACGAAAATCTTGTGTTTGTCTAATGGTTTTTTCTTCTTTCATGTTATTTCCTATCATCTTTGATTTTTTCTAGTGTCCATGAACCATCTCCGTTGTCTAGCCATTTAATAGTATCCCCTTCATTCCATCCTGACATTTCTAAAAAGTCAGGTGGAAATTGAATTAGGGCCTCTCCAGTTTCTGGATCTTCTTCTACCTCTAGGGTCCATTTAAATTTATCTACGTTCATAATGTTATTATACTGTTAATTCTTAATAAGGTCAACTAACTTCTTTGCTGTAGCAGGAGCCAATGTCCAACCAAGATGTCCATGTCCTGCGTGATAAAATACCTTGGGATGTTTACGACTACGACTAACGATAGGCATCATATTTGGAGTCATTGGCCTTAGACATGCCCAACTCTTATAGTCTCGTGTTTCAACTAAGGGAAAATTGTCTCTTACCCATTTTAGCAAAGGTTCAATACGATCTTTTCTAATATCCCAGTTATCTCCTACAATTTCCGCAGTGCCTGCTACACGGAGGCTATTCATAAAACGACTGCTAACAATTTTAGCTTCATCGTCTAGCAGACTAACATAAGGTGCCCACGCATTTGAACTTAATGAGTCTAAGGGTATGGTAATACTGTATCCTTTTACTGGGTAAATGGGCAAATTATCTCCTAAGGTTTTGCTGGTATTACGAGCATGACTACCATTGGCTATGACAATACGATCATAATCGTCTAATTCTTTGACGTCGTTAATGACTTGATCAAAGAAAAACCTAACATCATATTTGGCATTCAATACCTTAAACAATTCCCAGCAAAACTTGTGTATATCTCCAGTCCAGTCACTAGGAGTATAAACACCACCTACTAGGCCATAAAAGTCCTTTAATCCCGGTTCAATTTTGATCAGCTCGTCACGATTGTTCACTATTTGCCATTCACATCCGTTGGCTTCGTAAAGTTCTTTAAGTAGCAGAGACTCTTCAAAATATTTCATATTCTTATATACGTGAAGAATACCTTTATTCAACCTATCATACCATATGCCTTCTTCGTGTTCAATTTCATTATATAAAGCCCTAGATTCAATGCCCATTCTAATAGTAGCAGCAGTATTCCTGGCCCATTCATTTGATGCGGTATGATATAGGAATTTGGCCAACCACTTGGCCTTGTCCCAATCTAGACTAGGACGAATGAGCAACGGAGCGTCTTTTTGACCTAGCCATTTGATACCCTTTAGGACATTAGACCAAGTATTCCAAGTTTGACTATTACTAGTGCTTACTTGTCCACCATTGGCATAACTACAGGCCATAGCAGGATATGATTCTTTATCATATACATCAACTTTATAGTCTTTGGCTAGGTAGTAGGCAGCAGTGACCCCGGCAATACCGGCACCTACTACCGCAACTTTTTTAGATTTCATGCAAACAGATCCTCGTTCCATTCACGGTGCCCTTCTCTAAATGCCATATTAGCCTGTGTTTCACGCACTTCCACACGATAACACCAAAGTCTTTCTGCTTCTCCAGGACCCCACATGTCTGGAATATACACTCCATTGACATATTTGTAAAGCATATCTGCTAATCCTTCACACCCTAATCTAGGTAGTATGGTCAATTTGGCCATATGCTTAGATTCTAATAACTTAAATGTTTCAAGTTCTGGATCATCTTGAGCGACTAGTAAAGTATGATCAAATTGATCTTCCAGAATCTTTTTTAATTCTTTAAGTCCACCATAATCAGCGGCCCAGTTACGAACATCAAGGTTGTCTGTGCCAAAATAGAATTTCATAGAAAAACTGTAACCATGAATTAAGTTACAGTGACTGTCAGCACGCCATTGGCGATAAGCACATGGAAAAGCGTCGTGATATTCTTTAGTTGATGTGTATTTGTAAAGTACGGGTTGTAGATTTGCCATCTCTAGTCTCCTCTTATAAAGTAGCAAGTTTGATGGCATGCAGAATATTTAGAGTGGGATGAATGCCTTAAGACCACTTATGTTATTGTATAAAAAGTTATTTACTTTGTCAATGTTCTTTGTAATTTTTTCTAACATCATTTTTTACATTACCTATCTCTTCCATAATCTCTGCTAGAATTTTGAGTTCTATTGATTTATAACGAACTAATACTCTAATTATACACATAGTCCAATACCACCATGCAGCACTTATCATCAATCCCAATATGGCAAAATGTTTTTGCCAACCATGTGCTACAATATAGTCCCAATCTAGATATAAAATCAATAATCCTAGACAAACGAAAGAGGACATTTGTATCCAGACTTTACGTTGTTTTTCAAATTCTGTTAATCGCTTTTTATATTTTTCAATTTTTTGGATCATAGTGACCTCCTAACAGATTATTTAAATTGTCAAGGAGGTTACTTATCTTGTCATTTAAAAACCTTTAGCAATACAGTATCCTCATTTAACCTACCGTTGAGTTTAGTTTCTGTGGTTTTGACACTCTTAGCAAACCAAGTCTCAACACGTTTTTGAGTATTTTGTTCCTTGAGTTCTTTGAGTTGTTCTAATGGTTTACGCAGAGTTTTCTGTGTGGACTTTTCAGTAAAGTTGGTTAGACTAGTTCCTTTTACACCAAACCCTTCACTATTGGTAGCAATGTAAAGACCGACTTTACGAGTCTTAGTATTGTAGATTAAGGCACTCTGCGCCTTTACAAGTTGAGCAGGCGGAACACTGACAATACCTAACTTGTCGTCACTGGTTTTAAACTTGACCTTCTTAACCAAGTCCTCAGCAGGTTTAACCTTTTTAGCACGTGGTTTCTTATTGACCTTGGCTTCAGCACTAACTTGGTCACAGGCATCCATTATTGATTGATAGAAGTCAATCAATTTACGAACATGTTTACGAGGTAAATGACGATATGCCTCACGCAACTGTTCGTCAGCATTTCCGGAACTCAGTTCTAGTAAATCATTTTGACCAAACTCGTAAAAACTCTTGATGTATCGAGCCTGTGCGGCCTTGGCACCCTTACCACGAAGGATTTTAACTAGGCTGTATTGTTTAGGGTCAAATGCTTCAGGATCGGTAATAAAGGAGTCAATGGCCGCATCAATCTCTTCACTCATAGTACCCGCTTGTTCACGGATACGATCCTGAATGGTTATGATTGGGTTGATGCCACGGTTCTCTACAATTTTTTCTTCTGGTGGTGAGTCATACTTGCCTTCTTCTATGATCTTGTAGATTTCTCGTTTGAGCCAAAGACCAGTATCCTTGCTCCGATTGAAGTCCTCACGAACTTCAGGCATGCCTTTGAGTAGGCAAGCGGCAACTGCGCCCACAGTGATACCTACTCTGGTATCTTTGGTTTTGTGGAATTGTGCTATGATGTCCTTGCTAAATTCTTTGCGTGACATCCAGTTAATAACCTGTGGTTTTAGTTCCTTGCCAGTTTTGTTTTCTGAATACCAAGACATGGCTTCACGGAACTTAGCATGGAATTCATCAGAACTCCATGCTTCATGTCCGTCCCATTTAGGACTAGAATCTTTTTTAGAACTTTTTAGAATTTCGTGATTTTTTGCTCGTTTGGTAGCAGTGGTAGCCAATTTGTGCTCCTGTTTAACAATTGTATAATTATACCAGTTTATCTGGACGATGTCAATCAGCGTGGCGTTCTACCAACACTTTGTCATCACCACCTGCGGGAGTTTTGACGGTCACTACCTCACATTCAGTAAGATATTCTAAATCATTTACTTCTCCGGGTTCTAAGACAAATATATCTCCATCAGAAAAGACTATGCCTTGACATTTGGCCTGTCCCTTTATGATTAGCATGGTTTCTACACATTTAGTATGGTAGTGTGCTCCTATTGGACCAGCTGGTTCGATTCTATAACAAACTTCAGCTAAATCGGTTCGAAAGGCTGCTTTTGGGAAGCAGCCCACGAACCAACCACGATCTCCGGAATCTTCAATACGTGTTACCTTCACTCTTTCTTATCACCAAAAAGTTGTAGTAGGCTTAGGAAAATATTAATAAAGTCCATATATAGAGATAATGCTCCAATTACTTCAACATTACGTTCATCTCCATACATGATCATTTCACGGATCTTCTGCGTGTCGTAGGCAGTTAATCCTGTAAAGATCAAGATAGCCATGGCGCTAATAACCATCTGAGCGACACTACTACCAACAAATATGTTAATAATACTGGCAATGATGATCGCAATAAGTCCAACGAACAAAAATTTACCAAGTGAATCCAAAGATTTTTTAGTAAAGTATCCATAAAAACTCATTGTAGCAAATAATACACCAGCGCCCATAAAGGCTGTAAAAATACTACTCATTTGATATACAGCAAAAATAACGGCGAAACTCAAGCCCATTATAGCCGCAAAGCCTAACAACATTAACTGGGCTAACTCTTTAGGTGGATTGGCCTGTAGAGCAAAGCCAATACCAAATACAGCCACAAGAGGTAAAAACATCACTATCCATTTGGTAATACCAGTGAAGAAAAACTTTAACAACTCAGGACTCATACCAACACCGTATGCTACCAGCATACTGACAATGACAGCAAGTCCCATGTGTTTATAGACACCTGCCATGGCTGTATTGATCTCGCTGGCAGTCTTATTGCCATAATGACCTTCGAAGGTATCTACTGCATACATATTTTATTCTCCTTTTGATTTATCAAGTTTTGTTTGTAGCCAATTTAATAGAAGACCGTAAGCAGGTAGGATAACGCATAAACTTACGATGATCTTACTGATGCTGTTATTGGTGGCCACAATATGCCAATTAGCAGCCATAAACTCGTTCGCTCCTTTGTAAAATGCTGTAAAGAAGAAAACATAGGTATCAATAAAGGTTGAGGCAACTGCGCTGAGTGTAGGTGCGATCCACCATGTTTGATACTTTTCACGGAAATACTGGAAAACATAAACGTCTAGTAAGTTGCTGATAAAGTAGGCCATACCACTACCAAGACCAATTCTAAACGCAACTGAGTCCGGAGCACCACCTAACTTTACCACAATGATACTGACAATAATAGCAGGAATAAAGGCCATACTAACTACCGCCCTGCCCATTTGTTTACCTAATAGCCTCACAGTTAAATCGGTTAATACAACAACCAATGGAAAGGTAAATGCTGCTGCGGCCAATGGATGACCAAATACATCAAACTTAAATTGAACTACATAATTGCTTACAGCAATGATAATAATATGTGCCAACATCAGTCTCAGGGCCAAGACCTTGTCAACACCTTCTAGTAATTTTGGGAACATAATTAATCCTTCTTAAGAAATGGTTTGAGGTCTGGAGGTGCCCAACCTTCTGGTTTAAGAACCTTACCATCTTCCCTCTTATTTACTTTGCCTGTATCAGGATTGATCTTAGCAAAGTTAGTTCGCATGACTTCCTGCCATGCTCCCTCTCCATCTGCTCCCATGCTGTGAATAGCACCAATAGTTACAACTAAGATATCAATAAGGGCATCTAGTTCTTCTAACTGATCACGAGCCTCGTCTAGTTCTTTGACTTCTTCTTTGATTAGATTTTTATATAAACTAAATTGACTAGGATTGATCTCTCCCACAGTTTGACCACATGCGGTCATGAACTTGGCCTGATCTTGAAATGGAGTAGTCATTAGTCCCTCAACTTCAAATTCTTTTCACTATAGACATGTAAAACACCACGGTCATCTTCTACTACCAATCGAATTGCGCCGCTGAGTTTGGTAAAAACTGCTACTACAGTGCCATCAAAGGTATAGTCACCACCTACCTTACTTACTAAATCACCTGTTTTAAATTGTGCTGTCATACTGGTTTCCCCCATTTTAAATAATATTCTGATAATTTTTTGGATTCTATTTCACAAGTTATAACACATTTATAGCCATATGTGTTGTAGTCTGCGGCTATACTGTATGTATGATCTTTACCATGTGCCATGATAAATTTACCCGAATCAGTCTGCTGCCAATCATAGATAGCAGCACCAGCATAGATTTCTGGATCTTCAACATCGCCCATATTAAAGGCATGTACTCTGACCTTGTGAATTTCTTTAATTACTATTTGGTCGTTTTCCACGACCTCTTGCCATCTTATCTTACCCATTTTAGTCTAAACAGCGTAGCGAACTTTTCAGCATCGGATTTTTTATTAAAATACCATTCATCCCATGCCATACGCCGAACACCTTTCCATGTTGACAGTTGTTGATCAATCCAAGCAATATAATCGTCATACTGACCTATGTCTACATGTTCTCTAATATCCTCATTTAAGTAATATTCTCTTAAAGAAAAAACAGTAATTCGACCTTTACGTGTCAAGAAAGGTTTTACTTGGAAGCCATTTTGTATCATATGATTAATTATATCGTATTGTGGTTCTAACACTTTACAGATATGAATCCAAGGATCGGTCACTATTTCTTTTTCCTATGATAGTATTTGCGTTTTGGTTTAGCGGATTTGAACTGTAAAGGTTCGTGTTCAGCCACTGATTTTGATTTTTCAATAGCGGCAAGAATCTCTTGTTCACTTGGTTCGTAATCTACCTCGCCATCATCGAAATACATACCGACTTTGCTGAGATATTTTTTATCTACTATAGGATCATCTACTACACTTCTTATACCACCGATAGGCCCATGACGATCTTGACTGATAGTTTCCCATGTTCGAATCTCCAGTATAGGTTCGATACTACTAGGAATTTCTACAACATAATAAACTATAGAAGCGTCATAATTATTTGTATCAATATTAAATGCCTTGATGATACGTCCTGGAACAAGGGCATTATTTTTTTGATCAATACCCGCAATCCATACAGTATCATTTATACTGTATTCTTTCTTAGTAATCATGATGATGGATTATTACTTAATTTTGACTTGGCATCTAAAAGTTCTTTGATAAACTTAATTGCCTTTCTATCCGTGTCATAAACGTATTCTTGATCTTCATCATCTTCTGATCGAAGAGTAACAATAACGCCGTTTTTGACTTTACGGATTTCAATTGATTCATACATGATAACACCTTTTATTTAGGCACACTCAAATTATAGTTAAAGTGGAAAATACCAATATGAGCAACTTCTCTACTTAGTTCTTGATCGCACCAAATTTCAAATCCTGCTTTTTTAATTTGATTACAAAAGAAAATATCTTCACCGATTTCTAAATTAAGTTCCGGAATGTATTCTTGGAGATAATGAGGTTGAGGAGTTCTATCATAAACATGTCTACGAACCATAACAAGACCATGTGGTAGTACATCAATATGTTCCATAGGTGGGCTTAGATCAGTGGTTTGGAACTCGGTAAATTGACCTGCACTACCTGTCATTCCTGTAAAATTAGGATTAGGGAATCTACGACGTCTATAATTACAGCCTACAACATCTACATTTCTTTTCAGAAGTCTTATTGGAGCATCGATTGGGAATTTCATATCACTATCAACCCACCAAATGTAATCAAAGTCTGATTTCATAAAGATATCGACAAGATTACGTCTAGCAATAGTAATAACTGAACCGATATTAAACGCACAGTTAATTCTAATACCATTTGCTACGAGATTAGCCGCCGCCATGGCAAGATGTTGTGCAAATTCAGCATTGACCATTTCCATCGCAGGAACTGCGATCATTACACTAGGAGGTCTACCATTTACCATTGGAATACCATTGGGCCCTACTTGAAAGCCTGCATTGTTACTGGCACTAGAAGAATTTGGAGTAGAGCTTGGAAACGTGCCTAGTCTTGTTTGACTAGCAGCGGTAGGGATGTTCAACTTTGGTATAGATCCAGGAGGAAGAGGCATTTTTGGTGCTGTTGGTTTTTGACCTGGAATATTAAGTTTTCCTTTTTTCATTTTTATCCTTTTGAATTATTTTTTATGACAAGAATTAACGATATTCATAAATTCTAATCTTACAGATGGATCTGATTTGAATACTCCACCTAGTTTGCTGGTTGTTGTAGAACTACCTACATCTTCTACTCCACGACTTTTAACACAGTAATGTTGAGCATCAATGACTACCGCAATATTATCAGTGTCTAAAATATATGAAAGTGCATGAAATACCTGCTCAGTTAAACGCTCTTGAATCTGTGGACGTTTACTAAAGTATTCTACAACTCTATTGATCTTACTTAGACCCAATACTTTATCTTTGGGGATATATGCTACTGTGGCTAACCCGTCAATTACTACAAAATGATGTTCACAGTTTGATTGAACGTTGATATTTCGTTCAACTACCATTTCATCATATTTCATTTTATTTTCAACTGTAGTGCATTTGGGAAATGCTTCCCAATCTAATCCCCAAAAAATTTCATTAACGTACATCTTTGCCACACGCTTAGGAGTTTCTGCTAGACTGTCATCTGACAAATCTAAATTTAGAGCCTGCATGATTTGAGCAAATAATTGCTCAATGACTTCAATTTTACCTTTGCGGTCAATGATATAGGTAGTTTCCTTGACGGGAGTTTCTACTCCACATTGTACTAGGTGTTCGTGAATTTTCTTACCTAGTTCTGGGTCTGTTTTTGTTTTATTATATGACATTGTATAAGTTCCTTCCTAACACGGATAATTTGATAATGTTGCTACCTTTGTGTAGCCATAATATTTATGGTTAATTTTCTGCCTCTTGATTATTTCCGGATAAACCTACGAACAACATTTCACGTTCGCTCATATAGGCCACGGGTTGGATCCAACCGTGATTAACACATTCTTCTATAAGATGTTTATAGGTGTCTGGACAGCGTTGGCTGATGTGAATAGCAGCACGAGGATAGATTATCCAATCAGTGGTAATATTAAAGTTCGGATCGGTTGACTTGATTTTACGAACTTTTGTCTTGGGCGTAGAATATTTTATCATGCCCTAAGTATAAGGCCATATGCTACAAATGTCAACCTAGTAATTTATCCAATCACTGGTTCGATAAGGTTTTCCAATTTTGGCTGCTGGTAGATATCTTACCACTTTCTTTTTCATTCTTTTGATAATTGGATGATTGTGGTCATATTCAAATGCGTTGAGATATATTCTCCATGTATTTTTGAATCCATTATTCTTTAAAGGTTTATTGAGATATTGAATGATCTTTTGTTGATCTGATTTAAATTTGTAATTTAATTCACAGGCTATGTTAAAGGCATAAGCATCAATTTCATCGCTACAACCTAGATATGACTGCTCTTTTCTAATTTCAGACTTTTCTGCTCGACTTGGGTAATCTGGTAATGGTTTAAAATTTCGTCGTCTATACTGTCTCATATGAATAATTTCATGTAAGACTATGTCTGCTATAAACAAACATATTTTTCTAAAATGGTATTTTTTAAGTTGTATACTGTTGCCCTGTTCATAATAGTTAAATGATAGTTCCAAACAACGTTCATAATCTTGATCTAGATAGCAATAGTATGTTCCACCTATGTATACATTACCGGGGTCAACTTGCCAATTGTAACTTTTTTTAATTTTGAAAGGAGCTAGAGATTTTAAATTATGTTTTATGATAGAATGAAATTCTTCGGCAGATAATGCCTTACCTTTGATGAAAGGATATATGGAAAATACATGTTGAGCAATTTTTTCTCTGTCTAAACTAGACCAATCAAAAAAATTATTGATCGACATTGCGGCCTCCCATAATATTTATTGTAGTAAACATTATGGGAGTTTGTCTAGTTAGCCAAGACCTTTGAAACAGCATTAATCACAGAAGCGATACGACCAATGTCACGAAGTTGTTCTACTGTGTAGCCTTCCTTCTTTAGCGTGTCATAATGTGCTTTAACACAGAAATGACATTTACCCACAATACTTGCGGCAAGGCTATAGGCTTCAAATCTACCTTTTGTAGTGCCACCGTGACTGGCAATGGCATTCATACGGAGTTGAGCAGGTAGTCCTTTAAGGTTCTCATCTTCAGCCATTTCAACATATGGATACCATACATTGTTCATAGCCATTAAACTGGCTGCGGTCAATGCGGCATCTGCTTCCTTACGGTCTGTGATTTGACTATGTAACCAAGTCCAAAACTTACTATTGCCGGTGGCAAAGGCTGCTGCCACAGCAACCGCCTCTGCTTCCTCTATAGTTAGGGTCGAACGTTTGATTACAGCATCAATGTTGAGCCGTGTATCTTTGGCATAGTCAGGAATGCTTTGTTCCTTTAATGCGTCAACCCATTGTGTCATTACAGTGTCTCCCCACCGATACTACGATTACAGGCACAAAGTTCTCCTGTTTGTAGCGCATCAAGAACACGTAGTGTTTCTTCTGGGCTACGTCCTACATTTAGATTATTGACTGTGACATGTTGGATAACATTGTCTGGGTCAATAATGAATGTGGCACGTAGAGCAGCACCTGCTGGAGCATAGAATACACCTAGTTGATCAATGAGACTATTTTCATCTCTGGCTGTATCTGCGAATTGTGTATGTGTGATTTTTTGTAGATCTGTGTGAGCCTTTTGCCAAGATACCTTACAGAACTCATTGTCTGTGCTTCCTGTAAGCAATACAGCATCACGATCTTCAAAATCTTTGGCTAGTTTATCGTAGGCTACAATTTCTGTAGGGCAGACGAATGTAAAATCTTTTGGATAATAAACGACTACCTTCCACTTACCTGGATATGACTCATCTGTAATTGTAAAAAAAGCATCCTCAGGTTGTCCTGGCTTGACACCAGTAATTGCGAATTTACCTACTTTATCACCAACTGTTTTCATTGTAATCTCCTATAGTGTGTGTTGAAAACTTATGTAGAACGTTTGTCCTATACACATATTATATAGCAAACTTTTTCTATAAATCAAGTGGTTTTTATAGGTTTTTCTTATGATATTTTTTAATAAGTGCAATTAAAAATATTAATAAACACTTCCGTCTCTGCTGTAATATTTTTTGTTAGGATCATAATGAGAAAACAATTCGTAACTAGGTTCTCCAGGAAGAACACGTTGTCCTACAAAGTATTCTCCTATATGATTAATTAGTTTTTTACCGTAGAAATTTCTGATATTGGCACTGACTTTTTGGTGATTATCGTATAGAAACTTTGCTATCATTCCTTCGTTAGGATTAAAATCATATTGGTCTCTATAATTTAATTTGGTAATATTATGATGATATAGACTGGCCATTGGGCTAAAAATTAAACTACCTTTTCTGTACCTGAAATTTTTATAAATTAGATCGTCATCAGATTTAGTTGGATCGGTCTCATGATAATACCATGCTCCCCTTGCTAACTGCACTTGGCTAAGTTGCTGATCCATTTCAAGTAGTTCTATTAAATCTGTTATAAGGACAGGTTCTAAAAACTCAATATCATCTTCTTGATGAAAAATATAATCATAGTCCCTATCTTTAATAAGCTCCCAAAATTCATTCCAAGTTCCACTTAGTCCTTTATTTTGCTCATGAAAGTGTAACTCTTTAAACCCATATAGTTTTACCAAACTAGACAATAAATTATTATTCCTAGTTAATGGATAATCGTCAAAGAAAATTTTATCTACTTGACAATTATAGAAATTTAAGTTATGAGTTGATCTTAAGGTAGGTATAAGATACTCTAACCTATTAGTGGAAAAAATTACATGGCATATTTTATACATTAATAATGTTCTGTATTAAAAAAGAAAGTTTGAAACAATCTGCCGTTGTGTAAATTGTCACCGAAGTAATCTAGACTGGCATGAAATAAGTCCCCCCGATATAGAATAAGTCTATTATATTTGTTTCCTATTCTATCGAATAAATCCCATTTAGTATAATCATAACCTTCATAGTCCTTATCTGTTCTATGGAAATCACCAGATTCTTTATGTCTGTATAAGGCTGTTCCTGCTGTAAAAGGAGCATCTGGAGTAAGATAGCATACTCCAGCCCACATGTTATGATGATCGGCATGAATCCAGGTTCGATCATTAGCGGTAGCGATTTGAAATGCTCCAGTATAACCGCTGGACTCAAACCAGTCTGTTATTTTTCCTTCTTGCTGCATCCAATAGCTAATTGCTTCTTTTAAATCGTCGGGTAGATAAGGTTTTGTCCTTAATCCAGGATAATTACCTCTTACATTAAATTCTTGATTTAACGCATAGTTTCTTACATTATCAGGATTTCCATAAAAGTTATCTATGATCATTAATTGTAAATTCATATCAGTACCTTAGAAATCTACCACTTGTTCCATCCCATCCATAAATTATCCAAGGAACTTGTGTAATGTTATTTTCATAATGCCTAGTATAAAAAAATAATAGTGTCTCTACATCGTAAATCATTCCATTAGGATGACTACAAAATTCCCTAATTACTCGGCTAATGTTTTTGTACTCGTCCATAAAGTCTTTAGACCAAGCATATATAACACTGCAATATTGGTAAAGATAGTTATCCCCTTGAATTGCCCTTCGATCGACTAATTCATAGCCCCAGGAATCACTCCATTCAAATTTCATAGGGTTCTTAAAAAAGAAACCAGGTTTGGCAATATCAAATATCTTAATATCGAAACTTCCGTCGATCAGATATCTACCGCTAAATTTAATATAATAATCGTATTGACTTAATTCTTCTTTATATTTTTCTAAAAAACAGTAGATTATAGTTTGCTCGCAGTAACTTTTATTTTTATGGGTTGTAACTTCTTCCCATATTTCTGGAATAGATTCTTTAATACTAATGAATTTAAGATTAGTCTGATAGCGTAATAGAACACTATATACCGCTGAATTTTCACTAACATCTAATAGATAAATTGTTGTGTTTTCATCTGATGCCTGGTCAAATGCAGCTATTGTAGAAACAGTTTGTCTAAAACGTTCTTCCGATGTAAAGTGACTCCTCACCGGACTATACGTCAGTGGGTAATTATTATTGACTTCTATAGCACTGGTGATAATTATTGCTTTCTTCATTGTCTGTAAAAATCTTTAGCCATAAGTTTTTCAAAATACATATCAAATTTTTTATGTACTACGTCTTCTGAATATTGAGATTCTGCCCATGTGAGACAATCTAATGGTTTAATGTGTTCTATTCGTTCTATTGCATTTACAAAATCTTTGAATTCTCTACACCTAAACCCAGTGTGATTATGAATAACAGTATCTACAAACCCACCCCAATCTGATGTTATTGCTGGTGTGCCAGAGAAGTATCCTTCTGCTATCATATTACCGAATGGCTCTACATAATAGGTAGGACCTAATATTGCCTTAGCCTTACTCATCAATTTCCTACGTTGTTCTACATCGCATGTTCCTACAAACTCTACATGTTTAGGAATTGAAGTATATCCTAGATCTCTAAGATCGCCCGGCCCTGCTATGATCAATTTTTTATTAGTTTTTTCAGTTGCCTGTATGGCAACATGAATCCCTTTATTTTCTATAACTCTACCGAAGATTAAAAAATAATCTTCTTTATCTTCACAATAGGTAAATTCTTTTTTACTAAATGCGTTAGGGATCACTGTGTCGTACCAACTCGGAGTCATTAACATATCTTTATGACCATAAAACATATGCATTTGAGCATAACTGGTAAATGCTCTATATGGAGCAAATATAGCTTTAATGTCATAGCCTATACTTGGTTCAACTATGGTAAGGTCTTGGTTTTCAATGGTTGCTGATTGGTTTTCCCAGCCATGAAAGCAGAGTATAAAATCATTTTGTTTTTTATTTTTTTTAATAAATTGACCTGCGTTGGTGTTATATTCTTCTATATTTTTTATCGTTTTATTATGCAGATATGATAAACATTCAATTTTTTCGCACGGAACTTCACTACCTACTGTTGAATATACAATAGATTTGTAGCCTAATCTCTCCATATTTTCAACAAACTTTATTACCGCAATGGCAAACGGATCTGTTCTATTATTGATATGAACAGGTTTGTTAGGACTTGTTAATATATGGAGAGTAGGCTTCATTTCATGCAGCACGCCAATCTACTCTACCCCATTGATCAACTTTGGCAATGCTGTTCATTCTCTGTATTTCTACAAATGTTTTTGTTTCTGTAATGATAATACCATCTCTTTTTAAGAGATTTTCTATTTGAGAATATGCATCATTGGCCATTGGCTCAAATTTTTTAAACATCTTTTCTTTCATATTTTGTCTCCTGAATCTCTAATAGAGCACTCATGGTAGGATTATAATAATCTAAACTTCCTTTCTTTTTCTTAGCAATAGATCTTGCCAATGCGGCACTGTAAATGATTAAATCAAATTTGTTCCCGCCAACATTTTCTATAATTTTCTGCATGTCAAGACTGGGAGTTCTACTAGGTTGCATGTGTTTTCCTTTAAAAGTATTTAAGATATTATACTACCAGTTAATTAATTCTCATAGCACATTGAAAAAAATAGACCCCTAAGGGTCTATGGAATAACAGGCTAGCTTTCTACTTTTTATTTACAGTGAGAATTCGAAACTCACCTTGCCTAAGAGTAAGGAGTTTGATGTCCTTACTTTCCCTAGGCTGTCCGTTTGTCATCTGTTTGCTGTATCTAGCCTAATAACCTATTTATAAAACACTATATCTTTCTACATCAACAGTGGCCAGCATGATAGTCTCAGGAGTCATTTGGGTGCCACTAAGAACTCCCTTCATAACACTGGGACTAAACCCACTAACCAAAGCAGTTCCCTGTTCGTCAAACTTAACAGGCACATTGTCTCTAGCGTTGAGATTCCAGAATACAATGTTCGGAACAGCATAACCAGCAGCCTCATACTTGCGTCTAATCATCTCTTGTGCTGAGTCGTCAAACTGAACACATTGATCAAACTGCATGTCCGAAAGAATCAACAGAGTCTTTGGCATGTCTTGGGCTACTACACCACCTGCTTTGGCAATACGAAGGATTTCTTCGAATGCCGCATGTAGGTTAGTGTTCATACCCCAGTCGCTACTGTGCATCTGTTTCAACTTCTGGCTTAAGGTTCCTTTAAGGACTTCCGCCTTAGATTTGGCCGAGAACGTGATGAACACATCTTTAAATGCGCCACTGTTTTTAGTAGCACAATAAAGTCCTAATGCCAAACTGATGTCGATACATAATACACTACGACTGCCTCCTGCTGGACACATCATTGACCCACTAACATCGACCAAAGGAACAACACTATGGTCGCCGATATAGTCAGGCAATGCGTTCCACTGAGCATCTGCTACCACGGCATCCCCACCTTCACGTAGAGTTTGAATCACGTTATGTGGATATACTGCGCCAGCATTTACCTTGTCCTCTCCAGCAGTTAACCTATCTTTGTAGGCTTGATATGCCGCTGGAGCACGACGACCGAATGCCCGGTTGTATCGAGCGGCGGCTAGTGATGGAAGTTTACCGAATTCGATAGCGTCCCATTGACCGGCACACATTTTGGTCTCAACAACCTCAGTCAAGTTCACCAGAAGTTTACGATAGGCCTTTGGAGTCAATCCCATAAAT
>Ga0129333_10001137_pt1 | contig 23771 bp, 17 predicted proteins | sample CPB6_08_DNA_FD_94474 | JGI IMG/M metagenome (GOLD analysis project Ga0129333, IMG submission 94474) | Freshwater to marine salinity gradient microbial communities from Chesapeake Bay, USA - CPBay_Sum_0.6_0.8_DNA | ecosystem: Environmental > Aquatic > Marine > Coastal | place: USA: Chesapeake...
TACTTGGCAATCATTCAGGTTTGCAACGTTGCTCCAAGTTATTGTTGCTGTAGAGAATGTAAAGTTACAGCGATTAACTGTAAACATGAGATCAGTCAAGTTGTCTTGAACCGCTGGTCCTATTCCCTGCGGAGTGAAAAGGCTTCCTAGAAGTTGATTGTTTCCTGCGCGTCCAGAAGTTGCTGCCAAGTTGGTAACCGTGTTTATCGCTGTTTCTGCCGCATATAGCGAGTAATCGTCGCTGTTTGCCAAAACACAGATCGAATATTCTCCTGGTTGCAAGTAAACTGGTGTGCTAAAAGTGAACACTGTTCCTGTTGGAGAGGAAGAAGCGTTTACAGCATCAGGCATTAATGTAACTGTGCTGAACGGCAAACATACGGATGGAGAGGGATATCCACCCACCGTTGGACGAATCTGCACAGTTACAGGAAGAGAATCGTCCTTTGACGAGAAGAAAAGCGTAACGCTGCTAATGTGTATTCCATCAGGATTGGTCTTTTTGTCAACAAAGAAGGTTTGTGATAGGGGATCGCTCCAATGGCTGTTTTCAACCGAGTCAATATCCCTGTTAAATGGATCCTTTGAAATAGTTTCGCTGCTTGTGGTTTGCCTGCGGAAATGTGGAGGACGAACAGAGTAGGATCCAGAATCATTTTGCTCAATCAATCCTGTACAATGATAAACTGTTTCGGCAGCAATAGTTGCATTTTCGGTGTCCGGTCTATTTGAAATTCTTACTGTTCGTGATCCACAAAGGAAACGACCAGATGGAATGCTGAATGTTATTCCAACAGAACCGTCAGACTTAACCACTGTTCCGTTTTTATTGGTTGAAATACCAGACTTGATCAATTCTCCATCAAAATACAGAGAAAGACCTGTTGTATTGGGCTTCAATCCGTGAACAGTAGCCACCAAGTTTGACCGTCCTGGAATGTAAGGAACAACACTTCTGTCTACCACTCTAGAGCCAATCTTATACTTGATTCTGTTTCGGAGTTGACGAGCACGAATAAACTTGCTTGTTTTCTGATTTACAGATTCAACGGTTCTAGAAGTTCCTACACGAACGCTTCCACTGTTAAATGACTGAACAGCAGAAGTAGATGTTGTATGCGGTATACTTACTATTCTCTTCTGAATATCGTCCTGCTCTTCTTCTACCTGCTCTATTCCAGTCCAAATGCTTTCCCAATTATTCCATTGGGTTCCAAATCCATTGGCGTTGTTTGGATTTGCAGAAATCCAATTATCATTTTCCATCAACGAATTCGTTTTAATCAGGGGACGGAACCCCAAATCATAGTACGCATCAATCTCACGGCTAAGTGTCATGAAGCCCAACCAATTCACAGTGTTGGAAGGATTAACACTAACTGTCTTTGTGTACTGACTATTCTCAATGTAAGGAACTTCCTCGTAATCAAGCATGGCAATTCCATCACTGGTTACTCTTATGCCACTGCTTGGCTGAAAATTGCTGACTATTCCGTTTCTTTCAGTGAAATACGGTCGCATCTCTCCGCGTTCGTAGTCAATAGAGCAAACGTGTTCAGAATCACTTACATCTGCAATAGAGTGACCGTAGAACTCGTCTGAAAAAATTGATGTTTTCAGAGGTTCAATTGTGTCACCCACTGCCTTCAATGACTTGGACTCAACCTCCAATTCTGAAAGGGACAGTTTGGCAAAAACCTCAACTTCATCCACTCGCTTTTCTATCTTTCCAATATCACCCATTGTGTATCTCTTGCTGTCTACAGGAGTCACAACAACATCAGATGGGTTATGTGTATACGAAGGAACAGTGAGAGTTGCAATAACTAATCCATCACTTGGATCAGGTGGGGCAATTGGAGACAGATCTGGTGTTCCCCGTTCAAAGAAGAACAAGGGAGAACCGTCTTCTGGATCTGCTTTTACGCACAACTTGTCTATTCGCGGAAGGTAATGGGTGTAACTAATTAGAGTATCTTCAGATGATGCAAACTCAGCACGCCCATAGGGTTTAATCATGGGGGTAGTTGATGTTGGAGATGAACGCCTAAAATCCAAGCAATTTGCAAGAGATACTGTTTTACCTGTTCGTTGATCTGTATATAGTGGAATTCTTTCATATGGAATGTTGACATACGAATGCTTGCCTATGAATGGAGCACACAACAAACCCTCATGCTTAAAGTAAGAATATGTTGCTGTAAATGCAATTGAAGCAGAACTACTGTATCGTGTCTCGCCTATCAGTGATTTCTTTACATACAGACGGGAGTTGTCGTAGTGGGTGTCCCGTTGACCGTCATCCAATTCAAAATCATTGGTGTAATCTATTCCGCCCCCGACAACCGATTCTATGGTATAGACATCGGTGTTTGGTATACGGAAATACGGTCTTCCGTTTTCATCCACAAGACGAGTGCCTAGTCCCTGATTCACTACCCGTTCAGATCTCTTTGTTCTGTAAGTATTGGGATTTGATATGTTTGGAGTATAAACAATAGGGAAAACTGCCTTGATGGATCCGGTCAAGAAATCTGATGGAACCGAAGCCATTGAAACAGTTGCAACAGATCCGTCGCCATTGGTGGATATTGATCCACTGAAGGGAACTAGGGTATTTGATACTCCAGATCCAGATGAAAGAATAAATGCAACGTTTACTAGATCATCGGAGTCGGTTGACAGTTGAGTGTTTGTTCCATAGTTAAGAAAACGGAAAGCAGAACTTCCTGAAGATGTGATTGTTCCAGAGAAATGGTTCTTTGATACCGTAAATGTTGTAATGTTGTTTGCACTCTGTCTGACTACAGGATGGGTTATAACATCATCGCCTATGATTTTTGCAACAATACGCAGAGATTGTACGGTGTCAATTGCGTAACCAGGTTCAATCTCATAGACCAACGAAGAATTGTTTGTTAGCGATAGTGGAGTTTCTGGAACAAATCGTGCAGCAAGCGTGTTTCCGGATGGATTCAAGTATATTTCACCAGACAAACCAGCAGAAACGTCACCACTGATGCCGTAAAGGTATAGGTTGTAGTTGTACCCAATCTTTCCTGTTGATGCAGCGTTAATCGCGCTCGGGGGTGGATTTGGAATGGCTCCGTGAACATAACCCCTAGCAACAACAGTGTTGGCAGCATTATAAAATGCTACTCTTGCTGACCCCGAACCAATAGTCGTTATGTTGTTTGCAAATGTTTGTCCTAAATTGGCAGGAGAAGACAAGACCACAGTTATTTGGTTGCCAACAACAGTTTGCAATCTAATATCGGTTTCTGTCTGCTTGCTTCTAGCCTTCTCAAGAGAAATTCCTTGAGGATGTTGATTTTCAACTTCAAATCCCAACACATAAGCCTTTCCTCCAGAAATAGAAGCATTCAGGAATGTTTCTCCAGAAGACTTCATCAACACATCAAACGGCTTTACCGTATAAGAACCAGACTCGTCATAGGTTCTACGAGCCAATGCCTTTTCAATATCTCCGTAAGTTACACGATCTATTTTCTTGGTTATTCTGCCGCTCTCAAAGCGAAGAAGTTCAACAAAATCGTTGGGTGTTTCGTCTAAATCTGCCTGACCTAAAGTCAAAATAATTTTGAATCTGTCTGCACCAGGGGCATTATAGTTGTAAGAACCTATGGCTGGGTCACGAAGTGTTGGATCCTCTTGTTCTGTTACAGAATCACGACCAACATAAAACCCTATTTTCTTTGAAAGTGTGGAGAAACCTGAGAAAGAGAGATCTCTATAATTTCCTGCATTTAAGAATGGGGTGAAATGTTGTGTATCTACCCTAACAAAAAATCCATCAACATAAAAAATTCCATCCGAAACACTAATCAATTTACACGGAGAGTCTTGTGTTGAATTAGAAAAACTTGATGTGGGGAATCCAACGGTGGGATTCTGTATTCCGCTGATGGGATCAATGCCATCTTTTTGGAAAGTTAGACTCCCGTTCAAGGATGATCCAGATACAAAATCAATGATAAGAACCAAACGTCCGTCTGTTTGTGGATCAGGATTAATATAGTGAACCACTTTTGCCCTGTTTCCACTGCTGTCAGAAAGGAATCCGCCTACAAGCGCATCATAGTCTGTTACTGTTTCTAGGGGAGAACCGCTACCAACCGAAACCATAATATAACCAGTGTTACGAACACTTATGCCACCACCAACAATCCGCGAACCGTCCTTAAACAGGTGGTCGCCAATTTTTGACAACTGATTTTGTAAAATAGACTGTACTTGGGTCAATTCACGGGCTTGGAGTGCGTATCCAGGCTTAAAAAGAACACGAAGAAACCCCTTACCCGCATCAAAATCGTCGTAGTACGGATTGATGTTGAAAATACTTGGATCGTATGCCATTTTTCCCTCTTAGAAGCCCAAGCGCACTCGGAATTCCTCTTCCTGACCCCTAGTTCTGGTGATTGGTCTTACATTGGATATGTATACTACCTCACCAGAGGTTCGGTCTATATCAGGCTCGTCTACAGACGATATAATGAAGTTTCCTATTTGATTTCCCGTCAGTCCATGAGTAGCAACACTACGGAAGTTTCCTACCACATCCGTGAGATATAACCTTCCACTTGCAGGATTAATGTATTCCCAATCATACACTCGCCCAGAAGCGTAATGCCCTATTCCCAAACTAGTACCCTGCTGAATGAAGTCCCCGTTAGAGAATGATGATGGTAGAAGAGGAGCAGATGTGGTGTCTATGCCCCCACAAGTACCACTTATACTGCTTGCCACATGGAGAATGTGAAGACCACGATATGATGGGGTTTGTTCTAAATCAAAATATGCTTGACTCACATCATCAATCCTGTAAAGTTTTTGCACACTATTGTTTCTTGTCCTGAATGCCAAAGAACCATCACGACCATCTGTAACCCACACCATCTCTCCATATCTTGGACCAACACTGATAACATTAGCCTTTACTCCGCTAAACTGACCGCTTATCTCCCTTCCCAACACAAAATTACCAGTGCTTGATAGTCGAACAAACACTGATTGACGGGTTTGATCTGTCTCTACCACCGTTCCTTCAACAGTGAATTGATATGCATAACTCACTCCACCGATAACAGTGCCAGCAGGAACGCTCTGCTTCACGGTTTCTCCTATAGAAAAATCTGAAGCAGCACCAACAACTCCTAACTTATAGTCATTTACTCGGTCTTGTCTGCTGATAAATTTTCCAGATGTATTGATAGTCTTCAAAACAACATAGGAATTTGTTTGAGATTTTATCTGCATTGGTTTTGCTGATGCGTAGGATTCTGACCCTATTATGACATTTCCCTCTGATAGGGAAAAATCACCACCGTCAACTCTGCCATTCACTATGTCTGTGGGAACAAGAGTCATGTCCCTGTAGTTGGGTTCTTGTTTTCCAGCAATGCTTCTGGTAGATGACAGGATTGGATTCTTTATGATTCCAAACTGCCTATACATTCCGCCTTCACGAATGTTTTGCGAATCATATTCCGTAATTTTTACTATGACTAGAACGTCTTTGATGTTTAGTTCTTTCAAGATATTACTTCCGTGACCGCCTTTAGGCGATAGAACAGGAGTCAATACTGGATCAATGGTTCCTGGAGTTTTGTAACTGGCTGGAACAACGCTCACATTAGAATAATTTGTTCCCCCACCAACCAAATTTACTGATGATATGGTGTTGTTGCTGTTCATGTTTGCGAACGCATACGCACCACTACCATTCCCCATTATTTTAATATGTGGAAGTATTTGAACCGAAGTGTAACTAGTCACTGTTGTAGAGGGCTTCAGTGTAAAATCTATGACATCATTTTGCACTGTTAGCGTAATACCATTAGGACCAATACTAGGTGTTTCAGTTATGATGCCGTAGTTGTTTACTTGCTGTGGATCAACAGTGCTTGCGTTTATCCTTACCACATATCCAACATAATTTGAATTAACAACTCCTGCTCTTCCAGTTATTTTATCACGGGATGCAGCATCCGTTATTCTGATGTATTTTTTTGTGGGATCTGATGCGTCAACGCTGAAACCATCAACTCGTAAAACCACAACACCCGAATCTGCCTGACTTATAGTGTTGGGATACACAGCAGGAGTAGTTGTTGAATTTTGAACAGTTATTCGTGTGATAGAAGAGTTTTTTGCGCTTATCTGTGCGTTATACTGATTTGTGGTTTCTGAATCTGATGCAGAATAGGCAAAATCTATAGGAACATAGTCAGTGAGTTCGTAAGGAAGATCACTCTCCTTGACTGTTGCCAAGTACTGCCAAATGTATCCATCAGACAGTGTAAACGGCGATGTAATGGTAAGAGTTGGCTTTACGGTTGATTTGTTGGTGCTGCCATTATTCCACAAACACTTGTAAATGTGATTTTCGTCGGTCACAACATAGAATATTTTGGGATTACTGTCGTTAAACAACTCTGTGTTGTCATCGTATTGGTCGTAAACGGTGTTAGCCGTCCATTCATAGCGTGGAATGGCAAACAGTATGTTTTCCGAAGAGAGTTTCTTGTACCCTATTATGTCGTTCATCACCCTATATTCTGATGCAACAGTATCGGTATAAGACGGGGGCGAGTTTTCATTAGCCCATGTTGTACCCTTGCCTATAAAAAGGAAGTACTGATTATCATTACGCTCCAACTCTGCCAAGAAACTCTCGGCATATGAGCGTTCCATAGATGCTTTAATGTAACTGGGCATTGTGTCCTCAACTTCCTTGTGTATCGTATGTATCGCCGCTCAAAATAGTCCCGTCAAAAAGTCGGGTTCCTGCGGATTTGTAGGTCGTTTGAGAAAGAGACAAGAAATTATTCAATTCAATGCCGCTGAATTCTGAACCAGGCTTGATGGTTTCCAAATCGTTTGTGTTTGGGTGATGCTCTATATTCCAATACGGTGCATTTACTGAATACGCGCTGTTGTGTGCCTGTTGGAAAGCATCAGGAAGTTTTGTCTCCAAAGCGTACTTGCGGGACAGGTATCCGTACACTATCTGCCGCTCCTCTTCAGACAGTTTTCGATTAAACACTATAACTTCAGACACCACACCCGAAAAAGAGAATGATGGGTTTGTGGTGTTGTTTGTCAAATCTGAAACCCAAGTGGCATTTGGGGCTGCTTGGGTGCTTGTGGCAGTTGTTCGCACATAAGCACCCATTCGTGCCAATTCTACAGGAGAAGAATTATATTGTTCCTGAGCAGCAGCAAATTGGGATTCCTGTGATGTTAAAAACTCTGACATGGATTAGGCTCCAAACCGTTGACGAAGAATGTTATAGTTTTGACGTATTTGATCGGCAGTTAACACTTGGGAATACATTCTTACGATTCCAACATTTCCTTGAATGCCGTAATTTGTGTCTCCCGTCCAAGAAGAACCATAAGGATATAGAGTCATTATGCAAAGAGAAAGATTTCCATTTCCGCCTGTAGGCGTATTATTGGTGATAGAATGACTAACCGATCCAATCAAACTGCCATTTCTATAAACTATTTTTTCAGTTGGGGTCAATATTGCAAATATGTGTTCCCAATTTCCAGTGGACAGCGTGGGGAATGCCAAATCATGCTGTTGAGTTCCAACTGTATTGTAGAAAGAATTATGTGTTATCCAATAATCGTATTCACCGTTACCGTTCCAAGGCTTGGACAAAAATCTTCCACTTGTATCGGTAGACCTTACCCACATTTCTATTGATAGTGTATTATTTCCTACACCACTTGGGGTCCATGTGAAGTGATTGGTGGTGCTAGGAATATGAACACTATCGTTCAATCCATCAAACACAAGAACTCCACCAGCCTCAGAACTAAAGACAGGACCGCCCATCAATGTTCCCACATGAGAATTTCCACTTATATCAAACCATGAAGTTCCACTTCCTGGATATGAATTTGTTTTTCCAGAATCTAACCAAAGTATCAGGCTACTATTTATCAGATAATCTTCCGTATTAGGAGTATTAACTGCTGCGATCTTTCTGCCTGTAGCAAGGGAATAGTTCCTTGCCTCATGACCGTTTAAATACGTTTGCAGCCTGAATGAAGAATTCCGAGTCCATTCACCCACTGCCACACCAAAGCATACACCAGATACATGGGGATCATATGCCATGCTGTTCTGCTGAACGCCCGTTTTTGATCCTGATGGACGGAATCCAACTAATCCTGAAGGCGAAACCGATGGATACAGTAAACTACCGTTCGGAAGAACTCTGTAGTAAGTGGAATTTGCCAAAGCAGTATTTCTGTCAACAGGATTATATGAACGGTGGTAAAGAACAGTATCGTCCCTACGATACGAAGTTAATCCTGCATCTGAAGAGAACAGCCCCAAACCACGATCATAACCATCAACGGTAGGTCGAACCACCATAAAAATATCAACTTCGCCCTGCAAATTAAGCGGATTGGTAAGATAGATGTGTTGACCACTCAAAATGCGTTCAGCCGTTGTTCCTGCTCCGTGTGTGTTTCCTAACTGTATCCATTGTGCAAGGCTAGCACCATTCCATGTGGTGGTTGGCGCATACAGCGCACCACCATTGAAACACACTCCTGTTGGACCAGCAATGGAACCAAAAGAAATAGTGGGTCGTAACTTGTCTATGGTTACACCTGCGGCAGAGTATGCTGCACCATTGAACCTGCCCCATGTTGGCGGAAGAGCATGGTTCTGTGATGGAGAAGAGTCTCTCCAAACGTCAACACTTGCTCCGTTTACCGCCGAACCGCAAACACCAATATTTTCAGGCTTCAGCCAAAGCATCAACCCGCTGATGTGAGAAGGGTCAAGAGTGCTCTCTTTGTTGCCCCAAGTTGTTCCGTTGTCCCACCAAGACGCTGTGCTGCCCAAAGGCGATCCTGTGGGATTGTGTGCAGTTATTCCGTTCTCGTCTGCAACAGTGTAGGTGTATCCCAAACCAGAATTTGCAAACACAGATCCCAAAGGAGCAGTTGTTCCATTAGCCCCGACCTGTGCCGTTGAACCAATGTATGGGTTATAGCCTATTGGATAGTAGTCTCCTGTGTTTCCATACCACTTTCCTCCTGCAAATGATCCACCAGGAACAATGTTTTTGTACGGATGAGTAGACGGCAATTTACCTGCAAGATCGTACTTGTGGGCAAGATAGCCTTCAATCTTTTGGCGATCTGCTTCTCCCACATCACCCTGATAGCAGAGAATTTCAGCAATTTCACCGTCAAAGCAAGTGTCAACTGTATTAGACGGCATTCCTATCCCGAGTCTTGATGTTTGAATAGCACTTGTTGGCAACTGAGCAGAAGAAGTAGTTCCCAAGCAAATACCATTCAAGAAAAGAGACAGCGGACCAGAGTTTCCAGAACCATTAAGGAATGTTTGAGAAATTAGTTTCCACTCTCCAGTTGGACCCAAATCACCAATAACCCAATTGGTTCTACTTGCTCCTGTATTCCAACCAAACACTCTAGGAATAGTATTTCCTCCCGTGTAGCCAACAGCAATTCCATGTTGTCCCGAAGAATCGCTTAAAATGTGTCTAGTATTTCCCGATGGAGATCCAATAGAACCAATGGTATCCAATCGTCGTGGTTTGCAAACCACAAAGTACGAACGAGAAGCCGTAAGACCCAACCTACCCATTGTTGGTCCAAGATGTCCATACCCAAAAGACCTCCACCTAGTATTTGTGGACACCGAATAAAGATCACTTGTTGAGTCATTAATCGGTCTAAACACCAACGATGGGTGAGTATTTACCGCTTCTTCTTTAAATCGTGGAGTTGTCCATACATCTTCATATGCTGGATAGTGTCCAAAAGTAAAACCACCAACCAAACTGTTCCAAACATTAACTCCTAGTGCTGTATATCCCAAACTAGTCCAACCAGCACTAACACCCGCAGAAGTATTACCTTCAACAGTATAAGTACTTAACCAAACCTGAAGAGTTGCTCCAAGAACCTGGTTGGGGAGGAAAATGCTGTTGCGGAGATTGTTGAATGTTCGTAGAGTGTAGGGAGTAAACTGACCAATTATTGGGGTTTCAGAGAAAGTTGCCTGAGTGGATGATGATATAGTGTTGTCTATGGAAGCCTTTGACAATATAGAACCAAACATCCGTAATCCAGCAGGATGTACAAGATTACGAAGAACTTCAAAGTAACTGTCTAGAGATATACGAGACTTCAATTCATAAGAAAAGTCCTGATAGTAGTGTCCGTCCTGTATTTTCTTGTTGGAAGAAACTTTTCCACGATTTTCTCTGTAGTAGCCAGGATAGTTGGTAACTGCGCTTCTTATGGCTACAACTTTAGCATTTTGAGTTCCAAAATCATTGAATATGTTCAGCACAATATCAGTTGGATAATTGACTCCAGAATTGGTGATGGATATCCTCTTGATTCCTCCAGCCAAACCAACTTGGTCAATCTTCGCGGAAAAACCAGTTCCTCCGCTTTCATCTGTGACAGAAACGGTATTGCCAACCTTATATCCTTGACCAGGCAACTCAACAAAAAACTCACCTAATACTGGATATGCAGTTTCTATAAAGGTAGTCTCGTTTTTTGTAATGATTACTTCACGGTTGGGAGAAAAATCACCAATAATTCCAGATACAAAAAACTCGCAAATAGGAACACCATTCAGTTGGTACTGAACAACTGCATCTATTAGTGCAGTAGCAACTAATTCGGTTCCATTGTATTGTGATATCTGTCCTCCGTTTGCGGAAAACAAATTTTGACCGTTTGTAAGAGTTGTTTTTATTGATTTTGGCTCTATCCACTGACCATCAGAAACTTTTAACACATCTGTTTTGGGATAGTAAAACTCTAAATCACTATCGTAGAGTATCTTAAAGAGAAAACGATATGCACTCTCTGTACCCTTGTTGCCGTAGAAGTCACGAATTTTCTTGAGAAGCGTTTTCTTGTTTGGTTTGTTTCCGTCTGTATCTACAGCAAATAGTTCGGGAAAAGAAGACAGATAAGTGTTCTTGAAATGACTATAGAACTCTTCGGAGTTTTGATCCACATCATATGCATCTTCCAATCCATACAACACGTTTCCAACGTTTCCGTTTTGATCAAGCCACTCATAGTATGCTTTTGTAAGAAGAACCAACTTGCTGTAGTTCTCTTTCATGAAAGAAGGAAACTGCTCACGAATAAAAGGAGCCAATATCCTTTCCAACTCCTCTTCTGGAGTTTCTGCTAGGATTTTGGTTACTGCGTTCATTTTTACTGCTGCACCTTTAGATTAGTCTTCCTATTAGTCTCAGTAACCACATTTACAGTAACAGAATCAGCGTATCCTCTACTGACTCTCAAAATCTTGTTCTCAAACACAAATATGTCAGTGTTTCTTGGTTCAACGGTAACACTAAAAAAGGCACTTCCAGACACAGGAGAGAAAGAAGTATTAAAATCAATCTTTCCTGCATCGTAATCAACCGATCCTATATTTGGATACACTAAAACCTTTTCCTCTGTTGTTGGATCATTTCGCACAAGATTGATTGTTCCGTTGTTATCGTCCTCAGCATATACTCCAGTAGAAACAACATTTCCATCCCTGTCCTTGTGCGAAAATGTGGTTGTTGTCATTATGCTTCCATAGTTTCTATCCACAGGATGATAGAGTGGATTCTTAAAATCTATTGAGAATCCTTTTGATACTTTGAGTGTATTGAGATTTATGGTTTTCCTCAACTTTATCTTGGTTTGGTTTCCCAAGATGCTGCCGTTAAGAGAATCCAATCCCTGTATAATCTTTGACAGGTGCAGATTTCTTCCAAATGATTCTAGTTGAGAAACAGAATACGAATAGACGTATGCAACTGCTAGTGCCTTGATTGTTCCTACACCCAACGATGTGAGTGATGGATCGTAAGTAATAATGCTGTTTACAATAACGTCAATATAGTCAGGATCCACTATTTCAGGAATAACCGTAACAATAGAGCGGTCACGCCGCAGTTTATTCTGAAGAGTTATCTTTGCGTCAGGACTAACAGCATTTCCTGACTTTGGTTTTATAGCGATGAATACTTTTCCGTACTGTGGGGGTGTTATGGTATCTCCCCCATACACATAAACCATATTTGCATCTGGATACTCCTTCATCACAAGTGCAGTGTAATCGTTCTCTGTTACAGCACGGGATTGGGCTTGATAGAACAGAGGAGCAATAAACTTGATTTGCTTTACGCTTTCTTCCAAAGACCCCCCAAAAGAGGGGCTGGATGCTGTGACTTGTCCAACACTTTGAACAGAAGTAGTAAATGTTTCTACCCCATTTGCAACATCAGCATTAGTTTCCAAATACTCAACAATAACAACACTTCCTGCCTGTGGCTGCTTTCCTAAAAAGTTGTCACCAAAATACACTTCATACATACCTGCTTCCTTTTCCTGAAGGAAGTACACTTTAGATTCTGGAGTAAGATCAATATAAGAATCAGCATAGGTCCACGACTCTTCTATTCCGGTATTGTCAGTAGGAGATGCTTTAACTCTAACCTTTATTGTGGTTGTGTCTATTTTCTCATTTGGTATCAGCAAAAACGAACCCGCTCTTTTAGAGGGGTCGTAAATGTAACTCATTCTCCTGATTGTTCCCTCGTATACTGTAAAGTTTTCGAACTTCTGAGTAATTGGATTTGCATAAACTGTGTCAAGAAGAACAAACTTGTATTGGGTTCCTCCACCATCAACACCTACAAACTCCACACCTCTACTGAGATAGGTTCCACTTCCAGCACCAGGAGCAGTTGCAGTTAAAACTGCTTTTGATGCTCTTCTTGAGTTGGGAACATATCCCAACGATTTTGCATGGGAAACAACAGAAGGACGCAGAACAGCACTATCCAAGAACATTTCATTGGCTACCATGTTTGCATAGAACGCTTGGTAGTGGGTATTGTACGCCAAAACATCTAGAATGGTACTAACTACGGAACCGTCAAAGTTGTAATCCTTGAGTGTTTCTTGGGAACGAAGGAACTGCTTCAAGGAGTCTTTTGCCTCCTCAAAGTCTATTCCGACGACATTGAAATTTTCGTTCGCCATTACCGTACCCTCTCTAGAGTTACCGTCAACCTGTCTGCTGTTCCTACTGCAACAATTGAATATTCGATATTGACCACATAATGATTCTGATCAGGATAAGCAACCACATCCACTAACAGATTATCTATTCGTGGTTCATGATTTCTTATGGTCTGTATTATTCTGTCTTTGAGTTCAAATGTGGTTATTGCATCTATGGGTTCAAACAACAGGTTTCGTATAGCACAACCTATTTCTGGTTGAAATAGCCGCTCTCCATATGCTGTTGAAAGCAAATTTTTTACTGATACACGAACAGCCCCATCATTTTTTGAAACAATAATGTCTCCGGTCTTAAAACTACGGGTCAGATTAGGATCTAAATCCGTAAATATTGGTTTGTCGTCCGTTCCTACTACCTTTAGTGGCATTACTTTATTCCTGTGCTATACGTTAGATACGAATTTATGTTGTGGGTGGTCTGTGCTACTAACTCTTCTACGCTTGCTTTTGATATTCCCTCTCGCTCTATTTCATCTAGACTGTCGGAAGAACACCAATGACAGCACAAAAATCCTAGTGGAGTTATACCATCGTCACACTTTAGGGGAGCGATAGTGAAAAACTCTACATTATTTATCTCAAGTGCTGAACGAAATGCGGAATGCGATAGGGATGAAACAGATAATATTTTAGAAGGTTTTGTCTCCATTAGGCTTATCATATCGGTGTACTTTGTCAACAAAACATCTTGAGAATCTAAAAGTAAAGCCGAAATTCCCATTTCACACGACTCATGAGTAACAGAAAACCTTTTGATAGATCCTCCATCAACAAAGTTTCCTCCATTATGAAATTGAAAAACCACGGCTCGGGAGGCTCTAACAGTCACTCGGAGTTCCGTTAAAAGTTCGTGTATATTGCTGTGCTTTTCTACAAACTTCTTTTCCCGTGCAGGAGTCCATTTATTTCCTGCCCGTTGGCGACGAAATGCACCAACAAGTCCCACAACCAATCCCACCAAAAAAATACCCGCAATTTCACCTGCAATCCTTATAAACTCATGAAATCCAGATAATGCTTGTGTTTCTGCAATAGTCATCGGAAACTACTCCCGCCTGATGGATACGCGCCGCGAACAGCATTTATGAACTGTGGACTTACCAAGCCTCCGTTTATGGTGCTTCCCAACTTGAAACACGGGTCTATCTCTGCCTGATTGATAAGGTCTGCCAATACCTGAACACTGGTGTATTTTTGAATAAGATCCGCTGCCATTCCTTGAATTTCGGATGCCACATTCATTACCTCATTAATTTTGCTGTTCACCTCATCTAATTTGGCGAATGCACTGTCCAATCCTGCCTGCAACTGCCCTACTGCATCCGCTGCTCCAGTACCCAAACCGTCAGATACCTGATTAAGCACCTTTTCTAGATCAACGTTGGCAGATACGGCATACTGTATCGCAAATTGACCGTTTTGGTTTACCACATTTAAACCCAAACCAATATCAACGCCTTCTATTCCCAACGCGCAACTCAGTTCGCTGTACAGACTAAGACTGCTTATGGTTGAGAGGAGTCCTTCGGGTGTGCTTAACCGCTCGCATTCCGCAGAAAATGCATCAACTGCGCGATTAATGTCACCTAATTGGTTTTGTACTCTACTAATTGAAGGAAGGGCTTGAGTTAGAACTGATGGTGGTTGTCCTGGAAGAGAGGGAGTGCTAGCAGACTGTATAAGGCTTTCCAAACGACTGCTGTTTCTTCCGCCTAATTGACGAGCAGCAGATATGGCAGCGGCATTTGGATTTTGCAAAATATCATTGAAGTTTTGTATTCCAAAATTAAGCATTCCCCTCTGACCATCAGTGGGGGTCTGCTTACACGGACATTCCTCATCTGCTGGTGCTGTCTCTGCACTATCAGATACGGGAGGATTGTCTATGTCCGAAGTTGCAAAAATATCTTCAATCTCTGCCATACCACTATCCTATGAAAAATGTTGCCGATCCTGTTGCGGGATCACCGCAACTTGCTTTGCTAGCAGTGGTGCAGACAGGTATTCCACCAACCACAAAATTGGGGTTTCCCTGCACCATTACCGCGTCATCATGAGGTGAATCTCCGTGATCCTCAACAGGATTTCCCTCTAAAGCAACAGGAAATCCGTCCACAAAAAAAGACGAATTGCCAACAAGAATTTTTCCTCCTGCTGTATCTATGAATGCTCTAGAAACTCCTGGCATAAGTGCTATCTCCAATTTTAAAAATAAGATCCACCATCAACCTTAAAACTTACTACACCAGTAATTCCATTAAACGAAATAACATAATCACCGACAATTCCACTAGGACCAGTTGGACCCGTATTTCCCTGCGGACCAGTTGCACCTGTATTTCCCTGCGGACCAATAGGACCAGTTGCACCTGTATTTCCCTGCGGACCAATGGGACCAGTTGCTCCAGTGTTTCCCTGTGGACCACTAGAACCAGTTGCACCTGTATTTCCCTGCGGACCAATAGGACCAGTTGCTCCAGTGTTTCCCTGTGGACCCGTTGGACCACCAAAAAACACTTGCATAACAACAAATCCAGAATTATTTTCTTCTGGAAGTTTTCCAAAAGTGCTATCTACATCGCATATGTAAAAAACACCATTTCTAGAGACAATATCTCCATACTTGTATACAGCATACTGAGAGGTTCCTGCTGCATATTTTCTGTGTTTTCCTCGATAATTGCTCATTAGCCATTACCCTTAACATCTACTCTCTTTGGACGAAGAATTGGTTCACCAGAGTTAACTTCTATTCTCTTTCCTTGCTGCATTACCATTACATTATTATCCGTAATGAATGATATCGAACGACCAGATATTCCTATATTCTCATCCGCATAAAGTTCTATAGTCTTTCCAGATGCTTTCAAACTACCTTCAACCTGAACATTGAGATCGTTGTTAGCCAAGATGTTTGTGTTTCCATTGATCTCTATGTTTCCACCACCGTTGACAGTGATGTTTACAGATCCATCAACAACCAAGTTTAAACCACGGGTTCCTTTCACATGAACAAGTTTGTCACCATAAACAATCTCGTAATTGTTTCCTACGATTCTTTCAACCTTTGTTCCATCTGGATTGATTATTGAACCATCTGCTGCTCTAGCCCAACCATTAGCAACTTCCCAAAAAGTGCCAGAGTTGTGATATTGGTGAATACGTTCTTTTCCAGGAGTATCATCAAACTCTTCAATATGTCCGCTTTCGGTGTAACGAACGTGATTTTTTGGATATTTTGCGGCATATGGAGTAAATGGTTCACTCCATTGAGATTTACTTCTCATATTAGGAGTACTTTGAACTGCCCTGTCCACCGATTGAGCGCGAACAGAGGCATTAGCACTTTTCATTTGATCTGAAATGCTGTTCCTAGCAAGCCTATTTGTATCCTGTTCACCTACAACAGAAACACCAAGTGGAAATTTTCCTTCGTTAACGTCGGAAACTTTTGCAGGATAACGACCGCTTGGATCTGCAAAACCTTTATCGGTGTTTGCTCCTTCTAAAGGAATACCACCAAATGATCCAACTATAATTGGATCCTGTCCTTCCTCTCCGTCACGAAAAAAACCAAAAACATGAGAACCAGACAACAACCCAGTTGGCGATGTTCCTATTCCAGATAGAGCAGCACTTGTAATTGGCTGCATTGGATATGCCCAAGGAAGGGATTCCGTAGGAAGTTCCTTTTTGTCTTCAAGATGAAAACCAAATACACGAACTCTGCACCTTCCAAGAAATAATGGATCGTTGGTGTCTTCTACAACACCATGCCACCAAACAAATCCCTCTTTTCCCATGAAGCCTTTCATTAAACCCCCATGCAGTTTCTAGAAAGTTCAAGTTTGCAACTATAAGAACTCGCTAATGTATGCTTGATGCTAGTGATCATGTATTCACCACTAAGATTCTTGTCATACTTATCTGTTATAGCAGTGGTGTTGCTTTGCGGTTTGAAAACATCAAGATGAATAATATCACCTACTCGTCTTCTACTGTCACCAAAAATCTGTATTGCTATTTTTTGAGTCATGAAAGTGTTCATGTGGTATTTTCTACGCAAGTATAAAGACTCTACCTGATGGTTGTCTACGAGTGGATTAAACACAGAATCTACTGTGTATGGTGTAGACGGCAGATAGAAATAAGAAACTCCACTTGACAGCAAACGGTGTGTTTCTGGATCTGTTGCCTTGAAGTGTGGTTTGTCTCCCAACTTTTTCATTGTCTCAAAAACTTCTTGCTCAAAAAACTCAGTTGTTCTTGCTTGTTTTCTAACTAAATCGTGAGCAATCAATTTGGATGATATGATTCCGTTCATTATGTTTGCCACCTCATCAAACCTAGACAACTCCTCAAATTTTTGAACTTTAAGATAGCGATTAGGTAGTATTGAAGAAACACCCGATGTTTCATTCAAGGTTTCATCAGAGTGCATATTCGCTTGGGTATAAGTGTAGTATGGCATATTTGCACTAGACCCATCTGTTATGATCTTTGATATGCTCTTAAACCTATAGCCATCTAGAGTTTCATAAAAAAGAAAAGGACTATACTCTTTTCCTTTGTCTGAATACGCTTTTCCAGAAAGCCATTGTATTGATTTGAATGGTGTATATGAACCAGGAATAACGAACGAATAGTTCTCTGCTGTGTTTTCAACTTCCAAGCGATCTTTCCACACAGATTCAGGAAAGTGTTTCGTGAAAACAGATTTTACCATCTCGCATATTGGTCCATTTACAGAATAACCACAGTACTGAGTAAAGTTAAAATACCCACCTTCACTCATGAGATGTAGGGTATAGTGCTGACTTTTTCCATTGTCCATGATTTGATGAGTATCTAACTTATAGACTCTAAACACCAACTCTACAGGTTTCATGGAAGTAATGTCGGACTTGAAGACGATTTCTACTTTTTCCTGACCAACTATTGGAAACTTTTCTGGAAAATTGTTTGCATCGTCCAAATACAACTTGGCAGAAATGTATGGAGAAAAAATATCTTCGTATATTTCGATGTATCTGAAAAGATTGTTCAAATCAATAGAACTGTTGTTTAACAGAGAGTACAGAACAAACTTGTCTAGTTTGTAGTCACCTGCCTTTAGATTGCTTCCTCCATGATTTTGGTAACTTCCCATTTTACACTCTCAGTAAAGATTCTAATTCCTGCATAGCCCTGTCCTTTAGACGGGGATGTATTAGTTTGATCGTTCTTTTTGTATTATTGCTGTTATTTTCGTGAGCCTGATTAGTAACAACAAAATTTGTGTTTGGTGACCCCGATATACCCATATACTTTCCTATGTAAGTATCGTAAAACTTGATCTCTCCATCTAAAGTTGCTCCCAAGTAATCGTTTTGCAAATACGAGTATGTGGAATAATATTTACTGACTGGATCTATACGAGACTCAATAGGAGTTCCGTCAGCGTTGTTTCCTGTTACTTGAGAAAAGTGATGTATAGAACTAAATGAAGGATCCACACGGTGTATTCTTATACTAATTAAACCTCCACACAATCCTTGTATTGTCGCTAAACCAGGAGTTGCTCCTGGATTGCTTGGAGGAGTATATTCTTTACTATAACCAATAACATCAACAGATAGTTTACAAAGAGTCTCTTGATAGTTTTTGATTGTTCCAGAAATAGATCCCTGAACAAGGGTAGCACCCGAACCTATTTGAGAAGAGTATAGGAAATTTCCACCATGATCTGTAAAGTACACAGAGTATCCTGAATACTTTGCCTGAATGTATTCTTGCATAACACTATCTGATTTGTACCAACCATGATGGGGATCAATTGTGTCATTGGTCAGCAACACCAACCAATGGTAGTTTGGATCTCCATATAGTTTCTCTGCTATGTGTTCGGGTCTTTCTCCATCTTTTACGGAGTACTCTATAAAAGCAGCATCACTACTTTTAAGATCACCACTAAGAACTATTCTTCTGAGAATGTTTCTAGCATAGACGGTTTTAAAGGTTTCTCCGTCTTTGATGGGATAGTTGAGAATTGGAAACTTACTAAAATACATCAATATCCCTTGTCTATTGCATCTCTGGTGAGTAGACCCATTTCAGAGAACTGCATTGAAACAGTTATTGCTGTTGGTGCGTTGTCAACAAATGAACTGTAAATGGAATTAGGTGTGTAATCTACACTTATGCTTGTCAAAGCACACCTTCCTATTTTTGGGATGTATTCGTTTTCCATAAATCCAGCAGAACCGCTACTTGGATTTGTTGAAAGAAATCGTATCTCAAATTCCGCAGGAACACGAAGCATGATCTGCACTTTCTGCTCATTTCCAGTGGATTGATCATCCGATGCTGGATGGGAATGGTATCTAAATGCCTCTATTATTTCACGAACAGAATCTACTTCTTTCTTGTTCTTGGGATAAAACTCCCAAGAAAAGTTGAATTGCCTAAACTGCTTTTGCTTGAATAGTTTTTCCAAGCGAGGATTAAGAACTTTTCCCCGAGCAAGAGCAGCAGCATCTTTTGCTCCCGTAGAGTCAACTAATTTTTGAATGCCTAATTCTGCCCCTTGCAAGAAAGATTCTCCTGGACTACCAAGAGCATCAAAAAATCCACCAGCACCAGTTTGAGCACTCTCTTCATACTGAAATGCGTCTTCATTGTTGATCTTTGTGCAATACGGCAAGTATATTGACACCATCTGATCATACACTGCTTGGTTTTGATATGCTTTGGCTAGTCCTGCTACTGCTGGAGCGGCTGCTCCACCTATTACTGCCCCAACCAAACCGCCTTTTAGACCACCAACAGCCAATCCTGTTGCAAATCCGGCTCCCAAACCTGTAATAATTGACGAACCAACACCAACCTGCTGAACAGTTTCGTTTAGACGATTTCCGACTAAAAGGCGTTCTTGTTGATCTAAACCAATCTTTCCAGTTTCATCAGAAATCTCCGCATTTATATCTGTGAGGCGAGCCTGATATGACTTAACTGTTTCTTCCAATATAAGTTTGGCTTTCTTTGGGTTTATTGACAAAAGTGTAGCCAAATTATCATTGAATGAGGGGTCTACGGTTTTTACCACGTTTATGCTATTTGTGATTTCCTTTAGCGCGGCTATTTCCTCATCCGGAAGACCGCTCTGCTCTATGTTATTCCTATCCAACACACCCTGTGAAATCAAACCAGATAGAGTTTTTAGCCCAGCAAGAGTCTTTTCTGACTCCATTTTGGCATTTTGAAGTTTTTCCACCATATCTTTACTTTCCCATCGCCAAAACACCTTAAACTGCATAACATGGGGAACTTCTCCGCTGCCAATCTCTTCAGGATAGCGCATAACAGAAGGCTTATTTCTAGCCCCCCTAGCAGTCTTTGGAACGCCCTCCAAAGCCCTCATCACATCAGAATCTAGTTGTTCGTTAAAGGAATCTTGAATCATGCTACCTGTGCTATTTGAGCGATTGGTAGACATGAAGGGACGGACGGCTTCGCCAGACTCCCTAGTTCGGACAAATGCCACAGTTGGTCCTAAAGTAGAGGCAGCAACCCCGTCTTTTGTTCTAGTTTCGTATTCGTAGGCTGGGTCCATTAATTTTCCTTTTGTCTTCTACATATCTATAATGGCATACAAAGGATTTTTTAGACCACAAAACCCCACAAAATACATGGGAAACCCCATGAAAGTTATCTATCGTAGTATGTGGGAACGAAAGTTTATGAAATACTGTGACACCAGCCCAAACGTGATTCGTTGGGGGTCTGAAGAGGTAGTAATACCGTATTTCAGCCCTATAGACAAAAAGCGACATCGGTATTATGTTGATTTTTTTGTAGAAGTAAAAACAGAAGAGGGAATCAAGACTTGGTTGGTAGAAATCAAGCCCAAAAAGCAGTGCGAACCCCCCGAAAAAAAGTCAAAAATCACCCGTTGTTACATTAATGAAGTCAAAACATGGACTGTAAACAGCGCAAAATGGAAAGCCGCACGGGAAATATGCGAATCCAAGGGGTGGGAGTTTAAAATCTTAACCGAAGACCACCTGTTCAGGAGTAAAAAATGACTCCAGACGAGATGAAGCAGGAACTAGAAATCTTGCTAGAAGAAACAACTACTGCATTGGGGTCAACAGACCAAACATACGTTCACCTTCTGCATATGCTCAACAAAGCATCAAAACTATCAATCCCATCACGATTATACCAAGGTCAATTGGTGTTTTTTAAATACAAACCACAGAGCAAACAGTATGTGAATGGAAATAAATATTACGATAAATATCCGCTTGTAATGGTGACAGAAACACGAAAAGGAGGATTCTATGGATTGAATCTTCACTTTCTTCAACCAAATTTAAGAAGATTTTTGTTTGAAGCAATAGTAGACGATCTTCCCACAATCAAAGCAACAGAAGAGTGGAGAACCAGAGTAAAAATAAACTATGACCGATTAGTAGCAAGAAGACAGTTTAGATTTTTTGAACCTTGCTACAGACAATACAATTGGAAAAGTATGAGAAGAAGACCAGTTGTCATACCATTTGAAATATGGGAAGAAATGGTAATGTCTAATACAGGAAGAATTGAGCGAGCAAAACCCATCACCGTATATCGAGAGAGTTACAATCAAGTAATACGAAAAGGCTAACATGAGCAATATACCATCAAACATTACCCAAATGATGCAAGAAATACAGGCATCAGGTCTTGCATTTACCAACAGATACGAAACCATAATATACACACCACCATGTATGAAAGTTTCTCAATTTAGCCAAATAAGATCACTGTCTATTCGTTGTGATGCTGTCACTATACCTGGAAGATCTTTTTCCACTACACCCTTCAGATTTTACGGTCCAGCAAGAAATATGCCGTATGAGCAGATTTACAGCGGAGAACTTAACCTTTCATTTGTGTTGTCCGAAGATCTACGAGAAAGAACATTTTTTGAAGAGTGGATGACTGGGGTTTCAAGTGTAAACAACTACAAAATGGAATACTATGTAAACTACACAACAAATATGGAAATAACCGTTATTGGAAAAGACGATGTTCCTGTTTACAGATTCATAATCGAAGAGGTATATCCCAAATCGTTGGGAGACATACAGGTTGGCTACGATAAAGATAATGAAGTGATGAGACAAGAGGTTACTGTGTGCTTTAGAAAATACTCCAGAGAGCCAATCACTAGAAGAACTCCACCGATTAATCCAACTACCAACCAAGCATTACCTTGGTCAACTCAAAACTTCTACAAGAAACCAGGTGGTGGGATAGAACGCTATTCTAGAGATGGAACTGTAAACGGGTTTCAGCCTTGATGTCTAAATACTTGTTGTTATATTGAAAAAGGAACACCATGAATACATTGAATCTACAAAACAGTACTCTTCCGCAATACACCATGACTCTTCCCGTGTCAGGAACCATTCATAAGTACAGACCATTCATCGTTAAAGAAGAAAAAATACTACTGATGGCACTTCAGGCTAAAGACCTGAATCAGATTAATGATGCAATGAGAACCGTGATTAGTGCCTGCACCAACGGATCTATTGATACACGAAAAGTATGCACTGCTGATGCAGAGTATGCATTTCTGCAAATACGCTCAAAATCTGTTGGAGAAGAGGTAAAGCCCGAAGTTGAATGTTCCAACTGCCACAAGAAAACCAATATCAAAATCAAGTTAGATACAATCACCGTATCAACACTAGACAAGCAAAAAGTTGATCCAATGATCAGTATCACAGATAATGTTACTATCGTCATGCGATATCCATGTATACACGATATTAACTACAACGACAACGAAATAGAAATAGCGTTTAACATTGCAAAATCATGCATTGAATCGGTGGTTATTGATGACAAAGTTCATGAGGCTAAAGACATTAATCCAAAAGAACTATCGGATTTTGTGGACAATATGCTTCCTGAACAGTTCTCAAAAATCATGGATTTTATCCAAAGCATACCTGAACTCCGATACAAATTTAAATATACCTGCCCATCTTGCTCAAGCACTGTTAATGTACAGTTGAATTCGGTGTCTGATTTTTTTCGGTAGCCCTCTGTCATAGCGACTTGGGGGCGTACTATCAGACAAATTTCAGCCTGATGAAGCACCACGGGTATTCTCTTACTGAAATAGAAGAGATGATTCCTTGGGAGCGAGAGGTATACATACAAATGCTGATTCAGTATTTGAAAAAAGAACGGGAGCGAGTATCAAAAAGAAAACCCCTGTGAACCCTAGACCATGATATTCAGGATATCGTATGGCTAAAAGAAAAGGGAAAGGGAAAAAACAAAGTCCACGCTCAAGAGCAGCGGCGGCAAAACCTCGCAACAAGCGGGGTCATTTTATGCCCTCTAAAAAGGCTGCTCCGTCTGCTCCTGCCTCTACAGCAACCGCTCCCGCCACTACGCCTGCTACTGCTCCAACAAGTGGAGAGTCGCCCACAACAACGTCAATAAAAGAAAATATTGACTTTATTCAGTCGATAATTGACCAAAGAAAAGAGATGGGCATTCCAACAAGCGAGTTGGAAAAGATAATACTAGGACTAGACAAGAAATTAGGCGTAAGACAACAACTTCAAGATTTTGTTGATGCAAATGTGTCA
>Ga0129333_10001140_pt1 | contig 23742 bp, 41 predicted proteins | sample CPB6_08_DNA_FD_94474 | JGI IMG/M metagenome (GOLD analysis project Ga0129333, IMG submission 94474) | Freshwater to marine salinity gradient microbial communities from Chesapeake Bay, USA - CPBay_Sum_0.6_0.8_DNA | ecosystem: Environmental > Aquatic > Marine > Coastal | place: USA: Chesapeake...
CGAGCCATCAGCCCTGACGCTCACTACCCCGTCAACTGGTCGATATCAGATTTTCGGCTGCGTGAACTGTTACCTGACAACGACGGGCGTTTTGACGCAAGTCAGGCTGGCGATGGGCACGGCAGTAATTGCAGGGAGTACGGGATACCCGACAGGCTTTGCGTACGCTCAGGGTGCTAGCGGGACATCGAATGCCACGATCACAACTGGCAGTCCTACGATCGTCAACCTGACCTTCAAGTCATCGGGAACAAACGCCGTCGTCCTGTTCTGGTCAATTACAGTTGATGTCACAACTGCTGGAACGATCAAGACGCAGCTCGCCATCGCCGGGTCGACATCCAACGTCCTGAAGCTCCTGAACACCTCCTACATCAAGGCGGTAAAGCTCGTATGATCGAACAACTTTCAAAACCGCTTTGGCTGCCTGGGACTCGTCAATTCGACGTCTCGGCGTGGATCAACAGCGAGCACTCTGTCCGCTTGGACGTCGAGACATCGCCGTATCGGCTGGTCATTGAGGACACCGCACAGTCTGCGATTGACGGCACTGGTGTAACCGTCCGCGACGCCACGAGTATTGAACTCGCTGCAATTCTCGCGGGCCTGCAGGCCAATCCGCCACACCCCGCAGAACTGACTCCGCTGGAGATTCTCGAAAAGTTTACCGACGCGGAACAGGACGCAATCGAGGCTCACTCTCGCCGTCTTGCTCGCTCACTGTTCGCGGCGATTGAGCCTGTTGCTTGGGATCGATTTGTAACGTCTGTTCAACAGCTACGCGACGGCGGGCTCATCACTCCCGAGCGGTTCACTGCGATCACAGGACTCAACTGATGGCGACGCAAACGATTCAATTCCGAGCCGATGCGGGACTCACCCTGAAGGCCAGGCTCTACCCAGTTGCCAGCGACACGGCTTTCGCAGCTGAAGCGACTTGCACCGAAGCAACAAACCGCAAGGGGCTGTACAGCTTCACGCAGTCTGGCAGCTCGGGTAAGTATGAAGTGAAGGTATGGGATGACACCGGAACTCGGTATTTGCTCGGGACCGTCTTCGTGAAAACGACAGACACCGCAGCGACGTTTGAGTGTGTCGATCAACGGATTGACCTGGAGATTGCCGAAGACGCGGAGACGGCAGCTGCTGGAGGCGGTGGTGGAGGTGGCGGCGGGGAGACCATTAGCTTCAGCGACGCAGCATTGGACCAGCTGCGAGGCGTTCGATTCATCGGACCGGCCAGCGTCAGCAGCACGCCCCGTCAGATCGTGGCCGGTGACGATTACAGCGGAACGCGAGCGCTCCGGTTCGAGAGTGACGCCCTTCCGGATCTCTCCGGAGCCAGCTCGATCACGTTCACGATGCGAACGACCAACCGGGCGAACACAGTGGCCCTGACCACCACCACCGTGGCCTACGCCGAAAGCCCCAAGCGGCTCGAAGTGACCCTGACTTCTGCTCAGACGCGGCTTGATCCAGGCTGGTACGATGCCGATATCGAAGCTGTCGTGGACTCGAAGAAACAGACCGTTGTCGGGCCGAAAGTGCGGTTTGAAGTCTTGGAGGATCAGACCCGATGAGTGTCCCACGAATCAGCCGCACAAGCCGGGTGCCCCGGCCAGGTATCGACTGGTTCAACAAGGTGGGCCAGGCGGTTAACGCTCACGAGCAGCAGTCAAAGGCCTTTGGCCCACGCCAGGCCAGGGGCCTCAATCTGGACCCTGACCGGCTGATCGTGCTCGTGAAGAACACGACGTTGTCGGACATTGGCCGATACCGGCCGATTGACATCGACGGAGCAGCCCTCGAAGAGAGTGATGATATCCTGCTGCTCGGAGTCGATCCGAACGGCGGCGTCTATGGGATTGCGCAAGAGCCGATACCGGCTGGCAAGATTGGGCGCGTCTGCATCCAGGGCGTGACGCGGGCCTATATTGAATTCCCAGCCACCACCGGCGACAAGCTGGCCACGTTCGCCGAGACGAGCCACCTCGCCACCGGCAACGGCAACGGCGTGGTTCTGTTCGACTTCGCATCCTCCACTGACACGGTGAAGCTCGGAATCATCCTCTTGGGTGGTGGTGGCGGAAGCAGCTGCAAAGCTCTGTATGACTTCCGTTTTCTTAATCAGCCACTCAGCGGAACAGGAACGGTTACTGTCACCTACAATGCTGTTGCTGAGGACATTGACATCGACGTCTCAGCCTGTGCTGACACCGACGTAAAGTCGGCAATTGACGCTCACTCGGAACTCGTGGCGGCAACTCTCGAATGCACGATCGTAGGCGGGACTGGAACGATGTACGGCGGCAACGTGCTGATTCGGACTCCTCCGGGCTGCACCGTTAAATATAAAACTGCCAGCCTGACAAAGACGCCTACCGCCCCACTGCCTGAGTTTGTCGCCTGGGAGTGCGGATCGTGCTCGTAAATGGGAATTACTGCCTACCGCACTGCCTTCCGCAGATCACGGCGATCCACGAGTGCATGGAGCGAACTGAGGTTCTGGTTTGCTGTGCTCGCGTGGCCGTCGAAACGACCGGGTGCAGCCCCAGTGACACCTACGCGGTGTCCAAAGGGACCAGCGATTGCGATAAGACCACGGACACGCTGGCGGGGACCAACTTCACAGGATCAATCATCGGTCTGGCTGCAGATGATACCGGCAAATCGCTGTTTGAAATGTACTCCTGTCTGACCGGCATCACTTCCTCATCGTTGCTCGGTGCTCTCAAGTGTTATTGGTATCCCGAATGCGATTCGGATGTTGTCCATTTCTACGTCTACACTGGCGTCAATATCGCCTCATCCGGTCGCGACGATTCGGACACCGGGGCTTATCTTGTCGGCTATCTGCAAACCACTCGCGATTGGTATCTGTCTGTGCCACTCACGATCCCTTGTGCGGAGATCGGAGTCAACTGGCCATCAGCAACACTTCCGGAACCGCATCATCGATTCTATGAGATGCTGGAGATCCCTGACTGTGCCAAGGTCAACACAATCCAACTCAGCACACCCTGCCCACCCGTTCCATGCGATCCTTACGACTGTTTTCCGGTCTGCATTGCGAACACGTGCGGAACTGATCCCACTGTCAACTACTCGCTGATCTTCTGGCACCTCGAATGTGATGGATCATCCGGAGAACACAGCGGACAATTTGACATTCCCACTGGTGGATCAGGCGGAACTTATCAGGCCGGAGACTGGCCGTTTACCGGTGTACCGGAGATTGAATGCGTGTCTGGGGTGCCTACCCTCACGTTCAATCTGTTTGGGGTCGATTACACCGAGTCACTCACGCTGACCTGTGATTCGGCTGGCGAGGTCAGTTGGTCCAAGTTGTACGTCGATCCTGCAGGCGGTGGCTCGGGTGGCGGGCCGGGTGAGGCCTGCACGTTAACCCTGTTCACAAACAATGCAGGGCTGTGATGGAAAAGCTCCCTCCCGCCAGTGATCCAGTTGCCCGTGCCAATGCACTGCGGGCCAGGATGCGACCGGTAAAGCCGGTAAAGCAACCGGCAGCGGTCCAGCGTCTCGACTGGTTCAGGGAAGTTGGAGAGTGTCAGTACCGCACAGGGCCAGAACAGCGGCTGTCGTGCGGATGTGGTGGCAGTGGGATTGTTGTCGCGATGACCTGCGGAGAGTCGCCGAATTCGCGATGCGTGGCCACAGAAGCCAGCCGGGCCAAGTTGCTGAAAAATCACCGCGAGCTGTACAACACGGTCAGGGTGTGCGAGGGCTGTCCGCATCACCAAGCCCCAGTTCCTGCGGCTGATACTGCGGAACCGTGTCCGGCGAGTGATCTGTGTCCACCCGAGGCGGTTCCGGCGACTGAATGACCGGTTTGCCTTCGATTCGATTCAGGGCTGTGTTGATCGTAACCGCATCGGCACCCAGCCTGTCAACCATTCTTTGATTCACCTTAACGAGTGAATCCAGGGCTCGCCGTGTCTCGTAAAAAGCAATCCCGAGGCCGATAAACATCAGCCCCAAGATCCAGATCGTGACATCGGTTCGCCAGGCTTCCCACATCCGCTTATCGGCCTGTCTTGCTTGTTGAACACAATCTGACATCGTTGGCCCCTTTCTTGATTGACCACAGACGTTAACGAAAATCCGTCGCTCCTGGATCAATCGATTCTGAATTTTCCATGATTTCAACGTGTCGTCAATGCTGTTTGGTGAGTGTTTCACAAGTGTTTTTCAAGTGTAATTTGAGTGTTTTTAAAATAGCTCATGGATCAGCCTTACAACTCGCTCACGACGAACGCAGCAACACTCACGACGAAAGCGAGAACTTGAATGGCTCTGACAGTTCAGAAGCGACCAGCGGCACGCCCCAGGCGGTGCATGGTATACGGTGTTCACGGTATCGGAAAGAGCACGTTCGGGGCATCAGCTCCGAAGCCGCTGTTCATTCAGACTGAGGACGGAATCGGTGATATCGACTGCGACCGGCTCCCGCTGTGCGACTCGCTGGAGATGTTCTACGACCAGCTCGGCAGCGTGATCTCCGAAGATCACGACTATCAGACGCTCGTGATTGATTCAGCCGACTGGCTCGAAAATCTGATCTCCGCAGCGGTCTGCAAGAAGGCCGGGAAGAAGGCTCTGTCAGACTTCGAGTTTGGCAAGGGGAATGGGCTGGTTGTGGCTGAGTGGGCCACGGTGCTCGAAGGACTGCAGCAGGCTGTCAATCGCGGTCTGATGGTGATCCTCCTGGCCCACTCCGAAGTGACGACGTTCAACGATCCATTGTCGAATGCCTACGACCGTTACAGTCCGAAGCTGCTGAAGAAGTCATCAGCGCTGATCCAGGAGTGGTGCGACGAAGTGCTGTTCGCCATCACGAAGGTCTTCACGACGACTGAAGACCTGGGCTTCAACAAGAAGCGAACGATTGCCAGCGGTGGGGAGATGCGAGTTCTCAAGACCACTGAGGCGGCTGGATGGTACGCAAAGAATCGACTGGCAATGCCTCCGGAGATTCCGTTCTCGTGGGCGGAATACCAGAAGTGCATGAAGTAGCGAAGGGGCTCTTGCAGGCCGACAACGAACGCAGACGGCTTGATTCATGAGGTGAATCATGAAGCGATAACGCAGAAAAATCTGTTGCGTCGTTCAATGGTAGGACCGTTGGCTTTGATCCAACTAATGATGGTTCGACTCCATCCGCAACAGCTTGTCAGGCAATTTCGCCTGGCAAATACCTATCGAAGGACGAAGACGATGAGCGTTGACTTTGGCGGCGACGGATTTAATTCCGAGGACGTTCCACCGGACAGCTTTTCACCACTGCCGGAAGGCTCGTACACGGTGATCATTACCGACAGCGAGCAGAAGGCCAGCAAGAGCGGCAAGGGCTCGTACCTGAAGACGACTATGCAGGTTGTCGACGGAGAGTTCAAAGGCCGGAAAATCTGGGGCACCTACAATCTCGCCCACGAAAATCAGCAGACCGTCGAGATTGCCAAGCGCCAACTGGCCGACATCTGTGCGGCTGTTGGTGTTCTGCGGCCCCGTAACTCTGGCGAGCTGCACAACAAGCCGTTCATCCTCGACTTGAAGGTCGAGGAACGGAAGGACTCTAAGGGCGAGTTCCAAAACCGCATCAAGAAGCACCGCCCTCTGATGGCTGGCGGCAGTGCTGCTCCGCAGGCTCCAGCATCGAACGACGGCAAGCCGCCTTGGGCGAGGTAATCATGGAAGCTCTTTTGGTCATTGTGGCCGGTGTGTCATTGGCCTTTGGTGTGTGGATCGGCAAGGGCTTACCGCCCGTTGCCTGAATCCAATTGCCTGACCCGTTGGACGGCTGAAGCAGGAAGCGTAGGCCAGCGGCTCGGTAAGGGGTTCGAGTCCCCATCAGGCATTTTCCGCTTCGTTCCCAGGAGGAATCATGTTCCAGCTTCCAGAAGACTTGCGTTTCCCGCTCCATCGTGAGCGCAACCGAAAAGACCCGTCGAAGCCTCGCAAGACACAGCCGCTGAAGCTGCACGACATCGGCGACAACCGAGAGACTCGGCGTAAGCTTGGGGTCAAGTCGTGATCGAGCTGCGACACTACCAGCAAGCGGCGAAAGACGCTGTTTATCGTCACCTGCGGATGCGTGATGACAACCCTGTCATCGTCATTCCGACAGGTGGCGGAAAGACTCCGCTGATCGCTTCGATCAGCCAAGACGCTGTGCAGCAGTGGGGCGGGCGAGTGCTGGTCATGGCCCACGTGAAGGAGCTGCTGCAACAAGCCGCCGACAAGCTCGGGAATATGTGCCCTGGTGTTGGAGTGGGCCTGTACTCTGCCGGACTGTCCAAGAAGGAACTCGACAAGCCGGTGACGGTTGCCGGTGTGCAGTCGATCTACAGGCACGCCTGTGAGCTGGGGAAGATCGATCTGATCTTGATCGATGAGTGCCATCTAATCCCCCCAGATGGCGACGGTATGTATCGAACTTTCCTTCGGGAGTGCCAGGTTGTCAATCCTCGCGTTCGCGTTGTGGGCCTTACTGCGACTCCGTTCCGAACTGCTACCGGGCCGGTTTGCTCAGACGATCACTTCCTTAATGCCATCTGCTACGAAGTGTCGGTGAGGCAGCTGATCTCAGAAGGGTTCCTTTCACCGATCGTTGCCAAGGCTGGCCAGGGAGTATCGATCGACTTCGCGGCCATCGCGAAGCGTGGCGTTGAGTTCGATGCGACCGCATCAGAGCAGGCATTCGACAAGGATGAGATCACATCCGCAGCTGTCGGCGAGATCTTGTCGATGACCTCCGACCGTCGCTCGGTGTTGATCTTCGCCACTGGTGTGAAGCATGCCGAGCACATTCGGAAGGCGATCGAAGCAAGCGGGCAAGAATGCGGGATCGTTACGGGATCGACTCCTTCGAGCGACCGGGCGGAACTGCTGGCACGGTTCAAGGGCGAGAAGCTTGGGATGCTGGCCCGGCCTCCGCTGAAGTTCCTGGTGAACGTCAACGTCCTGACGACTGGATTCGACGCTCCGAACGTCGACTGCGTGGTGTTGCTCCGTCCGACGATGTCGGCGGGCCTCTACTACCAGATGGTCGGACGTGGATTTCGGCTCGCTCCCGGCAAGGCGGACTGCCTGGTGCTCGACTACGGCGACAACGCCAGGCGGCACGGGCCGGTCGACAAGCTGCAAATCAAGTCGCCTGGATCTCGTGGCGGCGGTGGAGAAGCTCCCGGCAAGGAGTGTCCGACATGTCACAGCGTGATTTTCTCGGGGTACGCTGTGTGCCCCGATTGTGGACACGAGTTCCCGCAGAGCGATAACGACAAGCTGGGCCACACATCGGCAGGCGTCCCAGTGCTGTCTGGTGTTGTGGAGGACGAGGAGCACGAGGTCGAGTCTGTCGAGTATGCAGTGCACCGCAAGCGGGGAGCCCCGGACGATGCCCCGAAGACGCTCCGCGTGATCTATCGATTCAACGCGTGGGACTCTATCAGCGAATGGATCTGTATCGAGCACACTGGCTGGGCTCAACAACAAGCCAAGAAGTGGTGGGCCAGCCGGTCGGCTCACGATTTTCCGTACGACGCAGATTACGCCGTGAAGCTGGCGAACGCGGGAGCCCTGGCCCACCCGGTGAAGGTGTTCACGCGAAAGATCAGCGGCGAGCAGTGGCCGAAAGTTCTGCGAGTTGAGTGCGAAGAGATCCCGCCCAAATCGCTCACTGTTCCAGATCTCAATACCGAGGAGGTTCCGTTCTGATGTCATCTCTCATCTATCTCGCCGGGCCGATCACTCTCCCGGACCCCTGCTCCAACACTCATTTCGCCATTCGGCTGGCTGACGCTCTCGTGTCGGCAGGGTTCACGCCGTTCGTTCCTCACCTGTCGATTCTGTGGCAGACGGTGAATCCGCACTCGCACAGCTGGTGGATCGAATACGACCTGCGAGTGATCGACAACTGCGCCATCGTCGTCCGGATTCCCGGACTGAGCGAAGGTGCCGATATCGAAGTGGCTTATGCCCTGCAGCACGGAATCCCAGTGCTGCGACTCGAAAGCGATGACCCAGGCGACGCTGTTGAGCGTCTGACGCAACTGGCTCGCGTGGGCCAGGTGTTGGCCGGTCTGTAACCGAGAAAGGATTCTCTGAAGTGCCTCAATCAATCTCCCCCAACGATCCGCAGTTCTGGCAGAAGATCGCCGAAAAACTGCCGGTGAACGAAGAGAACCGCAAGCTCTGGATGGGAGCTGCGATTGCCCAGCTCACTGTGCTCGGGTTCCCTGCTCTCTCGATTCTTTCGCATGCTCCGGAAGTCGACGCGCGGGCGTTTACCGTCTGGATGATGTCGAACTTCGAGCCGGACTACACAGCTGATGGAGAGGGGTTTGACGGATGACCCCTCGAATTCACGGTCAGAAATGGAGTATCAGCCACGAAGACCGGGAGGGGCTTTACGGCGAGTGCGACCTGGAAGCAAGGTCGATTACTCTGCACACCAGCCTAATGAACGCTGGAAAGCGTCTGAGACTGGAAATTCTGCTACACGAGGTGATTCACGCTCTGTTCCCGGAAGCATCCGAAGAACAGGTGGAACACTCAGCGGATGTGCTTTCCAGTGTCGCCTGGTCCGATGGCTGGCGACGACGAATCAAACCCAAGAAATGAGGCAGCATGTCGAGAGTTCTGATTATCGGTGACACTCACTGCCCTGGAATGAGAACCGGCTACGTCGACTTCCTGAGACGCGTTGCCGACCGCTACGCAATCACGCGGGTTGTTCATATCGGCGACCTCGTCGACTGGGCGTCGATCAGCTATCACGAGAAACATCCTGTTCTTCGCAATCCGACGCTCGAATACAAGCGGGCCTTGAAGCAAGTCGCAAGCCTGTCGGCTGCTTTCCCCAAGGCTGATTGGCTCATTGGGAATCACGACGCTCTGACAGAACGGCAGCTCGTGACCGCTGGCCTGCCGCCGGAACTGCTGCGAAGTCAGAACGATATCTGGCAAGTGGGCTGGAAGGTTCACGCCCGGTTTTCAAAGCTTGAAATCGATGGCGTGGTCTACTCTCACGGGGACAGCGGACGAGGCGGAATTGACGCTGCTCGGCTGCAGTCTCAGGACAACTTCCGATCAACAGTGATTGGCCACTTCCACAGTCAAGCCGGAGTGAAGTGGTTCGCGAATAACGACTCACGGGTGTTCGGCCTGTCCGTGGGTTGTGGGATCGATGCTGACGCCCTGGCGTTCGAGTACGGACGCAAGTTCGCCCGGAAGCCGCTGCTGGGCTGCGGTGTCGTTCTGAATGGGAAACAGGCTTACTTCGAACCGTGGCTCCTGAGGTGCAGAAAGTGACAAAGCTTGCCGTGAAACCGAAGGAAGCTGCGGAGATGCTCAGCATCTCGGAGCGTGTCCTTTCTGACCTCGCGTCATCTCGTGAGATCGCAGCCGTGAAGGTTGGCCGGGCTGTGATCTACGACGTGAGAGAGCTGGAACGCTGGCTGACTGTGAAGACTGAGCAAGGGAGGTTTGCGAGCGATGAGCAGTAACCCGAAAGACGCTGTCGGTCAGCTGAAGCCGCAGTTGAATCTGATCCCGCCTTCCGCACAGATTCTCGAATCTGTCGTGATGGCTCTCGGGGCTGAGAAGTACGGGCCGTTCAACTGGCGAGAGTCAGCCGTGCGATCCTCTATCTATGTCGCGGCAGCAATGCGGCATTTGCTCGCGTGGGCTGACGGCCAGAACGAAGACCCAGAGAGCGGCGTGTCCCACCTGGCCCACGTCCGGGCCTGTATGGGAATCGTGATTGATGCCCAGTCGCTCGGGAAGCTCGAAGATGATCGACCGAAGCAAGGCGGGGGAGCCGCGAAGCTGATCGAGCAGCACACGAAGCAGGCTGCAAAGCCTGTTGAAGCTGCTGAGCGAAGAATCGGATTTATCTGCCCTCCGAGAATGTAAATGGATGTCGTCTCACAAGCCAAGAACTATGCCGCTCGCGGCTGGTCGGTTGTCCCGATCGCTGCCGGGTCGAAGGGGCCGACGCGCTCCGGATGGCAGCACCTGCGACTCTCGGAAAGTGAAATCGATGACCTGTTCCACGGTGGTGAAAACGTCGGGATCATTCTGGGCGAAGCTTCGGGCGGGTTGCTCAACATCGATCTCGACTGCGTCGAAGCGGTGGCAATCGCTGACAAGTATTTGCCTCCGACTCCTTGCGTATCTGGTCGCTCGGGTCGGCCAGGTGCTCACAGGTGGTATCTGTGCAAAGACTGCACTCCGAAGCAGTATCGCGACCCGCTCGACAAGTCAAGTATTGTCGAAATCCGTGGCAACGGGCAGCAAACGGTTGCGGGTCCGTCGAAGCATCCCAGCGGAGACATTTACGAGGTGGTGCCAGAGGCCACTCCGGCAACAGTGGAACGCGGCGACATCGAAGCGGCGGTTACGAAACTCTGGGAAGCGGTAGTCAGACACAGGGGACACGAGCTGCCAAAGGCTGCTCAGCCGACCGTGTTCACGGCTCCGGCTCGTGTCCCCGTCTCTCTTGAAGACCGGGCAGTGGCCTATCTCGACGCCATGCCTCCGGCCATTCAGGGCCAGAACGGAAGCGGGTCACTCTACGCAGCGGCCACCAGCCTGGTTCACGGGTTCGAGCTGAACGAAGAACTCGCTCTCGTGATCCTGATGGAGCGGTATAACCCAAGGTGCGTTCCGCCTTGGACAGAAGCGGAAGTTCGCTACAAGGTCGAACAGGCAGCCAAGAAGCCGCACAGTCAGCCGCGAGGTTGGCTGGCCAACCAGGCGAGCCCCCAAGACGCGGCACGCGCTGCGGTCGATCTATCTGGCCTGATTGCGGCCAGCGTACCACGCCCAGCAGCTCCGACGCCTGCAGCAGCTCACGATGAAGTGACGATTCCCCGTCACCTGTTCGAGAGTGTTCCTGGATTTATCCGGAGCGTGATGGATCTGACGCTCCGGACAGCTCCCTATCCGAATGTACCACTGGCGTTCGCCGGGGCCTTGTGCCTGCAGGCGTTTTTGGCGGGCCGGAAGGTGGCGGATCCGGAAGATGGACGAACCAACCTGTTCGCCCTCGCTCTGGCCCACTCAGGCGCCGGGAAGGACCATCCCCGGAAGGTGAACTTCAAGATATTGGGGGAAGCTGGGATTACAGCTTACGGCGACCGTGTCGCCAGCGGCGAGAGTCTGCAGGATTCGCTGTTTACGACTCCGTGCATGCTGCTGCAGACGGACGAAATCGATGAGATGTTCCAGAACTTGAAGATGGGAGCGGAATCCCGGTACGCGAGCTGGCAGAAGATCATCATGACGCTGTGGAGTTCGGCAAACTCCGAAGTACCGATGCGACTCAAGAGCGGCAAGGATCACGCGGTGTTGGTCCAGCCTCACCTTGTGCTGATGGGGACGGCGGTTCCGAATCACTTCTTCGACAGCTTGAGCGAATCACAGCTGACGAGCGGCCTCGTGTCGCGAATGCTGATCATCGAAGCCGATCCGAGGGGCGAAGGCCAGACTGCGAGCCCTGTTCGGCCACCAGCCGAGATCGTTGACGTGGCGAAGTGGTGGCGGGACTACTCGCCGGGCGGTGATCTGCAGGCAGTGAATCCGAGTCCACGCGAGATCAAGTACACGGAAGCGGCTGCGAAGGTCCGGGACTCCGCCCGCAAGGAGTTCGGGAAGCTCTGGGACGCTGGCGGCGACACGGAGAAAGCCGTCTGGTCAAGAGCTTGCGAGCAAGCTCAGCGAATGGCTCTCTGTTACGCCTGCTCTGAGAATCACGAGAACCCGCAAGTCACTTCGACGGCGATTGAGTGGGCTATTGAGTTCATGCGGGCCCACGCGAAGCGACTGTTACACCTGGCGGCGAAGCGGGTGACAGACAACCCCTGGGATAAGACCGCGAAGAAGGTGCTCCGAAGGATTGAGGACGCCGTGCTCATCGACCATTCGGCACTGCTCCGCATGATGAACATGCCTTCCAAGGCGCTCAAAGACATCGTTGAAACACTGATCGCATCGGAGCGAATCAGGGCGGTGAGTGAAGGCGGCAAGGTCTGCTATGAGGTGGTGAGATGAAGAAACAACGCAGCAAGCTCTGGGGAGCGTTCCTGTTGACTCTCGGACTGGTCATCACCGTGGGCGGACTGATCGACGCGGGCCTGTTCATTGGCTGGGGACTGCAGTCGACGCTGTCTCAGTACGTCGCTGATTCTCTCAGCGAATCGGGCGGCGTGTTCCTGTTCTTCATTGGCGGGGCGTTCGTGGCGGGCCTGCTGGCCAACCACTTCACAGGGTTCGGAATGGAGAAGACGCCCGATGAAACCTAACTCCCGCCGACACGCACAGCGTGAAATCTCCAACCAGCTCCAGCAGCTGCACGAAGACCAAGAGCAAGACATCAGCGAACTCGAAGAGCGTCTTCGCTTCTATGACGATTGGGACTATTGCGAATGGGGAAGAAACGAACAACACGACAGCCAAAAACTTCACGAGTCGAGCGAACTCGAGCCGGTGGGAAGTGGACTGAGGCGGCATTCTGGGGGTGGCTACGTTCTGGACTCCGGCGAATGTCTCTTCGTTGGCCAGGGCGGTCTCTTTCCATCAACCGAGCCCGTCGACCTTACACCGGATCCAATCCTCGTCAGAAGTGGGAATATCAATGCGCTCGATGCCTTGGCTGGTTCCCTCGAACAGACGTTGAAGACGATCACATCGTGGCCTGCGGGAGTCTCCGGAGCTTTGGAGACCTTGCGGGCTTTGCTGAGCGTCTTTTCGTTGAAGCCGAAGGCTTCGAAGTGCTCTGCAAACCGTGCCACAAGGAGAAGCCCAAGTGCGAAGCAGTAGATACGACATGCGACCGGGAGCCATCCGGAAGCATCCCCACCGGAGAAGTCGAAAGTTGAATCTGGACCCGCCAGAAGAAACGCTTGTTGCGATAAGACGGGTGCTGTTCGGGGTTCAAAGGATCTTAAGAAGGAAGGGTGAGAGATGCCACGATGGCGAGTCATGATCCCGATTGACGGGTTCCAGATTTACGACGTTGACGCAGACACACCAGAGAATGCGTTTGACGAAATCTTGGCCGGGAATGGGCAAGTGCAGTTCGAGGGGACCATCTTTCAGAACCTTGACGACGTGAAGAAGAATAGGAGTGTCACGTCTTCAGGAATTAAAGACAGCCTAGAAAAGCTGACAGATTTTATAAGAAATCGCGGTCAGCCTGTGACGGCTCGCGATGTTCGACGAGGCCTATACTCCATGAGGGAAACAGGAGCTGCAGAATACGCAATCAACAGGCTAGTTGCTAATGGAGTTTTGGAGCGAGTTCCCATTGGAGCATCTAACGGAAGGCCGACGCAGCAATTCCGCCTGAAAGAAAACCAATGACACAAGACTACGAAGACAAGAAGCGGCGATCTGCAGCCCGTGAGGAAGAGATTTCCCGCAAGGGCCGGGAGATCGGCGGTATCCCACCAGTCGAAGACTTGGAGCGTCGTTACGAGTGCTCGAAGTCTCTGCTGCTTCATGGTCAGACCTACCATTCCGACCTGCTCTATCTGGAGACCTGCGAAGATCAGCTCGAAATGATTCGCTCGATCGAGCGGGCCATTCTGCAAGGCGACTTGCAGGCTATTGCCATGCCTCGCGGGTCTGGCAAAACGACCTGGTGTGAAGTCGGCTGCGAGTGGGCCATTCTGAATGGCTTCCACCCGTTCGGCGCCATGATAGGAGCGACGGAGCCCCACGCCGAAGAGATGCTCGATTCGATCAAGGCCAGCCTGGAATCGAACGAACTCCTTCTGGCCGACTACCCGGAAGCCGTCTACCCGATTCAGTGCCTAGAAGGGATAGTCAACCGTTGTAAGGGACAGCTGTGCAACGGCGAGCGGACGGAAATGGAGTGGACGGCGAAGCAAATCGTCTTGCCCACCGTCACACCTCCACCTGAATGGAATGGGCCTCGCCGGAAGGATGGCAGGTCTCTGAGCTGTGGTTCTGTGATTCGTATCGCCGGACTCACCGGTCGTGTTCGCGGGATGAAACACAAGGGGAGACGACCTTCGTTCGTGCTGATTGACGATCCCCAGACACGTGAATCTGCCAAGAGCTTCGAGCAGTCAGACGACCGGGTGAAGACTCTCAGCGGTGACGTGCTGGGTCTTGCTGGTCCAGGCAAGAAGATTTGCGGGCTGATGCCTTGCACGGTGATCTACCCCAACGACATGGCAGACCAAGTGCTAGACCGCTCCAAGCATCCCGCCTGGCAAGGGATTCGCAAGAAGCTGGTGTACTCGTTTCCGACGAACTCCGGGCTGTGGGATCAATATGCCGACATCCGGAAGAACTACTCGAGCGACGTGGAAGGCGACCAGGCAAGAGCCCACGCGGAAGCGACGGAATTCTACGTCAACCACCGTGAAGCGATGGACGCGGGGGCGGAAGTCGCCTGGGAAGGCCGGTACAACTCCGATGAGATCTCGGCTCTGCAGTCGGCCATGAATCTGAAGATCCGTGACGAGGGGGCATTCTTCGCCGAATACCAGAACGAGCCGATTGAAGAGAAGGTTGACATCGTCCAGCCTCTTACGATGGATGCCATCGCCTCACGAATCAACCGCGTCCCTCGTGGGCGCGTGGCTCGCGGGCGGAACGTGCTCACGGCCATGGTCGACGTTCAGAAGGATTATCTGGTCTGGGGCGTCGGGGCGTTCACGAGCGCCGGATTCAGCGGTGACTTGATCGATTACGGTCTCTGGCCCACCACGACGCGAACTTACTTCCGGCTCTCGGATGGGCTCCCCACGCTGCTACAGATGTACCCGAACGGCTCCAGGGAGAACGCCTGGTATCAGGGGCTCACCGACCTGATGGGCGAGTTGTCGACACGGGTCTATCTGGGCGAGGACGGGACAGAGCACAAACTCGACGGGGGTTGCATCGATAGCCAGTATGGCGAGTCGACGGAATCGATCTATCTGGCCGTCAGTCGAAGCCCCCACCGGAAGGACTGGATTCCATCGCACGGCAAAGGGATCAAGCCCGGACAGAAGCGTGTCACAGCCTGGCAGGACAAGCCGGGGGACCGCAAGGGGCTCAACTGGCGCATCAGACTCGAAGGTCGGGGGCGGCACGTGCTCTACGACACCAACTTCTGGAAGTCGTTCCTCATCGAACGATTCCGGATCCCCGGGGGCCAGCCGGGGGCAATGCTGCTGTTCGGCGACCGGCAATCGACTCACCGCATGTTGGCCGAACACCTCACGAGCGAAGTTGCCAAGAGCGTCACTGTCGATGGGGACACCGGGAATGTCTGGTCTCTGCTGCCGGGCCGGGAAAATCACCTGCTCGACATCGCTGTCGGCCTGACAATGCGGGCCTCAACGCTCGGTTGTACGACACTGACGGCAGCTCCTGAGGCAGTGAAGCAGAAGAAGCGAAAATACACCTACGCGGAAGTCATGGCGTCAAGGAGGGCTGGAGCATGAACCACGATGGTCACATGTCGGTAGGTGAGTGCTCACATTGCGGAGCCTCGATTCGATTCCTGGGAGACGCTCACGAGTGCGGACAGAGATCCCGAATCGAGTGGAATCTCTCGACCACTGACGAAGAGCGGCGGAAGGTGTCTGATGCTGTCCGGAGAGTGTGGGGAATCAGCGAAGAGGTCTGGAATCGGCCAAGGCCGACAGATGCTCGTCAGTAGCCGATTCAATCAGAGCGTCAATCACCCTGGCCTGTGCGATCCGCTCGGGTGCCAGTTTGTCCAACCGGTCGACAGTCGCCTGAGACAGACGCAGCATGACGCCAACCCGCCCGGACGCTGGGCGTCCAGCTCCGGCGCGGGCTCCTCCTCGCTGTGACTTCTTCTTCACTTGGTCGCCTTTCGCACAAGAGAGACTGCCAGTTCGCCCCAGAACCTGGGATTGTCGACACAGAATCGCACGTAATCGGCAGCGGTCTCACCTGCCCGAAATTTAGGGTGAGGCATTTCAGCCAGTGCAGCAAACAATTTCGCATCTCCAGACTTGGCGAGCTTAAACGATTCGGCGGACTCGCTGGCCTTGCGGACGCGAATCGCTCGTGACTTCTCTCGACGCTTCTCGGCTTCCTGTTCTGTGACAAAGCGAACTAGCCCCCTGTCGCCAGTCTTGCGAATGCAATCACAACCTACCTTGAATCGCATGCCATCAGCCGATTTGATCCAGTATGCGTTCTGGATTGACTGCGAACAGTAATCGCATGACGTGCAAAAGTTGGTCGTGAAAGTCTGCCCGCTTGCCTCACGCTCGCGATTCAGTGACTCGCGATGCGATGCGGTTTCCAGTCGCTCGAATCGATACGGTGCCTTGCCTAATGCCGCAAGCCCCTTGCGGGGCTGTGGGGCAGGCGATGTGGTTCAGTCGATGTTGTTCGAAACCAGCCACGTTGAGTAGTCGCCATCGGTCTCGGGGTTGTAGTTCGGAACCGGAGACGACTTGCGAACCGAAACTTCCTGTGTGACACTGACAGTTGAACTAAGCAGCGAGTTGACGATCCCGGACAGTTGAAGTTTCATTTCGTCGAGGTCGGTGCTGACCCGGCCAATCTGCTCAAGCTGCCGAATCAGTGCTTCCTTGATGTCGCGGGTAGTCAGGTTGCTGTCCATGTTCGTCATCCCTTGTGTTGTTGCCCCGCGTCAGTCGCGGGCCTGGTTGTAGTGGTCGCGGGAAGTGTTCCAGCGTGTCTCACGAATCCCGGCGGATCTCAGACCACAACAGTCTGCCTGCCGTCCCAATACTCAGTGACGCGCTCCCAGTCTTTCATCGACTGGGAATTCGCTGCAAGTACTTCCCGCGCGGTCATAACAGACCTGCCCTGCTGCACTGCCTGCGCATCTGTCAGCCACGGTAGATTGACGACAGTGCCAGGCCCGATAACGACAGCTCCCCTGCCGTCGCGTTTATTCACATAGCCCAGTGTGGAGCCGCCGATGACGACAGTGACCTCTAAGCCTCGGGCTAAGTCGCGGCAGTCTCTCACCGTGACAACATGATACGGCATCCCGTCCACTCGCTTGATTGCGTACGTCTCAGGTGCGTCGTGCTGGACGGTGCATCCCAGAATCAGAGTAGTGTCGATTTCGTTGGTTGAACTGCTCATCTCGATCTCCCTTGTGTGTCGGCCCGCGTGAATCGCGTTGCATGTCACCAATTTATCGGCAGTCGGGTTGATTGTCAAATCGGAAATCAAAGATCGCGGAAAGATTTTCGGAAATTGCCACCACTGGTGCCACCACGGCAAAACAGTGATTGCACAAAACGTTTATTGCCAACACGTTGCAGCGACAGGTTCGAGTCCCTCATCGCCCATTTCCCGCATGGGAAAAGCCTCATTTCCTGAAAAATGATGGCTCCATGCTCCTCCGTGCAAGCTGGTGCGGGAATGTGCTGCCACCACTGGTGCCACCATTTTCGACTTTTCATGGCGAAGGCATTCGCCAATGTTAGCGACTCACTTTTGACGCAAGTTGCTGAAGAGAATCATAGCGAATCGTCACTTTCCGGTCGCCTCGTCGAAGTGGCGGTCGAGGGTGGTGAGGTAGTGCTCGCGAGCGACCCGCGGGCTGTTGCCGATCCACTCACACACGACGTGTGCCGGGAATCGGTCTTCGAGGTCGGTCTGTCGGCTGGCTCTGAGAGTGTGGAACAGTTTCGGCCACGGATCAACACCGGCACGGGTGATGATCCTGGTGAATCTGGTGCGGAAGTTCTTCGAGACATCCGGGGCCAGCGTGATAACTCGATCACCTTCCCGGAGCTTGTACGCATCCAGCAGCAGCTCTTGGAGCTCCGGGAACAGTGGGATCGTCCGCGTCTCCTTGCCTTCGAGGTGGGCCAGCTTGGGGACGGTGACAGTGATTCGCTTCGCGGCGAAGTCGACGTCATCCCATCGCAGGGCCAGGGGCTCGGACGGAATCCGGAGTCCGCCCCACCTGGCCAACGCGAACAGGAGCTTCGTCTGCAGGTCCGGGCAGGCTTCAAAGATCTTCCGGGCGTCAGCCTCGCTGACGTATGCTCTCCGGCCTTTGGGGCTCCCCGTGGTGGTCGTGACAATCGATCTCTGCCGGAACGGGTTCCTGGTGATCAGCTCGACTTCGCAGGCGTACTCGAAGAACTGCTTCGCGATTCCGCACGTGCGGCGAACGGTATTGTCTGCGAGCCCCTTGCGAATCAGGAACGCTCGAAACTTAACCGCGTCGGCCTTGCCGATGTCGTGGATAAGCTTCCCAGCTTTGAAGAAGCTCTGCAGGTGTTTCTGACAGCGGCGCCAAACCGTCTTCGTGGAAGCTTTGCCCGAGTGGTCGGCAATGTACCGATCGACGAACGCCCCGAGAGAAACAGTCTCGACGTCCTGGATCAGCCCCAGTTCAGCCAGCCTGCTCCGCAGCTTGCCGGTCACTTCGCCGACCCAGCGGGCCACATCCTGGCCCATCTGGGTATTCGACAGCTTCGCGGTGATGAGTCCTTCAACGTAGAGCATGATCTGCCGGGCCTGCTTCACCGGCATGGCTCCGAGGTAGATCGTCTGCCTGGATCCGGACGGATCCAGATATCTGATCCTGTGTCGCTTCCGGGCGTCTGTTTCAAGGCTGGCCAAGGTTCATTCTCGTCTTTGAAGTCGTCTGAGTTTGGAAATCTGTTCGCGGAGCTTGCTGTTCTCGCGTTCAAGCTGCGTGATGTAGCGGTATGCGGCCATCGTCCAGCGAGCCAGCTTGCCGTTGAGCTGGTGCTTCATGAATCCAGCGGCGAGCAACAGGCAATGCTTCGCGATGAAGTTGCGGCTCAGGCTCATTTACTCGCCCTCCTGAACAGCCTGGACAGCTCGCACAAGGTTGATGAGGTCGGCTTCCGTCCTGGCCGACCCGATGAACATCTGGAAGGCGACGTGCCGGAGATAGATGCCGCCCGTCTCGAAGACGGCCAGCTGCCGGGCGCCCGACAGCTCGAGCAGCCACGGGCGTGTCTGGCCTTCCTGACGGAATCCGAGAGAGGCGAGCAGCTGGGGCGTGATGGTGCATGGTTCACTACTCATCTGACGATCCCTCCAGGCTGTTCCAGAAGTCTTCGACCTTCACCAGCTTGGTGTGTCCGAACTTCTTGTGAGGGATCTTGCGAAGCACTTTTGCCAGGTGGCTGGCGTTCTGGATTCCGAGGAATTCACCGATCTGGGCATCGCTCACGATTGCATTCAGATGCAAGGGGAGCTTGGATTTTCCGTTTGACATGTGCGAACGAACTCCGTACGATCGCAGTCATCGCGACTGGACCGGGTGGTACCGAACTGGGAGTGATGCTGCGATTCAATGGCCTCCGATCGGGTGCAACCGGTCGGGGGTCTTCGCATTTGGCATCAACGAGAAATGCCGTAGCGGGTCAAGCTGGTGGGGGGCGGGCAAAAGCCCAACGGCGCAGCAGCGCCAAGCTTGTACAACGAAAATCCACGTCAGGGCCTCCATGCACTTGGGGGTCTGCTGCGGTCAGGGGGCTCAATCCCTGGCCGCAGCCGTGGACCAAAATAGCGATTGCACCGAACAGGTCAACGGGAATTGGTAGAAACTTGATGGTTTTCCGGAACATTTGCGGAAATTCCTCAAAAGCCGCCGGCTTATTGACGGCAGCGAACTACGTACGGCAGGAAATGATTATAGGCAAGCGGCGAGCGAGCGGAACAGATACGCCCCGGCATGCTGATTCAGGTGGGCCAGCTTCAGGCAGAGCCTGGGATCAGTGGCCGGTGTGAGATGAATGCTCATTTCGTCAATCCGTCTTGGATTGTGGTAGGTTAGTGGCTGTTTGTTCAGTGGTCAAGCGAGATTCTCCGAAATTGTCGAACGGCCAGTAGAGCAGGTATTCGTCCGGCTTCTTCATCCGCTTGGGCTTGATGACGTGCAGATGAACATCCTCCGACCGCTTGGCAGCGTCCTGGAGGCTCTTGGCGGAGAGATGGAACTCGATATCGCCGGATCGCACGAAGAGGTGAATTGGTGAGCGTGAACCGGCCACGATGGGATTCTCTTTGAGCAGCTGCAGGAAGGCATCTCGCGGCGACTGTGACTTCACGACGTGGTGCCAGGTCTCTCGGCACTGGGTCAGTGCGCGTCGGCAGTAGGGTTCAATCTCGACAGCACAAACGCAGGTATGTCCCAGAAGCATTCCGCCGAGTATTTCTTCCCCTGCTCCAGCAAAAAGGTGTAACTCATTCACCCCAACCTCCTTTGATGATCCGCCAGCGCGATCTGCTCGGCATCCGGTTCCGACAGCCCCTCGACGGTACAGATCGCGATTCGCTCCCGAATCAGTTCCAAGTCGTCCGCAGCAGCGACTGCCCCGCAAGAGTAACGCTGAGCAGGTCCAGCGGTACGGAGATGTTGCTCACTTGCCCCCCTCCAATCGCTTGAACTCGACCACCCAGACCCATGGATTCGCGTCCCAGAAACCATCGCCGTTGATTGCGTCCCAGAGATGCGAGTAAGCCAATACAGACAGCGGCAGTGATTGCTTTCTCAGAGGCAACTGCTCCTTGGCGAATTTCGTTGATTCAATACCCTCCGCGATTGCGTCACTGTGGCTGATCGACTGCAGCCGCTCGCACCGAATGCCCGTGATCTCCAGCGTGATCCGGCTCGCCCATCGCGGCATGTGAATCGATGGACGCCACTTGCCCCGATAACTCCGATTCCACTGCTGTTCATCCGCCTGATACCACACTCTTTGCCGCTTGGAACCGTCACCGTACGGATCGTCGACGTCGAAGCGCGGAACCTCTGACGGTGCGTGACCGTCGTACCAATCAACAAATGCGAACGTCTCCCGCACCCAAAGACGGTCGCCTGGCTTGCCGTATGGACATGGCAAAAGATGGTCTTTGCTTTGCGGTTTTGGCGGACAAAATCCAACACCTCCAGGTAGATCCGGACAATTAAACAAGCAGCACGCTTTATTGCGATTGCCGTTGATTTCGTATCGACACCCAGCCGGTGGCTGCGGTTTCACGATCCGCCGCGTCTGCGTCTTCCGACCCTCCATGATGGCTCGGACCATCGCGCCGCTGAATAGAATCGGTCGCTCTTTCATTTGCCGCCCTCCTCAATCACAAACACGTTGATGAGTTGCACTTCTGACGCTCCTGTGTGATGTTGAAAAAATGCCGCCAGTTTCTCAGGCTGGCGGCTCCATTCTCATTCTCTGATCGGTTACTTCATTGTTCATTGCTCCTGCTGGTGAATCGTTCACGCCTTCGGAAACATTCCGAAAGAGCATCAAGACTCGGCAACATGCCGGGCCTATTCGATGGGCCTCAGTTCGGCCACAATCGTCATTAATCCAATTTGCCGAGTTCACCAGTCGTGTCCATGAGTAAGTCAGCCATCACGCAGACTTTTGGATCGCGGTAGAGGTCGGTTCGCATCTTGATCCAGTCCAGACCCATTATTCACCTGTTGAGCAAACACCATGCGAGAGCAGCCACTGCTGGAACTTGTCCATTCCCAATGGCCTTAATGCGGTCCATCCGATTGGCCAGGCCATCATCCATTCGCGGAAAGTCGCTGAGTGGCTCAAATCCTCCCGCCCTTCCAAAAACAGGTAGTGATTCAGCCGGATATTTCGCTTCCCTTTGTCTCTGCACTTGTAGCCGTGATAATCGCTGCGCGTTGGTGTCGGCAAAAATCCATACTCGCTCTCGATGATGCCAGGCCCCGCATTGACTTGCCCCCAGGACTCCCCATCGACAGCCATACCCCATTTCGGCCAGGTCTCCGAGAACTCGACCAAGCCCCCGTCCAGTGAGCGCTGGCGAGTTTTCCACGAACGCGAAACGGGGTCGTACTTCGCGAATGACTCTTGCCATCTCTCTCCAGAGGCCGGAGCGTTCCCCGTCGAGTCCCGCTCCTTTTCCAGCGACTGAAATGTCTTGACAGGGAAACCCACCGCAGACGACATCGACTCTACCTCGCCACGGAGTTGCGTCAAATGTGGTGACGTCGTCCCAGATTGGGAATCGTGGCAGGATGCCGTCACGCTGCCGCTGGAGCAGCACGCGACGGCAGTAGGGTTCAATCTCGACAGCACAAACGCAGGTATGTCCGAGAAGCATTCCGCCAAGGATTCCTCCCCCGCATCCAGCAAAAAGGTGTAACTCATTCACCCCAACCTCCTCTGATGGTCCGCCAGTGCGATTCGCTCCCGAATCAGTTCCAAGTCGTCCGCAGTCACCAGCAGCGACTGCCCGGCAAGGGTGACGCTGAGCAGGTCCAGCGGTACGGAGATGTTGCGGAACACCGATCTGAGCCATCATTCACCACCTTTCAGAGAGTAGACAGTTCCCCGGCCTTCCTTGTGGGCCAAGATTGTTCCGGACTTGATCATTTGCTTGATGAGACGCTTGAAATCATCTGTGGCCATGTGCATCCTCGGAAGCACGTCACGATGGCGTGTGATTCCGTTTGCAATAAGCTTCAACAAAAGATCAGACTTCCTTCCGTCTGTCTTGGTTCCCATGCATGCGTTAAATGCTTCAAGCATTGCAACAACAGAAGCAATGACAGCTTTGTTGTTCCTGATCGAAATGCACCCTGACGCGTACGATATCCACGTCGCATTTTCATCTGGGCTCGAATGAACACTCTTCACTGATTCAATGAACACACTGGCTCGCGAGTCGCCCCATTTGAACTCGCACGTCCTTCCCGCGATCGACTGATCGTTACATCCAACCTCCCTTACAAGAAGCTCGAAATTGCGAATAGCGAACTCCTCATTCGCATCTCCATCAACCTCAAACACCTGGCCCACCGGATCGAACATGACGTGCCCTGTCGTGTCGTTCACCGCGTTGCATATCCTGTAGGCCAGCTCGGGTGGAACGCCATCCGCTGGAATCTTCACCACAGCCACACAGCACCGCCTTCCTGGCAACAAGATCGGAAACGTGACTGGAGAGCCACGCCAGCAATCGAAGGCCTTAAACGCGAAGCCTGGAGCTTGATTGCGTGGCGGAAAGGTAGCGGTGATTTTCAGTCGACTTTGAAAAGTGCTTGAAAAGTGCAGTAAAAGTGCAGCGGAAGTGCCTTGAAAGTGTATTGACAGCACATTGCGAAACGTTATCAAGACAGATTTTCGTTATCATTCGTGATAGCGGCGGATTCGTTTCATGTTTCGCTAACAGTGGATGAAGTTCAGTGCATTTTTATACATTTGACAAACGAATGTTATCGTAGTCGCCTCGCTCGTTTAAAGTTTGCGTTTCACCTGATAACACACTCCAGCAGCCAAAAACAAACGGTGAAACATTCGGTGTTAGCGAAGTCATGAATTCGTAACTCCTAAAGGTGCGAGCACGCACACACACACACACACACACACACACACACGGATAAGTCTATACTCATATAAATATAAATATATATATAGATACTATACACACGTAGATCATTGATCTTTGTTGTTGTGTACGCTTGTGTCTTTGAGGCGTTACGAATTTGTGACTTCGCTAACATTTGATCGCCTCGACAGTGTAAAACCATGGTAACTATTCGTTATCGCGTGAAACGCAAACGTTAAAGGCATATTTGAAAACGATAACATACCGTCGAAAGACAAGGCAAAACACACGAAAGGCATTGATATCACCTGAAACGCAAACATTCTAATCGTTATCAAAAACGCAAGCAAATAGGTTCTCCGGACGGCAACTATAAGTAAAAAC
>Ga0129333_10001141_pt1 | contig 23723 bp, 21 predicted proteins | sample CPB6_08_DNA_FD_94474 | JGI IMG/M metagenome (GOLD analysis project Ga0129333, IMG submission 94474) | Freshwater to marine salinity gradient microbial communities from Chesapeake Bay, USA - CPBay_Sum_0.6_0.8_DNA | ecosystem: Environmental > Aquatic > Marine > Coastal | place: USA: Chesapeake...
CTGACAGATGTAGCGAGGACCGCCGTTATCGCGCCATTGTGTACCAAACTCATATATCAATGCAGGCTCGCGTGGATCAGGTCTCCAGCTAAAGTCAAAACTGTCGATATCGATATTATCAGGAATTTCCCAACGTTCATTTTCAGGTAGCAACTCTGCTACCGTGTTCATGTACTTGATTTGCGTAGCACCGGGAACACGATATTCGATAGCTGCCATCAATTCTACTGGATAATACTTATTACCCCAGCGATATATGAAGGGAGGATCTGTTGGATCAGGATGCCAACCATAATCAAATTTTGATTCATCAACATGATCAATCAATACCCAATTATCATTTTTTATGTTCTTACGTTTTAATCTCTCTACATCGTTACGGTAGATAATAAATTCGCTATCATTGTTGCTTACTAACCACGTGCCGCTATCTTTTTGATATACGCTGGGCCATACATTGATATGATCTTCTGCCCATACATCTTCATCAGGCAAGAAATCGAAATCGAAATCCCACTCAAAGTTCTTATAATCACAGAACTCATTGATGATCCAGAATTGATCTGTGGTTGCCTGGCTACGTGCATCTTTTAGATTCTTAGCAGGCTTTTCCCTTGGATGTGCATTTGGCTTATTGCCAAAGTAAAATACGTCTCTCAGCATAATGCTACTTATGAAATAACTTTTAGGTTATAAAGTTTTTCGAAACGGTCAGCGTCATATCGATCATTGACCATAGGCTCACCCCTTATATTCAATGATGTATTCAATAACATAGGACAACCTGTTTCTTTATACCACGCTTCTAACAAGTGTCGTATTCCCGAGCCATCGTTAGGCACAGTCTGTACGCGGCTAGTGTTGTCGTGATGACAGATAGCAGGATAAAGCTCAGGATTCCTGCACTTAGCGATGACCTGCATATACCTACTATCATTCCAATTAACAGGCATATAGAAATAATCATGTACAAGCTCCTCAAGAATGATTGGAGCAAAAGGTCTGAATTTTTGTCTGCGTTTGATTTCATTGACTTTATCCTTAATGTCGGGACCTCTTGGATCAGCCAATAAACTACGATTGCCTAATGCGCGAGGTCCGAACTCTGCTCTGCCATTAGCAACACCTACCATCTTGTTAGATTTAAGTTCTTTAATAATCTGTTTTACAGGATATGGCCCAGTAATATCTTTACCTAAGAATGCATCACGCCAATTTACTTTTTTACCATAACCTAATGCTGCTGCGCCTAGGCTGTTACCAGCATCACCTGGGTTAGGCATTATCCATATATTCTTAAAATACTTTCCTAGTAATCTATTAGCTAAACAGTTGAGTGCTACACCGCCACCATATACTAAGTTTTTGCTAGAGCCTAGTTTAAATGCTTTAAGCATGACTTTTTCAATCAACGTCTCACATACTACTTGTGCTGAACTAGCAATGTCCATATCATCGGCGTTACTGAGAAAATCGTCATCTAATCCTATGTGTAGATTACGTTTGAAGTCTAAATTATGTAGGTCGTCCATCAAATAGCTTGCCATCTTGGTAGCGTATTTAGGTTTACCATACGCAGCCATACCCATGAGAATGTATTCTTCATCCATAGGATGGAGGCCTACTTGCTTAGTCATAGCACTATAGAACATACCTATACTGTTAGGATATTTCTTGCTCCATAGTTTAGTATAATGAGCAATGCCATTCTTGTCATAACATGCATCCCATATAGTAATGCAATCTAATTCTCCGATAGCATCTATGACTACCACTGTAGCATGATCAAAGGGGCTTGTCTGAAATCCTGCCGCCGCATGTGTCTTATGATGTACATGTGTTTGCACAGGTCTGTCCCCGAACACTTCCATTACAGCTGGACCTATGATTTGATTGACGAAAAACGGACCTAATTTCTGCCCTGCACGAAATTGACGTAATGCCTTTAGCCAGGGCTTTTCATAATAATGCAACTGGTATTCACCAACAATGTAATGCAGTGCATCCTTTGCTATGTCCTGACATAGGTCTTTGTCGTGCTTATATTTGCTGTATCTTTCACTATGTCCAGCAAATAGTATGTCTCCGTTATTTCCTATAACGCTTATTCCCGCGTCATGGAATCCGCAACTTATTCCTATGTAGTTCATTTGTAGATGAATGGGTCTCTTTTACGTAGTTCTTTCAGTCTTTTGCGGTACTGAATCTCGCGTTTAATTTTCTTGTATAAATTAACGATCCATTTCATGATAACACCCTTTATTAGTGTATTATTTAGTTATGGGCGCAATGTCATTTTAAGAAGTTTCTGATTAAAAGTCAATATAGGCATCATTTTTTGGTACATTGCTTCTAACTCAGTATAAGACAAACTATCGATATAGTCTATTATTTTAAATATAGCTAATAAACGCTGTTCATGGTCTAGAATCTGATCGTAGCTTTCGTCCCAGAATTCACTGAAAGTCTTAAAGCCCTGCTCTTTGATGTATTTCAATGTATATGGAGGTGCGACTAATATAAAGGGTTTGTAATACATCATGGGTAGATGTACTTTTTCGCTAAAGTTTGCAGTGGGTTGTGCATATCGTGTTTCGTTTACTACCTCACAAAATACACCCTTATAGAACTTCTCTATAGCATACCAGTCTATGTGTGTTATATGCTGATGTTCAGGGAATCTAGGCTTAAAATAACTATCATTTATCTTTGTGCTTTGATTGAACGTAAAATCTAAATTATATGGAGTATTTTGATTTAGTGTATCAACGCCCTGTTTTATTGTATCTCTATGACTATCCCAATTTGGCTGCGATAAATCGTGCCATGCACTGTTAGTCATGTGTTGATATTCACATTCAAAAGGCCATGACAATGTTGTATCTTTATCAGCTAGATATGCCGACACTAATTGTCTATGAAAAGTATAACGATAGTTAAGGGATATGAACTTTTTATTGAATTTTTGATCGAAATAATCTTTGTCTAATATGTTCTTATACCAACGTGTTTTTAAACAAACATCGTCACACATAAGATAAAGGTCATTGTTATAATGTGTGTAATACTTTTCGATATCATAATCGCAGGTATGAACTCTTACTGTATCGAGGTTATTGTTCTTTTTAAATTTTAATATGCTATCCAATTCGTCAGAACGCAGTTTACTATGATCTATATCTTTAAACTCGCTATAGAACCATTCAGTATGTTTAGTAGCATTCTTAGCATGCGGTTCTTGACCTTCCATGTATGAACATATAGGTTCGTATAGATATATGTCGATACCAAAAGTATTCAATTGTTCTTGTACATTTTGCGGGTAACGTATTTCTTCTAATGTCTTGATTGATTCATTACCTGTATAAATGATATAAGGTAATCCATTGTTATCACCTAATACTTTTCTGATTCTTTTGATCAGTGTAGTATCTTCTATCCAACTTCTTTCAGGTACATTAAACTCATATAATCTATTGCTTTCATGAAAATGTGTGATATCATTGGCTAGTGTGGCTGTGATCTGTAATGTATAACGTAGATCATCAATCTTGCCTATATTGCTTGCTGCATGCGGAACATGATTCTTCCATATAAAATAGTCACCTGCTACCCAGTTAGTTATTCCCTGCCCATCTATTTCAAGATAATGACCCGGTTTCCAATCTTCCAACATAACAAGTATTCTAATCACACGGTCTTGATTAGCATTGAAAATATTTTTGTAAGTACTAAAATGATCGACATGTACGGGCATGACATCCATAGTCTGCATTCTATACAGTGTAAATGTCATATTCTCTAGGTTACTGAACATAGTTTTAAATCTATCGACAAATGCAGGCATAGGATTCTTGCTACTATACATACATCCTGTAAAACTGGTTGTTCTAGGATAGCCCATATCGACCCACTGATCGACTTCTTCTTTTATAGTTGTTTCTTGTTTTACATAGGGTAGATTAACATAATCTTCTTTTATCCAAAAAGGATTAACATGACCGCGTATATGATCTACACCATGCGATAAACTGAAATCAACTTTAATCATGTTTACGTTCCAAATCTAATGTCACACAATGAAAGCAACCACCTAATGTTCGTGCCTGATGCATAGGTAACAATGCAACATCTATCTTATGTTTCTCTATAAGTCTTGCTAAATCTCTTTGATGGCGTTCTACTATCACTAAGTTTGGATTCACTGATAATAAGTTCACGCTGACCCAGGTACTTGCATGATTATAAAAAGGATGATGCCCTATGTCATATGGTTCAGGAGCCCATATAACGTCCCATGATTGTAGTGATTTAGGCAACACATCTATTGACTTTATTCGTGCCGGGTTTAATAACATAAGACCTTCACGCAAAAATGCAATAGTGCTGTCTAAGTGCATATAGCTATAAACACCTTCTATCGTGTGAACTTTCTTTTTAGGAAACAACTCCTGTAGATATTCTGCGCCTTTTCTGTTACCGCTATTGCTTATAAGATAATACAAGTCGTCATTAGCACGTAATACATTAGCAGCATCAAAGCAAGGATCAGTTTCATGAAGTGCTAATGTATCAGGATCGCCTAAACACATAACATTATAAAGCTTATCTCTATCAGGTTGCGGAGCTACTATCAACTTATGATTAGTGAAATGATGCTCCATAGCCTTATATTCGGTGGCTCTAGCAGACAATGACATGGGTGTTGCTAGTGCTACATCATCTACTATCAATACAGTATCTCTAGGGCAATAATTGTAATAATTAGGAATAAATTTCTTATCAGGTCTTACTACTTCTACACCTTCTCTAGTAAGAAATTTATCTAGCATCTCCAAATCTTTGTTAGCAGATTCTACAACTTCGTCTGGATATGGCCCATGCGGTATCTGAAATCTATATTTCTTGTCTGCGTAGTTAACTAATCTAAGACTTTTATCAGGTAATGGAACTCTAGCGTCATCGGCGATACCTACGACTACTTTCTTTAACGGATCCCATTCATTGCTACTTCCCATTGAAAACCTTCATCTTGCTAATGTCTGGGTAATCGTCATAAGACCAACTCTTTGCTGTCGTGTCTTTGACTTTATTAAATTCTTCTATACCTTTTTGTGCGGTCTCGGGTGTCATATAATAGTGATAGCCCATCATATCGATATCTTGTTCCGCCCAAGGTATATCTATATCTCTACCATCGATACGCATTTTAGATAATGTATCGTATGCTTTTTTATCATCAAGTAAAATCATGCCACCACGACCTAATTTTAGATGTTTCTTAAACTGAAAACTAAGGCACATGTATGTATTTCTTATATAGCCATTCTTCTTCCAGTATACAGCACCATCAACAATATTTGTGTTACCTATGAAGTAGTAATCACTCCATGCTATATCATCCCACAGATATGGTATATTTAACTTATTAAAGGTCATAGGCACACTCAAATAAGTGTGCTTAGGACAACTGACGTATTTAGGTTTTATATAACGTAAGCAAAGTTCTATAGCATGTGTACAGCAATCAGTGGCTATAGCATACGGTGCGTTATAAAACTCTTTGATAACATTTTCAAACTGATGTACTTGTTGCATCATCTGATTTCTTACCAAATGTTATAACTTGTTCTGCTGGTAGTGCAGGAACTGGTTTAGCTTTCTTCCAAGTATCGCCGCCGGGTACTGGTACGATATACTTTTCATGATCACTCCAATCTCCTTCGCCTTCCCATACATTTTCAAATGTAAAATCGATACACTGATTTAAGATACGTTCTTCTTCAAGCAACCACATGAATTCTTCGTGATTTCGACCTTCTTCTCCCCACTTAGGCTTTGCAAACACTCTAGCACGTTTTGCAGTATTGATATCGTAACGGCTATAGTCTTGAGCAAAGAAAGGACTTCTTCTATCAAGAGGATTAGGTGGGTTAAAATTCGCAGGCGGCTGCTTAAACTTGATCCAGCTGCGTGCCTTCCACTTACCCTCATCTGTTATCTCAAATGTATGTTCAGCCCACATCGGACCTGCATTACGGTTGCCCCATTCTTTCATATCTAAATCTTCATCAAAGATCATAACACCCTTGAAACCACCTCTAGCACGCCACATCATACGCCAAAATACGAACATCTCATTGAACATGCTGTCAGCAAAATTGCTTATCTCAGGCTTGGCAATATTGTAATCAAAATTTTCATACTCAAGTTCATTGATCTTTTTGGGGTCATTGAATGTGATCTTATAGTGGAACTTAGGTAAGTTAGGTCTATTGGGAATAACAACATCAGTTTCAAAAGGTACGTTCTGTAAGAATGCAGCGAACATCTTCATACGCATCATGACATGTACCTTGCTCAACGTAAAATCTTTTGTGATCCATTGATCAAGATATTGATGATCTAACACCCCAAACTTTTCAGGATTTTGTCCGACAATACTAGTAGGTCCCAATCCGAAACCAAATCCTGCTGCTATGTTAACAAAACTTGTATTTCTATTACGCCACAAGAAAGTCATAGTATCATTAAAGTCTTGACGTTTTTCTGTAGGAAAACCTATCAACCAGTTAGTGAATGCCATGACTCCTGTCTCAGCACCGTCGCGTAGATTTTGTTCCATCTCACGTATAGTAACGCCCTTAGCGATATCGTCAAGAACCTTTTGACTTCCTGACTCAATGCCATAGTTTAACATCATACAACCACTAGCAGCTAGGTCTTTGAAATAATCAAGATCCATACGTCCGTCACAACGCGCATAACCTGTCCAATGTATCTTCAAGTCTTTGGCAATGACTCCCTTACAGAATGCACGTAATTCATTGACGTTACCATTTACTAAGCTATCGATGAACCAAAACACATCAGTACCATATGTATAATACAGATGTTCTACCTCTGAAACTGCGTCAGTACTCATTCGTTGACGATAACGCCAGAAGTGCGTTTCTTCACAGAATGTACACTTTGCTGTGCAACCGCGACTCAATTCGCTACATACACCATTAGGAAAACGATATTCATTGAAATCAAAATCGCTATAATCAGGCAATGGTAAATTGCTGATATTGATGCGTTGTTCTTCTGGCTGTCTGCATACTTGTGTTTCAGAATGCACCACACCATTTTCTATTTCTTCTAATATCTGAAGAAGAATCATCTCGCCTTCACCATTACCTATGTAATCATATAACTTATTATTTTGGTCGCTGAAGGCTTTCATGCGTTCGACCTGATTGTGTGTATTACTACCACCCACAATAATCTTGATGTTAGGTAAACGCTTTCTTAATTCTTTGATTATCCAGTTAACTGGTTCTTCGTTACAGTAATATACACTGAAGCCAATAACATCAGGTGGGTTTTCACAAATTTTGTCAACATACTCATACCAAAGTGGTTCTAGATAGGGGTGTATATCAGTATAATAATTTGCTGCTAACCATTTCCATTCTCTAGCACCGTCCCAAGGATCAAAATCTAATATAGGGTCTTTCTTATAACCAGGAACCTTATCACGCATATACTGATATGCTTTGATATTTAAATCTAAAGCATGTGATTCGTATCCTGCACCTTTGGCAACTGCAATAAGTCTTGCGATATTGAATGGAGGAAACTCGGGTGCCCATTCAGGCATCAATATCATCAATAGCTTTGTTTTTCTTGTTGCATAACTAATGTCTACGTTTGTGACATTCTTCTGTACTGCTTTTTTAACATAAGGCGCTATGGCCTGCATCATACTTAGGTGTTTGGCATCAGCGATATCTGGAGTTGGTTTATCATTAGGTTTCCATTCTTTTTTGGCTAGTGCCATGAAATCAGCGTACATATGTTCCTCTATTAATCCTTGAAAAGATGATCTACGGGTAATCCTACTCTATGATCAGTAAGACTCAGCAGATATTTATAGTTATACTCTACGATAGGTTTAATATTCTTTTGCCATTCTAACCATTCGTCAGTAGTGAACTTTTCAAGGCGCTTGATCTCATCCACGACCATTTTAAAGCGTACTTCGGGATCAACTTCATCATCATAGCTCTCATTGATATAAGGATGAAATGTCTTGTATCCCCTTTCACGCAATGCTTTTATAGCACCGTGCCAAGCGAATGCAACGAATGGGTGCTTGAAAGCAAATGGCTTATATATCTTTTCACTTAAAAACAATGTATCCATATAACCCATCAGTTGCTCACCAGGTTGATATGGCTCAAACACTGTTTCTGTAATCACACTAAAATAGCTTTCCTGATGGTAGTGCAAATCTTCTTCACGAACGTCTACAGGATTTTCTCTATTTTTAGTTATATTTAAACGTAAGGGTAATTTATTCTCTATGGTTTCAATTGTGGATAAATCTATCTTGTTTAATGGAAGCCCTAATCTTTTATTACTATCGAACCAATCTATAGTCGCACCTTCAAAACTATAGAATGATTTATCAAGCCATTTATTACGTATAGCTTCTGCTAACAGCTTAAGTCTATGTTTACGATGTAATTTATTAAAGCATACAAATAATTTTTCTTTTGCTCTTACTTCATACGGGACATCGAGAGATACATCGTGGGATGCATGACTAAAAATAGTATATTCAAAATGATGCGAACTTAAAATAGTAAAGCGATTTTCCCAATTATATTTTTTACACAACTCATCATAAAATTTTTGTCCTTCAACTGCACCTACTGTATAAAATAAATCACTTTTAGGAATTTCATGTAGTAATTCTGCTATACACTGTGCTTTGTGTATAAAGCCCGGCATATATGTTTCAGAACTATTAAAAAATATTATCTTATTTTTCCCTGCTTTACGAGCGCCGCGTATTTCTCCTACGATCTCACGCATGTCGCGTCTAGTGATACTATGGTCGTAATGTGTGCTAGCATAAACAAAAAATATTTTATCTTGATAAAATTTTAATTCAGGATATGCCGTGAAAAAGGCTTTTTCGGGGCCCTGCATGAATCTTCCATCAGGGGCCGTCGAATATCTAAAAAGATTTAGGTCTTTTTTTTTCTGGTATTGCCGTAATGAATTACAGGACAATGCATACTATTTTCAATATTACGCCATGGATCTATGATTACTGAATGTTCGTGTGCGCCATTAATAAAGTTTTTAACATACTCTTCCCAGTAACCTATCAGATAGACCTGTGTCCATTCACGATTTACATCAGTATCTCCGGTATGTTCGTCATAATAGCGAACTTCCCCACCATGCTTTTCAATATAATAACCGACTAACATGCTAGCACTTCCATTAGTATAATGTACTCCTGGCTTATATGCTTTACCAACTATAGTTACACGCTTACCGTATTGCAAACATTTTTTTGCCATACGTTCAGCTTGAACTTCTCTAGCTGTCATTATAGCGTCAAATAGATCATAACCTAGTTCTAATCTATCTGCTAGATAACGCAATGCGATATTGTCACGCGGGTGACAGGCTCCGGCATCACCTAATGCAGCCTTCATATATGCCGGGCCCATGATGCGCTGTGTGCTATTTGCTAATGCTCTAGTAACAACGTCAACGTTCATATTGCCATTTGTTTCGGCAACGTCTTGAATCATGTTAACTAACGCAAGCTTAGTTGATATGAAAGTATTGTAGAAAATCTTAATACCTTCTGCTTCGTCCCAAGTACCAACTTCATAGCGTGGCTCATTTGCCATGAACTTCTTATAGAAGTCTATAAGCTCTTGTGCATCACCGGTGATTGACCCATCCTCAGTACCAATGATGACCATCTCAGGGTTTACCATGTCCCACTTGATAGTGCCCATAGCGATTAAATACGGGTTATAGATGAACCGTGCATTAGTAATACATGGCTCAAGATGGTTGCGTACAGTACCGGGTAATACAGTGCTGATCAAGACTACTAATTGATTCTTGTTTACATACTTGTTTACTTCTTTGAGGATATTCATAACTATAGTATAGTCGAAATCCTTATTAGGCAAGTGGCTAGTAGGTGTCTCTCCGCCGTATATAGGATCATGCGGAGTTGGTGCCGCGATAAAAATCAAGTCTCTACCAGTAACTGCTTCTTCGATAGTCTTGGCCATTGTAAAATTTGCGGGAGTTCTTGGCTCAACATCGTATCCTATGACATCGTAATGTTCTGCCATAACTTCGGCACAATCTTGCCCTAGTTTTCCCACACCAATCATTGCTACTGTTTTAGTCATTGTTTCCTCTAAGTATTGATACCTTTATTTATTTTGGCTAGACTGCATCTTAAATTAAATGTAATGTATAATGATAATTTGGATTTTCATGGAATAAATCCCATGCCCATTTTTCAATAGCCATACGCTCTTTGATTTGCATTAGTTCCTGATTATATCTATAAGTCTTTTCTACGGTCTTGATACTTAAATCAAACCCTATCTCTGTAAGATATCTTAGATACATTTCAGGATTGGGGTGGTAATCAGGAAACAAGTTTGTAGGACTACTATCTTTAATACTAGCCCAATGATAATGATGTCCATTTATCCAACCACCCGTACCTGTTTTAACGGATTCATATAACGGTTTTGCCATGTCATTGATCATATCACTGTATAAGTCTATGACTTCATCAAAACTACTATCACCGTCATAAAAATTCCTATCATAATCCGGCTCTACTGATTTTAATATTACTGCTTCAGAAGGTAACATTTCTAGTGTGTTTCTAATCATAGTCATTAATGCTAGATCCCTGACTATATATCCCTTGACACATGCATATTTTTTGACAAAATTACTGTCGTAAAAATCCTGAGTCCATATATTGCCCGGTAACTCCCAACCTGTAGCTATATATCTATCTTCTCTACAATGTGTGCTCCACATTAATAATACTAAATCATCACTTGTGAAACGATACTTTTGATTGGCTGCTATAACACGTTCTGATATGAACAAGTTACCGCCTCCGGCTCTGCCGAAATTATAAATCTCAGTATCCTCATTAAGTTCGTATGATAATATATTAGCCCAGGTAGGCCATACATAATATGTGAAACTACAACCGAATATAAACACTCGCTTGTATTTTTTAAAATCTATATTTTTATAATCAGTGTGATGGATAATCATAATAATGTTCTCACGAAATTCCTATGTAGTATTTTGCATTCAGGATCAGATCCATTCCTAAATGCTTCAGTTTTTTCTAGTATTACTTTTTGATTGTGTTTACAGATAGAACCTGCTTGTATACAAAACTCTTTTACCTCTTGCGGTGACAAGTTGCTGATTCTTTCTATTTCTTTAACTATTTTTTTAAGTCTTTCACAATCATCAAATTCATCGTCATAGCTCTCATCGATTATAGGACTGAATGTCTTATAGCCTAATTCTCTAAGCAATTCTAGGCTTTTTGGTACTGTGACAAATATGAACGGATGTCCCATAGCGATAGGTTTAAAAATCTTTTCGCTTAAGAATCTTGCTTCGTTCATACCACTACCATGATAAAACGTAGTTTCAGATACTACACTCACAAGCGTATCTCTATATAAATTAAAGCTACGTTTTTCTAATATGGCTCTGTTCTCTACTAATTCATCTGTATCTAGATACATCGGTGGCATGTTGATAATTTCATTTTCGTGCTTAGTCAACAACTCTGTGATTTCTTCATCATTTCTATGGTGTGAAAGTATCCAAGGCCACATATGATTCCAATCACGACCATCATCACTTGGTGCAAGACTTACGTAGCCTTTATCTAATAGACCCCTTGCTTTTAATAACGCTACTAATGTAGGTCTATGTAATCTCCATCTACGATTAAAATTCAGATAACGTTTGGGATAACTACGCATTGGATAAAGAATTTGTGCATTTTTTGCATTATTCATTTGTGCCTGTGTGCTTATAGAATATTCAAACTCTAATACCCATTCTACATTCATGTATTCTAATCCATGACTATCTGCATATTTTTTAACTGTTTTTCCAAGATCGGCAGCTTCGTTGCTGATATAGATTTTCTTAGCAGGTATGCCAGCTTCTATAACTAATGATTCGTATAATGGTTCGACTATATCTAAAAATGCTTCATGTGTGTTGCAAATATAAAGATATGTATGATTATCCGTCTTGATCTTTTCAAGTATGTCGTAAGGTACCAATGTGTCTATAGGATAGACATGAAACGCATTGCCTTGAAATATTTCTATGTAGTAATAATCTTTATCGTCCCAAGTACGTATCAACCATATTAAGCAATTGTTGTCATGTCTAATAAAATTGATCGGGTTAGTTAGATTTATCCTGTCTGTTCTAACGAAATCGAAACCTATACCTAATTCTTTATTGAGTAGTGCCATGTTATTTTAAAATGATGAGAGATCAATATTTATTGTTTTACCTGGCACGTAATTTTCTATTCCGTCTACAATTGCATCAGCTAATAATCTGTGCATAGTCTTAGATAAATGACATTGGCGATTTTCTTGGTTTAGTTTATTACTACCCATCCATTCATGCTTGATACTCATATACATTAATGAAGGGTGAATTTGCATATTATTTTTGAAAATATGATGATAGTTTAAATCTTCTTGTTTCTTATGTTCATATGTCTCGCCCCACCACTCATCGTCTTTGTCCCAAGTAAAACAAGGCAAATGAATAAATTTAGTATTTGGATAATCAAGGCTTAGTGTGTCCACTAAGTTCATCAAAGCTTTTAATTCATGATTCTTTTTGTTATTATTCAACAGATGTTGATAATATAAATCCGCTGCTTTGATTACATTATAATGTGGATGATTTTTGTTATTGAGATCGTTACGCACTGATGCAAAATTTAATGGTTTTACCACAGGATGATACATCCTACCTGGTTCACTCCATGCAAAGATAGCAACATCGATGTGTTCTTTATAATCTAAAAAATCAAAATAAGCAGACCAAGGACCTGTGCCCGGCTGACCTCTAAACTCTACATCAGCATGTAATCTATCAGTGAGCATGGCTTGATAGGTGTCAGGCCATTCTTTATGATTTGGTGTTATACCTAATATAAAACTATCACCGAAACCCACTATCTTCATTCAAACACCCAAAATTCTTTCATATATGGTAGATAATCAAATATGTTTCTATTTCTGTATGCATCCAGGGGTTCAACAAAGTCACGCATACGTCTCCAATATGCAAGTCTAAGCTTTTCATCGACCTTTGAATTCACTACATTAGTTCTAATGTTCTCTATAGCAGGTAGATATTTTTCTTCTAGATTTACTGATTTCAAATATGTCTGTAACTCGTCTAACATAATTCCAGTTTTTTCTTTCAAGCCCTTAGGTGCATAGATAGGATTGAAATAGCTAGGATTGTTTACACATTGCACATGCGGTAATGATTTCAATATACCACATCCTTCGTCTTGTACTTGTGTTTCCCACCATCTAACTAGATCACCAAACGTAGATAGATTCAATGATGTTATCGTATGGCTGAGACCTATATGATAATCACCATGTTGCTTTGCAATCTTTTTTAGTTGATCTAACTGTGATGTGACTTTCTTCCAAGTGAATGGATAGCGTATATATTCATTGACTTTATCTACACCATCAATACTAATAGTGATATGCTTAGTGCTAAACTTGCTCCATAACTCTAGCATCTCATCACTGATGCCTGTTAGGTTAGTGACGAATCCTAATGTGATATCTTTGCTACGTCCTTGTTCTATCAGTCTTTTGAGCAAGAATGTTACAGCATCATTGATAGTAGGCTCACCGCCGGCAAACTGTATAGCTTTTAGATTAGTTAACTTGTCAACTATGGGTGCTATGTTCTTTTCACTGAACCAGTTCAAGTTGGGATGTGTCCAAGTATTACCTGTGATATCTTCTTGTTCTTTAGCCCACAATGAACTAGCTGAACTGTTGCACATCAAACATGCGCTGTTGCACTTGTTGCCGGTAGTGATATCTAATAAAAATATCTTACTAAAGTCAGTGACTTCGGGAGTATTGATACGCCAACTCTTTTTAGTCTTTTCTTCTACTCTGCTTAGTGTATGATTGAAAATCTGTCTAGTGCTTGCTTGTCCCACATCTTCACGTATCTTACAAAGATTACATGTGGGATTCCATTTACCCTCAAGCATATCTTTACGTAGTTTGACCATCTCGTTGTTGTTAAACCACGTGTCTAATGTATTTTCGTAATCTGCTAATTGATGATTTGTCTCACGCCAAAAGTATGTATCCACCGCACAGCATGGTCTACTACCGCCATGCGGACCGAAACTTACACTATTAAACGCTAGTGAGCAATATAAATCTTTCTTCTCAGACATTTACCGTGGGCGCCCTTTTAGTTATAATGATGTCAGTGCCGCATGTGCATTGTTGCTTGCGACAAATCACAGGCTTAGACATCAATTCAATTTCTTCATAGATGTTGCCTAATTTAGGACCCTGTCCACAACTAGCAGCAGTTGTCTGCCCCTGACTGTTAATGAATAAACTTTCGTCTACGTTACATTCCCAGCCACTGAAAAAGTTCTGACGTTCAGCAACTATGCGATTACCGTTTAGTGGTTGTTCTAATCCAGATTCATATATCTCTTTGCTTGCACATTGCCACTTGCTACCATTTGGTTTTGGTATAGTTGTCTGTGATTCAAATGTATGTGTCTTAAAAAACTCATGCATCCAAGGTTCGCTATAGTCCCATGGTGCGACATTGATATCGATATCGCTAAACAACGGTACCCATTCTAGATTATAGTTACGCAATGCTGACTTGACTTTCTCACCGAATTCTATAACTTCTTTGAAACGATCTTCCTGCATCATCATTCTACTGCAAAGATAATTTACTTTGTCTTGCAAGAAAATAAGATTGTCAAGATATCTGTCACGATTAGCGAAATCAATATGAAAACTCGCTACTACGTCATGGAACAAATGATAGTGTGCTTTCCACCATTCAGTGCTACGACTTAGATTAGTATTGATGCCGATATGCGGATCATCGATACGTATCTTTAGCCATTTAATCAATGGTATAAGATAGGGCCATACTGTAGGCTCTCCGCCGCTAAAGAAAAACTTATAGCCTTTTGTGCCCTTCTTTTCGAAATGAGTTATGATCTTATCCATATTGGATATGATCTTTTCATAATCTTCAGGCTTGTCATGCTTAGGACCTAATCCTGCCCAATTACCCGGATTGCAATACTTGCACTTGAAGTTACAGAAATCATTTACCTGCCATGTGATATTCACATATGGCGTGTGCATTGGTTCTATCGCTATTAGTTTATCCATTTTGTGCCCTGTAACTATCTAGGTATTTTTTATAAGCTTTGAACCTATTGCTTAATTCTTCATTATACGGCGCCTTTGATATGCTATCTTCTAGTGCGGTCAATGCATCAGACCCTAATGTAAACATAGCACTACCGCTACTATATCTACGTGCGATATCACGAATTCTAGGTAATGATGCTGTTCGTTGTTCGATTGGAATCACTGATAAGCTTAGATATGCCGGGTAGTTTAATGTGATAGGCCACCAATCAACACGCTTATAATACTTTTTGCTTTCTTCATCTAACACTTCCCATATCTCAGTGATATGTTGATAGTTCAATGCCTGCAATACGCTATAGCAAACGATACGCCAGTTAGGTCTTGTAGAAGCCATCTCAAAGACTTTCTTGATATTCTCTCTGACAACATCCCACTTAGTACCATAACGAATATATTCTGCTACAGTACCTACACCGTCTACGCTCATCTGTATTTCTACGTTTTCAAACTTGCTTAAGTTTTCATAGAACTTAGGATTCCAAGTAGTCATGTTAGTAGTGAATTCTATCTTGCAAGTATTGTTACCCGCTGCTAATAGTTCTTCTAACATTCGATAATTGGCTTTGATAAGTGTAGGCTCACCACCAGTAGTATAAAGTCTACGTAGTTTAGGAGCCATCAATCTGAAGTTTTTGTAGAATGTATCAGTTTCATACCATTCGGTCATATCTGCTTTTTCTACTGCTTCGATATCTTCAGTCCATTTTTCTTGCAACCAACCTAAATCTCGTTTCATGAGTTCGCCTGATTTTACCATGTCCTTGCGTTCTTCATGGATCAGCGAACTACTCATACCCCAACATGTCACACATTTTAAATTACATTGATTTCCCAATCTTAATTCTAGGCTCAATGGCAATATATCAGAGATAGAATATAATTTTTCATTACTAACTTCAGTTAAGTAGTCTGCAAGCTCTGGATCATGGTTCTTTCGTTCGACCCATATTTTATTTTGACCTTTTCTAGGACTATGACCAGATAATTTTTCTATCTTGTAACAATCTAAGCAATCATCACTGCCATTGTTTTGTCTATGTAGGTTTCGCACATTTTGCATATGCGGGCCGTTCCATATTTGCGTGATATCATCATAACCTAGATTGAAAGGCCTATCTTTATTGGCAACAAAGTAGTCCATAGCTATTGAACAACATAGTTTCACGTTGCCGTTTGGATTGGTGTTCATGTTCAGCCAAGGCAATACACAAAACTTGTTTAGATTGTTTGTAAGCCAATCTATGCGCTGTTCAGTGCCCACATCTTCGGGTACGGTGGGTACAGCATAGATTACATGATTTATGTCCATAATGGTTTCAGCTCCGGGAAAGTATTTAGCAGTGATTCTTCTCTAAGGTTATCTATCGTAGTTATCACGTTTTTGAAGTCAGGTATCAAATCTCTATGATCTGCGCTGTCCATATAATCAACTATACCCTTTACTGCATGTATGGTATGATCATAAGCGCCGTTGTCACGTAGCCAATTCATATACTTGTCGTATATGTCATGTACTTCTAATTTCTGTTCCGGAGTCAACATCGTTATACTAAAATATCTAGGATGTGTCAATATGTTGACACGAATGTTATTAATACCCAACAAGCCTTCTTCTACCCATGTTCTATGGAAGTCAAATAAACTATGTACGCTAAACACACTAACTGTGGGCGTGATCTCAAAGTAAACGTCAGGACAGCTTTCAATCATCTGTCTGCGATTCTTAACGATACGATCCCAATCAGTGCCCTTGCGACTATACTCGGCACGTTCACCATATGTGTCTAAGCTTGCTGCCACTCTAACATCTTTGAACATCTTCCAATAATCAAGGATAGATTTTTCTTTTAATTTTAGTGCGCTGAAGTTTGTAGTATAACGTAACTTGACATCTGTTCTACCTTTTTCTAGCCAGTAATCTAATACTTGATAATGCTGTGGTGTGATCAACGCTTCACCACCTGCGAAATATACTTCTTCTACATAATCTAAATGCGGTTGCAAATCGTCCATGAAGAATGGATTAGATTTCAAATCGATGAACTTAGACTTAGGATAGTCAGGAAACATTTTAACTTGATCATCATACCAACTACTGCTTAGTTCGGGACCGCATGTTCTGCAACGCATGTTACATAGATTACTAAAACGTATATCCATGTAATACATTTTATAATCATTGATTGATCCATCGTCATTGGTATTGTCAAACAAGTCCATATGATGACTAAAGCTTGCTAGACTGTTTTTACGCAATGTCCAACTATCTGCTGATGTTTCTAACTCATAGCAACGTGTGCATGCCTTGGGCTTTTCACCGTCAAGCATTTGTCTACGCATCTCTTTGAACTTCTCGTTATTGATCAGGTCATTGATGTTCTCTTTGTAAACATTACCAAACACATCATAACTATCACTCATGCAGCATGGAAATGTATTGCCGTTAGGCCATATATGCATGTGTATCCATGGCATCAAACAAACAACGTCTTTATCTATTGGCTTTCTCATTCCATTAACTCTGCTAATTCTGGAAACACATCAACGAATTTTTCTTCTCGTAATGCATCTAATCTATTTGTTTCTTCACGGAACTGATCTTTATACTGTTCCCAGGTATGCTCGACCATGACCCACTTCTTAGCGTTTACGAATGGTTCTATATGATCTTTTCTAAATCCCATAGATTTCATTCTTTCGATAACACTCTGAAGACCATCTACGCCCTTCATTTTCAATTCTAAAGGCAATGCCAATGCTGTGATATGTACAGGGCTGATCATGTTATAAATCGTGTTGGCCCAATCGGTTGGTTTATATAAATCATTATCTAACAAATAATGATAGAACTCGCTAAACGTTGTAAAGTTAAAAATACTCAACACACTGTTGATTTGTGTAGCCACATAAGGTACGCTTTTTACTCTTTTAAAGTTTTCTTCGACTTCTTCCCAGACTGTGCCTGATCTGATATATTCTGCGCGTTTACCGAAATCATCTAAGCTTGCATAGACTTCGATAGGCTTCTTGAAATGACTCCACAATTCTAGTAAGTCTTTGCTCTTGTACTTGAGATTGCTTAGGTTAGTATTATAACGTAACTTGATATCAGTTCTATCTAATCTGATCATTTCTTCAAGCATGGTATAATGTTCTTCAGTGATCAATGGTTCACCACCTGCGAAATATGCCATGTCGATATATGGGATATGTTTTAATGCTTCATCTATATACTTGCTACGATTAGTCTTATCAACTGTGATGATCGTTCTGCCCTGTTTAATATCTTCATTTTCCCATTGACTGCTATAATGGCTATTGCAAGTTCTGCATTTCATGTTACAGATATTAGTCAAACGCAAATCAAAATAACGCATCTTGAATTGACCTAATTCACCCGTGACATCTGTCGCTGACAATACTTCATCCAAATGGTGACCAAACATGTCATTGACGTTTTTTCTAAAACTATGAACTCCATGTTCTTCATGCCTATGACATGCTGAACATATAGGGTTTTTGACATTCTCTAACATGTCACGGCGTAGTTCATTCATGCGGTCGCTGTTGACTAGTTCTATCAATGATTTCTCATTGGCATTGCCCACAGGATACATCTGATTGCCTATGCAACAAGGAGTACCTACACCCGTAGGAGTGACATGCATGCTAACCCAAGGCAACATACAAAAACTTGTATTTTTGGTTAGTAAGTCTTTTTTTTCTTCTTGGGTAAATTTCATTATAATGGGTTTAACCTATTTGTTTCTTGGCATAATCTATAGAAATTCAACATCTCGGGAAAAACATCTAGCATGTTTGTGTCACGGCGCTCATCTAGTTCGTTGAACCAATTGTAAAAATCTCTACGACCTTCGATTAACTTATCTTCACTATATTCTGTGTCACGCATATAATCAACTACACGCTTGAACTTTTCATATTCAATACTGCTGAATTTCTTGCTACTTTTATCGTCTACGTTTTCTTCCATAAACTTAAGTGCCTCTTCCATATATGGCATGAACTCTCCTTTGGGGAGAATGTTCATGTCATACTGGAGCGGCTCACGTAAGTAGGGAGTATCAAATCTTACGCGGTGCTGGGGGTTGACTGGATCATCATACCAGTCATACATACTGCGCCATTCTAATAACTTTTCAAGCAATGACTTAAATGTAGTCACGCTAAAGATATTGAATGTGATCATAAATGTAACAGGGCTATTGGTCAATGACAGATATGTGTGTAGATTCTTTTCCCACAACTCTATATCCATACCTGTTCTAATATATTCTGCTCGTTTGCCCCAAGTATCGATACTTGAGAACAACTTGAAACTACGTATCTTTTCTTCGTCACATAGTTTACGTACCGATGTGCTGAGTTTTTCTAATAATGCAGTCTTTGTTCCAAGATTACTATTGACATTCAACTCTAACCATGGTGCAGGGTCTTTGTCTAATTCATCGATAACACGATAGGTGCTACGGTGCATAGTTGGCTCACCGCCCGTGATACGCATGATAGTCAACGTCTTGCGTAGTTCAGGCCACCATTCCCAGAATGCATCAACATAAGGATTTTCTTCTTCACGTTGATATAATTTCATCCAGTCGATATCACAACGATGATTCTTGACTGTAGTGACGGGACCATTTTGTTTGATCTCATTATAAAAGCTTGTGCTATATTTAGGATGACAATAACCGCACTTGAAATTGCACTCGTTACCGAAATTGATTTCTAAGTATTCTGGATTGATGTTTTGTTCGTAGCTGCCTTTAGCACATTGTTCAAAACGTTCTTCTGTGTGTATGCTTGCGTTTCTGATATGTCGATCACTTACATAATCAGGTCCCATATCTTCTACGTTCCAGCAATACTGACAGCCTTCGGGTCTTTTACCCTCAAGCATCATCTTGCGTTCCATCTTCTTTTCCCAAGTATTATGTAATGCGCTTGGGTTGTCTGCTAATTCGTGTAATGGAATCTTGTGTGGTCTTGGGTGATAACAACTATGTGTCTCACCGCTTTGCAAGTACATAGTGACATGATGCCACTTTGCTAAACAGAATGTAGAAGTTGCTTCGTTTTCTACTACTATCTTTATCTTTTTAATTCTATCGATTTCGTAACTCATTACCAACCTTCTATCTTTCTAATTACATCCATCTCTTTTACAAGCGGTCCCAAGTTATGCTTGTCAGCATTATAGTGACGCTTGAAAAATTTACTTTGTTCTGGACTCAATGTGCAGATAGGAAGGTCTAACTTGTCTTTCAATATTTGTCCGATTCGTTCAGCCTCATGTACTGGGCGCATATGCTTAAATATGCCTTCCCACATTCTATGTAGATTGTCGAACCACATAACATCAGTATGCTTCCAAACAGTCAACATAGTCATATATGTACCAAGTCTAGCACCATATATAGCCCAGTCGCCATTGTCAACATCCATACCCACGTTTTGCCAGATCGTGAGATTATTTAGATTACGTGAGGCCACGCTTGTTTTGAAATCTTCAATAGATGGCTTAGCCCCTCTGTCTAAGCACATCTTGACGCCTTCACGAAAACCTGCGCGCCAAGCTTGAAAAGGTGTATAGTTAGGAAAGGTAGTGCTATAGCAATCGTACATAGCCCAGTATAAACTGTCTGCACTATCCATGCAAAAATCTACTTGCGTAGCATGATCACCGTTGCTAGTCTCATGTGTGTTCATGTTTAGTACATAATCTTTTGTCCATGAACTCATGCCACCGTTGCCATATCGTAAGCCGTTGATATGATTGATAGCCTTCCAACGAAATTGTGCTTTCTTATAGCTAGGATCTAATCCTCTAAAATCTAATTGTATGTTGAAGAAATCTTCATCAGGCATATTATCGCCGTCGATGAGTATGAATCGTTCTGTGTCGCTTGCTTCTGCTGCGGCTTTATGTGATGCATCACTACCCTTGACTCCATCCACACGCTTGGCATATGGAATCATGTTTTTGATCTTGATCCAAAATTCTTCTTTTTGTGGTTCATCGTAACTTAGATATATGCAATCTAAGTCTGCAACATCGATGATATCATCCGAGTTCATATACGTTTAGTTTCCATTTCTGTGTATCTGTGTCCGCCTTATTAGCGACAATGCTAATATCTTCGATCAAGCAATCAATTCCGTTTGACTGATCTGGCATCAACTTAGTGACTACTGCGCTAGGATTGGCCTTAGACAATCTACCATCGATTACCTTTACATCTTGTCTAGCACATGCATAGGTAACACTATCAATAATGATGTATTTGCCCTCTAGCTTTTCACAAGTATAGAAAAGAACTTTACCTGTTTCCTCATCGTAATATAATCTGAATTCAGGTGGTACGATTTTAGGTGCTTCAAAAACTAGTACGTATTCTTCACTATTACTCATATGCTTTCTCTATTTTATCACAAAAATTCTTTACATGATAATGTAATGGATACATTTGCGGGTAAGTATTTATTCGCAATGAATCTGGCAATATTTCATAGATCAGTGTATCAGTCCAGTTATCAGTAGGCAAACTGTTTATGAACTGTTTCATGTGAATCATGCTCATTTCAGTGAACTGCGGTAACAATACCTTTTCTTTACCCATGATATGAGCAGCCAATGAATATACCCAGTCAGTTGTAGCAGGTTCTGTAGTATTGCACTTTAATGTTGCACGGAACTCACTCCAATTTTCAAATATATGTCTTACTAATTTAAAAAATTGTTCAGCGGTATCAGACTTCTTGAAATATGTTATCGCATTATAACAATCGGGCAATTTGTTTTCATCGATGAATCTGCGATAAAATCTTTCTGTGCTGACTTCCTGTTTGAAGTTTCTAATAGTAGAACTTACAACCAAATCTCTATGCTTTAATGTATCCCACCAAGGCTCGATAGATTTAGGTAAAATCATATCTGCTTCTAACTTGATAGTGTATTCATATGGACTAGCCTCATAGACTTGCCAATCATTGATAAGTTTCCAAGTACCTTCTTTGTCTTGATCTCCATATGGCAATGCTATGACATTATCAAAATACTTGCTGTCATCAATATCATCGGTGATCAATGATATTTTACTATCAGGCATATGCTTTTTGATACTACAGGCTAGCATCTCTGCACATTTAACATAGTCAACAAACTCTGTGTTTTGTGCTAATACAACGATTCCTTTATCCATTTTGCATCAACTCCACAAAATTTTCTTTGTTCATTATATGAAAATCAATGTCTTTAATTTTGATATATTCTTTGCGTATCTTGCCGCGTTGCCAGTTGTCAAACAATATAGTGTATTCTGTATCCAATGGATCTGTGTTGTCTTTGTATACTGTAGTATTTTTTCCTACATGCAGTAGATTCCAGGGTATGATATCACCAGGCAAATATGTATGACCATTAGCGATTCTTAGTGCTAACGTCAATGCATAATCGTTTCTATAAACTGCTGAAATAAAACTATGGATATTAGCGTAGTGTGCATAATTGTTTTGCACCATTTCTAAACACTCAAATATTTGTTTTGCACGATCTGTTTTTCTAAAGGCAATAACTGTAGCCCATAATGTCTTGTAACTATATGTGCTTAGTACTTCTTGTGACAGTTTTGGTTGCATGAAATATGCTGTATTGTCATGGCATGCAAAGTCTATGCCAGTTTCAAAAGTCTTTAATAAACGATTGCTGTTTACTACATAATCAACATCTAACAACAATGTTTCATCATAGGGACTTAGTGCATATGCTTGACAACGACCCTTATTGATCCAGGGTACTCCATCACGTTTGTTATCTAAGTTTGGTTCTACTTTAACAACTTTATCAAACTTATAGCCAGTAGAACTCATGGTAGACTTTTCATCAGTCACCAATGTTACCGGTAGATCCAAAAAATGATTTATGCGTTTTGCGGCATATTCTGCCATTGAGTAGTAATCGAATTTTGGACTATTGAATGCGAAAAGTATCGCACCGCGAGTCATCTCTTACCCTCTAACTCAGTCCATTCTTTAAGCCAGTCGTTCATTGTCTGTTCATAAACAGTCTTTAACTTTGCTAATAATTCTTTTCTATCGACCTGAACTGGGTTGTTGAATGTATCCATTACCACTAATTTGTCAGATTCGAAACTATCTAAAAGAGTAATAGTTTCACGATCAGCTTTCCATAATCCACCCTGTTCGGCAACAGTCAACTTACTGTCGTACTTTTCTTTTAAATATTGCTTGGCAGAATTATGGCTGAATCTTGCTTTGGCATCAGCCAAAAGTGTCTTTGTATCCATAGTTATACTCCTTGCGAGTATTTACACGGATATA
>Ga0129333_10001142_pt1 | contig 23717 bp, 22 predicted proteins | sample CPB6_08_DNA_FD_94474 | JGI IMG/M metagenome (GOLD analysis project Ga0129333, IMG submission 94474) | Freshwater to marine salinity gradient microbial communities from Chesapeake Bay, USA - CPBay_Sum_0.6_0.8_DNA | ecosystem: Environmental > Aquatic > Marine > Coastal | place: USA: Chesapeake...
GCGCTTGACGTAAAAGGGTTTATTGACTGGTGCGACGAATGGCACCGCCATCCGGGTTTTGACTGGGCGCTGATTCCAGATGTGATTGACGGTACTGCGGAAGAAAACGACGCCCTGTTAGCGGACTGGGCGACGCACATCCGCGGTGTGCCGATCTACCATTTGCACGAACCGCTTGATCGTGCCGAGCGGTTGGCTTACGAGTATCCAGTAGTGGCTTTGGGTTCCTCGGGCAAGTGGTCCACGCCCGGCGCAGGGTCTTGGTGGGATCGAATGCACGAGGTGCTGGCTGTGATGTGTGACCAAATGGGTCGTCCTGTGTGTCGCTTGCATGGTCTGCGCATGCTGAACCCAAAGGTTTTTAGCAAGCTACCGCTATCCAGCGCCGACTCCACCAACGTGGGCGTCAACTGCAACGCGAAGCGCTGGGAAGGTCCGTACAAGCCAGCAAGCTCGTGGCAGCGCGCTGCCGTGATCGCCGACCGCATCGAAGCTCATAATAGCGCAGATCACTTTGGCTCACGAGAGTGGTTAAACGGTGCGTAGCAAGGGCGAGGCTGCGATGGAAGTCATGCTGCGGGCATATGGCATCGACTTCGAGGTCGAGTACCGCTTCGCCCCGCCACGACGCTGGCGCGCAGATTTTGCGTTGCTGGAGCCGCGCATCTTGATCGAGATCGAAGGCGGTCACTGGTCAGGTGGGCGGCATGTCACGGGGTCAGGGTTCGAGGCTGACTGCGAAAAATACAACCGGGCAGTGGCGCTTGATTGGCGCGTGCTCAGGTACACAACAAACATGGTGGTCTCAGGGGAAGCAATCACACAAATCGCCGAAATCCTGCAACAGGAGCGTTGATGAAATGCCAACTATCTCGCCTGCTGAAGTCGTCATAGAATCGTTTGGTGGGATCAGAGCAACGGCTCGCGTTTTGCATCTGGACCCATCGGCGGTCAGTCACTGGCGGTTTTCAGGTCGAGTGCCGGGGTTTCATCTGAGACGCATACTGGTGCTGGCAAAGCAGCATGGGATCGAGATCACTGCCGAAGACCTGATCCTTGGGCGCGAGACGACCCATGATTGATCGATGGTCGGAAGAATGGCGGCACCAGTGTGAGGTGCGCACGATCCTGCAGTGGCGGGCAGCAGGCGACAAAAAGCGCTGTCTGGAACACTTCAAGGCGGTTGAAACTCAGCGAGGGAAGGATGCCAGCCACAAGCTCGAAGTCGACGTCCGCAGCCAGTGGGGTCGCGGGAACAAAGGCGAAGGCGAAACGTGGTGCGGGACGCCCGACCAAAGCGACGCCTGATCTGATTGCCGCGATCTGTGACAGGTATGCGCTGGGCGAATCCATGCGTTCCATCTGCGCCGATCCCAAGATGCCTGCTCGTTCAACGCTGCACTCATGGGCGATGGACAACGAAGATTTCCGATCCGCTTTCGCGCGTGCGAGAGAACTGAACGCGGACTCAATCGAGGACGCAATGGCGGATATCGAGCGGCAGGTGCTGGCGGGATTGGTCGAGCCGAGTGCTGCCAACGTGGTGCTGTCATCGCAACGGTGGCGAGCTCGTGTCCTGCACCCGAACAGGTACGGCGACAAGATTGGCGTGGACCACAGCGGCAAAGTCGGACTGTCTTTCAGCATCGATCTGTCAGAGTGACCCAGCTTCAACTGAAGTACCGACCACCGGGCGCGGTGCTGCGTTCGTTTTTGCGCGACGACACCTCGTTCTTTCGAGGCTTGATGGGACCTTTTGGGTCAGGGAAATCCACCGGGTGCGTGGTCGATGTCATCCGGCGAGCGCAACTGCAGCGTCCGGGCATCGATGGCGTGCGTAGATCTAGATGGGCGGTGGTGCGCAACACGTACCCCGAGCTCCGCACGACGACCATCAAGACGTGGCACCAGTGGATACCGCAAACCATCGGTAGATGGATTGATCAGGGACCGCCGACGCATCGCATCACGACTGCGGACATGGATCTGGAAGTGATGTTCATCGCGCTCGACCGCCCGGACGACGTGGGTCGGCTGCTGTCGCTTGAACTGACGGGAGCGTGGATCAACGAGGCGCGCGAGATTCCGCTCGCTGTGGTCGAAGGACTCACGGCTCGGGTCGGGCGCTTTCCCTCTGCCGCAATGGGCGGAACATCGTGGTCAGGGATCATCGCTGACACCAACCCGCCGGATAGCGATCATTGGTGGTTTAAACTTGCCGAGGAAACCAACCCTGAAGGCTACACGTTCTACCGGCAACCGGGCGGCATGGATGACAACGCAGAGAACCTCGCGTGGCTCAACCAAACCCCTGAGACGCTGGTGCTCGACGAGGCTGACCCGATTCGCAGGGCTGCAGGGCAGGGATACTATCGCCGCTTGCTGGCTGGCAAGAGCGAAGAGTGGGTGTCCGTGTACGTTGACGGGCAGTACGGGTTTGTCCGCGATGGCAAGCCGGTCTATCCAGAGTTCAGCGACAGAGCGCATTGCGCTGAGTTCGAGTTGCTGGAAGCGCAGCCCATCTACGTCGGCATTGATTTCGGTCTGACGCCAGCCGCCACGTTCGCGCAGCGGACCGTGACAGGGCAATGGCGCGTGCATTCGGAGTTGGTGTCGCGTGATATGGGCGCGGTGCGATTCGGCGAGTTGCTCAGGCGGCACCTGTCAGACATGTACCCGCGCAACCCGATAGCCGCGATCACGGGCGATCCTGCGGGCGACATTCGGTCACAGTCGGACGAGAGCACGCCGTTCCTGATGCTCCGGGCGCAGGGCATCGATGCGCAGCCAGCCAACACAAACGATCCCGTGATCCGCCGCGAGGCTGTCGCTGGCGCGATGAGTCGCATGATCGACGGGCAGCCGGGGTTGTTGATCAATCCGCATTGTCGCGTGCTCAGAAAAGCGCTTGCTGGCGGATATCATTACCGCAGAGTGCAGGTATCTGGCGATGCTCGGTATCGTGACGTGCCGGAGAAGAACGATTACAGCCACGTCGCGGAAGCCATGCAGTACATGATGCTCGGCGCTGGCGAGGGTCGCTCACTGATTCGCACTGAGCGCAAATACGCGCCAAGGCAATCGAGCGCCATTCTTGAATACGACTTTTGACGGAGCGCAATCACATGGGATTCATGTCACCGAACACGCCAAAGAAGCCGCCGCCGCCCGTAGCGCCGCCGCCTGTGCCGACGCTCGACGATGCGCGCCAACGGCAAATGGCATCGGACCGTCGCGCACGCTCACGTGGTCGCGGTGCCGCCATGCTGTCCGGCGAGATGGGTGATCTCACTCAGCCGCGCGTCGCTACCAAAATGCTGTTGGGACAATGAGTCGAGAAAAAGCTGACGAGGTTCTGCGGCGTCAGTCATGGATGGCTGATGCGCGCGGCGTATTCGACGCTCACTGGCGGGAGATCGCGGAGCGCATCCTGCCGCGCAGCGATGTGTTTCGAATCAAGCGGGTTGCTGGCGAAAAGCACACGGAGAAGGTGTTCGACGCAACGGCTGGGCTGGCTCTGGAGCGCTTTGCTGCGGCAATGGAATCGATGCTCACCCCGCGAACGCAACGCTGGCACAAGCTGCGCGTACCAGACGAAGGTTTAAACGAAGACTACGAGATCCGCGGGTACCTCGACGCGGTCACCAGCATGCTGTTCGATGCGCGCTACAGTCCGCGTGCCAACTTCGCATCACAAGCGAACGAGGCGTACATGTCGCTGGGCGCTTTCGGAACCGGCGCGATGTTCATCGACGACAGCCTTGGTCGCGGCATCCGGTATCGCAGCGTGCATCTGTCTGAACTGTTCATCGCCGAAAACCATCAGGGCATCGTGGACACGGTGTTCCGCAAGTTCGAGATGACTGTGCGGCAGATGGCGCAGCGGTTCGGCACGGACGCGTTGAGCGAGGCGCAGCGCAAGGCTCTCGAAACCAATCCTGATCAGGCGTTCGACGTGATCCATGCGGTCATGCCGCGCGACGAGATGGAGTACGGCAGAAACGATTTCCGTGGGATGCCGTGGTCAAGCTGCTACGTGAATTGCGAAGGGCGCGAGATCCTCGACGAGGGCGGCTATCGCGCGTTCCCGTATGCCGTGGGCAGATACGTCACGGCACCTCGCGAGGTGTACGGGCGCTCGCCTGCGATGACCGTGCTGCCTGACATCAAGATGCTCAACGAGATGAGCAAGACCGTCATCCGCGCGGCTCACAAGATGGTGGACCCGCCGCTGCTGCTGCAGGACGACGGCATTCTGCAAGCGTTCGACCTGCGACCCGGCGCTCTGAACTACGGCGGCGTCGATGAGCAGGGTCGCCAACTGGTGCACCCGCTGCAGTCTGGAGCTCGCATCGACATTGGCGACGCAATGCTTGAGCAGCGCAGGCAGGTCATCAACGACGCATTCTTGGTGACGCTGTTCCAGATCCTTGTTGACGCCCCGCAGATGACCGCAACGGAAGCGATGCTGCGCGCGCAGGAGAAAGGAGCTTTGCTGGCTCCGACGATGGGCAGGCAGCAATCGGAATTCCTTGGTCCGCTGATCGAGCGCGAGATCGACATTCTCGCTGCCGCTGGCGTGCTGCCGCCTATGCCGCAGGCTCTGCGCGATATTGGCGGCGCGGTGGACGTGGAGTACGTGTCGCCTCTGAACAGGGCGCAGCGGGCTGACGAGGGCGTGGCAATCCTGCGCACGCTGGAGTCTGTGATTCCGCTCGCACAGGCTGACCCGCGCGTGATGATGGTGTTCGACCCGGAAGCCATCGCGCGCGAGCTCGCATCGATCAACGGCGTGCCTGCCAAAGTTCTGCGCAGCAAGCAGCAAGTCGAAGACATGATGGCTGAACAGCAGCAGGCGGCTGAGTCACAGGCGTTATTGCAGGCTGCCCCAATTGTCAGCCGCAGTGCGCGTGATCTGGCGCAGGCACAATCGCTGGCTGGCGCTGCACCGTCACAAGTCGCGCCGGGCATCCTGCCGATTTGATGCGAACGCTGACTCAAAGCATCAGCAGGTTGATGCGGCGGAAGCTCGCGTATAAACGCGTTTTCCTCGACGTTGACGGCAACCCGAACCGCGATCAGGAATTGGTGCTGGCGGATCTGCGCAGGTTCTGCCGCGCCCAGTCCAGCACCGCCATCGTTTCACCGATTTCAAAGAACGTCGATCCGATTGCGATGGCAATGGCAGAGGGTCGGCGTGAAGTGTGGCTGCGCCTGCAGGCAATGCTGCACATGCCTGAGCGACAGGTCTTCGCACTCGAAGACGTTGATTCCGAAACCTGAGAGGTAACCCATGAGCACGTCATCTGCAGCCGCTCTGTTGGCTGATAGCGCCCCGTCACAAGCTGATGGCAACAGCAACGCACCTGCTCCAACCAGCGCCGCTCCCCCGGTAAGCGCGCCGCCAGCCGCATCGCCTCCCGCCAGCTCTGACTGGGTTTCCGGCATTGGCGACGAGGATCTGCGCGGGTACGTGCAGAACAAGGGCTGGTCAGATCCGGTCGAGTTGGCGAACGGGTATCGCAATCTCGAAAAGCTGTTGGGCGGTGAGAAGCTGCCGTTGCCGAAAGGCGACGATGACGCTGAAGGCTGGACGCGGGTGTACGAGGCGTTGGGCAGACCAAAGACCGCAGCGGACTACAAGCTGGACGCGCCGGAGAACGGCGACACCACGTTTCTTGGCGAGGCGTCCAACTGGATGCATGAGGCTGGATTGTCGCAGCGGCAGGCGACGTTAATGGCGGAGAAGTGGAACGAATACGTTGAGACCACGCAGCGCGGAATTGAAGAGCAGTCAGCAGCCGAGTCGCAGCGGCAATTGGACTCGCTCAAGTCGGAATGGGGCGGCGCGTGGGATGAGAACTTCGAGCTCGCCAAGCGAGCCACCCGCCAGTTCGGTTTGAATCAGGCTGCGCTGGAAGGACTTGAGAACAGCATCGGCGCGGGCGAGATGTACAAGCTGCTGTCGCGGATCGGGCGCGGTTTGACAGAGCACACGTTCGAGAGCGGCAAGACCACGCAAGGCTTTGGCATGACGCCGGAAGCTGCGCGCACCCGTCTAAACATGCTGCGCAACGACCCTGAATGGTCAGCCAAGTACATGAACGGCAACGAGGACGCGCGGAACGAGATGGCGCGGCTCATGTCTGTCGCTTACCCGGAGTAATGCAAAATGGTCAACGCAGATGCTGACGGCGTTTTGCTGAGGCTAGAATGCTTGAAGCTGGCATCACGCCCCAATCTTGGTCCGCAGGAAATCACAGCGATAGCGGACCATTTTGTCGCATGGTGCCGTGGCGACCAGCCGGGAACCCGCGCCAGTGGGTCGGACAACAAGGTCGCAAAACAGCGGCTCCGGTAAGCCGGACAAGCCTTCGATCACATTAACCAGCCCCACAGGGCACGTTTAACCAAAGCCATCGGAGGCTTTCACCATGTCGTTTCAAGTCAATAACGCGTTCGTACAGCAGTACGCTGCGAACGTTGGCATGCTCCTGCAGCAGGGAGCCAGCCGTCTGCGTTCCTCTGTTCAAACCTATTCGCTCATGGGCAAGGCTGCATCTGTTCTCGAACAGGTCGGCGCTGTCAGCCCGGTTCGCAACATGGCTCGTCACGCGGACACCCCGCTGATCAGCACCCCGCACGATAAGCGCTGGGCGTATCCTGCAGACTACGATTGGGCTGACCTGATCGATTCGCAGGACAAGCTGCGCACCCTGATCGACCCGCAGTCGAGCTACGTCAAAGCTGGCGCAGCAGCGATGGGTCGCGCGATTGACGACGAGATCATCTCGGCGTTTTTCAACGCGAACAACACGGGTGAGAACGGCACCACCAGCACGGGCACGCTGTTTGCGTTCGGCTCCAACTCGCAGTCTGTTGCCGCCGTCACTGGCGCAGCAGCAGCGACTGGTCTGAACATCAGCAAGCTGCGTCGCGCAAAGCGAATTCTGATGGCGTCCGACATGGACGTGGACACGGAAGAGCTTTACTGCGTGATCACCGCTCGCCAGCACGATGATCTGCTCAACGAAGCGCAGGCGATCAGCCTCGACTACAACACCAAGCCGGTGTTGGTCGATGGTCGCATTCGCTCCTTCATGGGCTTCAACTTCGTCATCAGCGAGCGAATCCCCGGCGGCGCGAACTTCAACACCGCGATCAACCCCGCGATCACCGCAGGCGGTAGCGATGGCAACTACACCACCGGCTCTCGGTGGATGGTTCCGTGCTACGCCAAATCCGGCGTTGCTCTTGGGGTCTGGAACGACATCCAGACGACCATTGATCGCCGTGCTGACAAGCGCAACGCAACTCAGGTCTACGTCACCGGCACGTTCGGTTCGACGCGACTCGAAGAGAAGCGCTGCGTCATCATCAACTGCGTGTAAACGGAGACTGACCAATGGCGATTTATCTTTCTCGCGAGCTGGCTGGCAGCAACACTGCCAACCAGACGACCGCGCCGGTCGGTTACCGCAACCGCGCATCTTCGCAACTTGCCAACCTGCGCCGGGTACGTGGAACCATCACGCTCGGCACGCAGACCACGTCGGACACGATTGTGATCGGCGACCTGCCTGCAGGCGCAACGTTTGCGTTCGGGATGCTGACGACCAGCGTAACGCTCGGCACCTCAACCATCGCCGTGGGCATTACCGGGTCTACCGGCAAGTACCGGGCAGCAGCGGTGTTCACTGCAGTGGATACCCCGACGCTGTTCGGCACTAACGCCACGGTGGGCGCTGACGATCCGGCACTGTCTGCCAACGAAACCGTGTTCATCACGATTGCCGTTGCGTCGCTGCCCGCGTCGGGAACGCTCATTGTGGACCTGTTCTACAGCTACCCGAACTGAAACGAGGGGGCGGCGAAAGCCGCCCCTTTCGTTCAACAGGAGAACAAACATGGCGTGGTACATCGGGGTCAATCTCGGAGAGCGTCTGGACCAAGTGGTATCGCAAGCAACGTCGCCCGGAAAGGACGTTGAGATTGTAATCAGCACCACCGCTCAAGGGCGGACCGGAACTCAGGCTCTGGATCTGGAAGACTTGTTCATTCTGATCAATCGAATCAGGGCGGCTGCACTTGAAGAAGGCAGGGCTTGGTAATGCCAGTTCGTCGCGCGGATGACGAGGTATACACACTGCTTTTCAACGGATCAGCCACGGGAAGCGCCGTCGCAATTAGGGGCGGCGAATACGCGTTGCAGATCGATGGCACCGCAGGGGGCGCAACAATTGCTTTGCAGATGCGAACCGGTGCCGGAGTCTGGACGGAAGTAAATTTCTACGGTCACGGCGCTCAACAGCTTTTGGCGTGGACGCCTGCGACCACGATCACGCTGTCCGTGACCCCGATTCCGCTTCCCGCTTGCAACGTGCGCTTTTCGATATCGGGCGGAACCCCGAGCGGACTGACCGCCTCTCTTGTTGGTCTCGGTTAAACAGGGAGCAGTCATGCCGCTGAAAAAAGGGACCAGTCAAAAGACGATCAGCCAAAACATCAGAACTGAGATGGCGCACGGCAAGCCGCAAAAGCAAGCCGTCGCTATCGCGCTGCAGGTGGCGCGAGATTCCAAGAAGTCGAAGCGCTGAGGGGCATAAGCAATGGCTACTTTGGCTGCCAATAGCTCGGTTGTTTTAGCCTCATTCACGGGAACAGAAAGGCTGTCTGTCGTAGCCAACCACAACCAGCTTTGGCGGTGGGTGTATGAGCCTTACGCCACCGATACGCAACCCAACTTATCACCGGTGAAGCAAACCTCCCGCACTCACGGACCCTTAGCTTCCTCAATTGCTATCGGTCCTATGGGCGTGGGCGGGAACTGGACGCTTTGGAATGATAGCTCAAGCGATCTAACCTACTTTCTGCTATACGCGAACGTCACATTCCAAAACATTACAGGCGTTGGCGCGATTGCGTTGAGCCCTGCAAACCAGAACGTTGTCATAAGCCCGACAGGAACGGGCACCGTGACGATCAATCCGGCTGTTCAGGGTTCCATGCAAAACGTTGAAATCGGCTCAGTCACACGCCGGAACGCAGGGTTCACCGCGGTCTATGTGAACATTGTTGATTCCAGCGGAACACCCGGAAACGTTACGAACAACGGCGGGAAAGGGCGTGTTGCCATTGCGGCGGGGCAAAGTTCCATTGTTGTGACCAACAGCGTCACCAATGCCTCAGCCTCTGTATACGCCGTCATCAACCAAGCAACGGCAGACGCAACGCTGACCCATATTGTTCGCACCGTACCGGCAGCGGGGTCTTTTACGATCTACGGCAATGCGGCAGCGACTGCAAACGTTGTCGTTGATTTCATCGTCTTCGGAGCGTGACGAATGCCAACCGTTAACGCGGGATCGACGGGAACCGACACCACGGTTGGACCGTTTAATTCGATTCTCATCACAAACAGTCACAACGACACAGGGCGCTGGTGGTTCACGCCAGTTGACTCAGGGCAGGGCGCAAACCCGTTCATGAGCGGCACCGGTCCTATGGGCGGCGTGGGCGACCACATTGGACCAGCCGCAGGCAGTTTCGTGGTTGGACCGTTCGGCGTTCCCGGCACCATCAGCGTGCAATGTGAAACCGGGTCAATCTTCTTTCAAGCAGCCGAGGCTACCATTGGTCGGATAAAGGCAGCAGGGATTACCACAACAAGCGCATCGACGTTGAATGGCGGGTCACTGACATTCACGCCAGCAAACGTCAACGCAACGTTCTCGCCAAGCGGAACCGGGACCGTAACGATAAACCCTGCTGGCGGCGGCAACATGGACAACGTTGTCATCGGACAATTCACGCGCCGAGTAGTTGCAGCAACAACGTACTACGTCAGCCGACAAGATTTGAGCGGCACTCCGGGTAACGTCACCACAACCTCATCAAGAGCGCGCGTTGCCATTGCGGCGGGGCAAAGTAGCGTGACCGTGACCAACACTCAGGTGACGGCAGATGGATCAGTGTTCGCGCAAATTGCTCAAGCAACAGCCGACGCGACGTTGACGCATATCACAAGGACGGTATGTGCGGCGGGATCTTTCACGGTGTACGGGAACGCGGCAGCTACTGCAAACACGGTGATCGACACGTGGTTCGTTCTGAACTAACAGCCGCTCTCACGGAAGCGAGAAAATAACATGGCAACAGTCGCTGCGCGGTCTTCATCTTCGTTTGGTCTTTATTCGTTTGAAACAGTGCAAATCACGCCGACGTTTAACCAGCCATGCCGTTGGGTTTTTGAGCCTAATCGTAGCGAAAACGCGTCTCAAAAAGTTTTGAGTCGGTCATACGGTCCTGAATCTGGCAACTATGTGGTCGGCGCATTTGGCATTCCCGGAACAATGACAATTTTCAATGACAGCGATTCAGGGCTGTTTTTTCAGACACTCCAGCCGACGATGACTCTTGGCGCGGTCACGTTTTTTGGCAACACGTCGGCAACAAGCGCAACGACGCACACGTTCTCGCCAACAGGCGCAGGCACCGTCACCATCGCGCCAGCAACTGCTGGCAACATTGACAACATGGTCATTGGCGCGACGACGCGAAGATCGGGAAGTTTTACGGCATTTGCTGTTACAAAAACGGATCTAAGCGGTACGCCCGGCAACGTAACCAACGCAAACTTTAACGGGCGATGCGCAATTGCGGCGGCAGCATCAAGCGTTGTGGTAACGAACACCAACTGCACCGCGAATACCACGATTATTGCAATCATCAGCCAAGCAACAGCCGACGCGACGTTAACTCAAATCGTTCGCGTTGCGCCTGCGGCAGGCTCATTCACGATTTACGGAAACGCGGCTGCAACCGCCAACACAGTTATTGATTACTTGATGATCAACTGAATCTGGCGTTTAAATAACTCTGACTGCGCGGGGGTTTCATGGCGTCGGTCATTCAAGTCGCAAATCGCGCGCTCACCAAAATCGGCGCAAGCCGCATCACGTCGCTTGATGACGATAACAAGGCGGCAAGGGCTATCCTCTCGTGCTTCGATGACTTGCGTGACGACGAGCTCCGCGCATACGGCTGGCAGTTCGCGCTGAAGCGCGCGTCAATCGCCGCAGACACCGTTGTGCCGGATCACGGCTGGCAGTACCAGTACCCGCTGCCGTCCGACTTCCTTGCGCTCGACACCGTCAACGAAACGTTTCCGGTGGTCGCGCTCGACGATTACATCACCACCGAGCTGGTCGAGTATTCGCATGAAGCCAATGTGATAATGACTGATCTGGAGTCGCCGCTGCTGATTCGATACATCGCTCGCATCGAAGATCCCAACCAGTGGGATGCCAACTTCCGCGAAGTGCTGGCATGCCGGATTGCGTTGGAGATCGCGGAAGAGCTGACGCAAAGCGCTCCGAAAAGACAGTTGGCTCAGATGGAGTACGACAAAGCTCTGATCCGCGCGATCAAGAGCAACTCATTCGAGCGCCCGCCGGTCATGCTGGCAGACGATACGTGGATCATGGGTAGGCTCTGATGCCAAAGGTTGCCCCGCTTCGAGCATCGTTCAACGCTGGCGAATTGTCGCCCTTGCTGGAAGGCAGGGTGGATGTTGCCAAATACGAGGCTGGGTGCTCGATCCTCGAAAACTTTATCCCTGCGGTTCAAGGTCCGGCAATCCGCAGACCCGGAACCAAATACGCCGCAGAGGTGAAGGACAGCTCTGCTCGGACGTGGCTGGCAAAGTTTGAGTTCTCGAACACGCAGGCATACGTGCTTGAGTTCGGAGACGGCTACGTTCGGTTTTTTACGAACAACGGTCAGTTGCAGATTTCAGCGCCCAGCGCGTGGAGCAGCGTGACCGCATATGCCGTGGGCGATCTGGTCAGCTACCTCGGGATCAATTACTACTGCAAGGTTGCCCACACAAACGTGCTGCCAACAAGCACGGGAACGTGGCATCCGCTGACAGGGACCACGTATGAGGTTCCGTCGCCTTTCACCGCTGCTGATCTGATCACGGCTGACAACACGTTTAAATTATCAATGGCGCAAACGGGCGACATCATTTACATCGCCCACCCCGACTACGCGCCGCGCAAGTTGATTCGTTACAGCAACACCCGCTGGGTCATGGAAGCGGTGAGCCTTGTCGATGGTCCGTTCAAGACGGAAAACACGACCAAGACGACCACGATTTATGCGAGCGCCAACACCGGCACAGTGACGTTGACCGCATCGTCCGCAGTGTTTACGGCTGCTATGGTCGGGTCACTGATCTACCTTGAGCCGAAGGACTTGAGCAGCATCAAGCCTTGGACTGCGGGTCAGGAATACACCACCAACCCGCTGAACACGTATCGCAGGTCGGACGGCAAGACGTACATATGCACGACCAACGGGTCGCCGACCGCTGGCAAGGTCTGGCGAACAGGACCAGACAAGCCGATTCACACGTTCGGAACGGCGGCTGACGGGGACTACGGCGGCAAGACGGGAACCAACGTCGAGCGCGAGGGTTTGGATTGGTTGTTTGTGGACGCAGGGTACGGCGTTCTGAAGATCCTGACGTACACGTCATCGACCGTGGTGACCGCAAGCGTGCAATCGCAATGGACGCTTCCGGCTGGCGTGGTCGGCGCTGGCAATACCACGTGGCGGTGGGCGCTTGCCGCATTCAGCGGCGAGGAAGGATATCCGTCCGTTGTGTCGTTGTTCCGAGAACGACTGACGTATGGAAAGGGGCAAACCCTGTACTTCAGTTGCAGCGGCGATTACGAGAACTTTGCCGCCAAGGATGAGAGCGGATTGATCGTCGATGACCGCGCCATTCAGGTCACCATCAGTTCCGACACGGTCAACCCGATTCAGTGGCTGGCTCCGACGCAGGCGTTGCTTATCGGCACCAGCGCAGCCGAGTTCTCGTGCAGCGAAAACGCCACGTCTGAGCCGTTCGCACCCGGCAACGTCAAAATCGAGCAACAGTCCGGCGAAGGCTCGCGGGCGGTAGATCCTGCGCGAGTCGGTTATTCGGTGCTGATGACGCAAGCGTCCGGGCGTCGACTGCACGAGGTAGCGTATTCGTTTAACCAGAACGGCTACGTCACGGCTGACCTGACGGTGTTATCGGAACACGTCACCGCAGGCGGCGTGGTGGATACGGACTGGCACAAAGCGCCGTACAAGGTTCTGTGGGCTGTCCGCAATGATGGGCAACTGCTGGGATTCACGTTCAACAAAGAGCAGGACGTGCTCGGCTGGCACCGCCATATCATTGGCGGAACGTTCGGATCTGGCGACGCAGTGGTGGAATCCGTTGTTTGCATTCCGGCACCTGACCGCTCGCGAGACGAACTCTGGATGATCGTAAAGCGCACCATCAACTCGACCACCAAGCGTTACGTTGAGTACCTGTCGAAGGATTTCGAGAACGGTGATGCGCAAGAGGACGCGTTCTACGTGGACTGTGGAGCCACGTATTCTGGCGTACCAGCCACGGTGATCAGCGGACTTGGGTATCTGGAAGGGCAAACGGTTGCGGTGCTGGCGGACGGCGCGGCGCTCGCGAACGAGGTTGTCACCGGAGGGTCGATCACCATCGACAACGCTGCCAGCACGGTGCATGTCGGGCTGCCGTATGTCAGCACGTTGCGGACCACGAGGATCGAGGCGGGCGCTGGTGATGGCACGGCACAGGGCAAAACGAAACGAATTGCGCGCGCAATGATTAGACTGCTCAACACTCTCGGCGGATTTGTCGGACCCGGCACAAACGCATTGGACGAGATTCAATATCGCACGCCAAGCGTTCCAATGGGATCGCCACCGCCGTTGTACACGGGCGACGTGTTGATGGAATTCCCCGGTGATTACGACATGGACGGGTACATGATGGTCAGGCAAACGCAGCCATTGCCAATGACGGTGGTCGCGCTTGTGCCGTTCATGACCACGTATGACAGATGATCCGCGCTTTCGAGCCGTGTCATTTGCGGAAGATCAGCCCGCAGGCTGCTCAGGTCGGCGTCAGGAAAAACATTGATACGCCGGGGTATGGGCAGTGGCTGGTAGACGGTGGTCCAGCCTATACGTTCATGGATGGCGATGAAGTCATGGCGTGTGCCGGTTTCGTCGAACAAACAGAGCAAAGGGTTTTTGCTTGGGCAATCCTGTCAGAGCACGCAGGGCGCGTTATGACAAGACTGCATCGCGCCACAAGCAGAGGGCTGACAATGCACGGCTTTCGTCGCGTTGAGACGTTTGTTGTGGAAGGGTTTGACGCTGGCGTGCGCTGGATCGAGTTGCTTGGATTTCAGAGAGAAGGACTCATGCGGAGTTATCTGGAAGACGGGCAGAACGCTTGGTTATACGCGAGGACGAAATGAGCGGAATCGAAGGATGGGTGATTGGCGCGTTAGTCGCATCAGCAGCAACATCGGCATACGGCGCATGGTATTCCGGGCAATCACAAGCGAATCAGTTCAAAGCGCAAGAACGCGCCGCTAACGTAAACGCGAAGCAGATCAAGCTCAATGCGGAAGCTGCGGCAGCGGCTGGAACGCAACGCGAAGAACAAGCGCGCAGAGCAATGCGGGCGATGGAAGCGAAATCGGTTGCGGCAGTATCTGCCACGGGAACGCGCATTGAAGGCAGCAACCTCGATCTCATCGGACAGAACCGAATGTTCGGCGAGCTGGATGCTTTAAACATTCGCTATGACACTGAGATGCAGCGGCGCGGGCTGTTGGCGCAATCCGGCATGGAAACCTATGCGGGACGGATCGCCGGAATGAACCGATCCAACGCCGCAAGAGGATCATATATCAACGCCGCATCATCGCTGTTGCAATCTGGAACAAGCGGGTATCTCGGTTACCAATCTTGGCAACAAGGCAAGGCGTGAAGTAGCAAATGGCAGTACGCATACCTGAATACATGGGGCAAACGTCGCCGACGATGGGCGGCATCAACGCCCGTGCGCCCAATGCGCAGGTGTATGACGCCATCGGACCTGCGCTGCAGAGGCTGGGTCAGGTCGCCGGTGAAGCCGTGCTCGAAACGACCAAGGTTGTGGCAGAGGGTTATGCGCGCGAAGCCGACAACGAAGCGGTCGCTGGCATCCAGTCGCTTTTGTACGACCCCGAAAATGGATATCTGACGCGCACAGGGCGAGCGGCTTTGGATACCAAGGACGGCGCGATTGCCGGGATCGATTCCCTCGGTAAGCGAATCAGCGGCAACATCAAAAACGAAATTGCGCGCAGCATGTTTGAAAGAGCGTTTACACAGCGCGCCCAGCAAGCCAAGCAATCAGTGCTGTCATACGCCGGGCAACAAGCCAAGGTGTACAACGTTGAGCAGGCAAAAGCGCGATCAGTGTTGGCGCAAAACGCGGCTATCAACGAGTGGAACAATCCAGAGCAGTACGATACCAACAAGCGCGTGATGCTCGATGAGGCGGCATACGGGCTCACCGGTGCCGCAGCCGACGTTGCAAAAGTCGAGGCGCTGCAGGGTTTGCATGCGGGCGTGTTGAATCGCATGTTTGCGCAGGATCAGTGGCAGGCGGCGCGGGATTACTTTGACCGCGCGGACGTGCAAGCCGAGATGCCTGAAACCATGAAGACCGAAGTTCTGCAGAAGCTCAGGCAGGGGTCGGTCAAGACGGACAGTCTCGATTACTTCATGGCGCTGTCAGGCAGCACAGATCAAAAGCTGGCGCAAACAAAAAGCGCGTATCGAAACGGCACGATCAGCGCTGACGTGTACGACGCGGCGGTTACGCGAATCAATGCCGAAGCGAGCCAGATGGAAGCCTCGCGAGTACGCTTTGTTCGCGACACGCTTGGATCGGCGCAACAATGGGTTCTGGAAAATCCGAACACGCCATTGCTTGATATGCCGTCTGACATGTTTGCAAACGTCAAAAGCACCGGCTTGTTTGATGACTTGCAGCGGTTCGCCACATACGCGGGACAAGTGCCAGAAAACCCGCAACGGTTCTTGGAGCTTCGGCTCATGGACCCATTGGAGTTCATGCGCGACTTTGATGCCAATAGCGCACAGATCCGACTGCAGGTTTCGCAGCAGGAGTACAGCGAACTGCAGCGTTATCGCATTGCCTTGAACGACACCAATTACAAGGCTGCGCAGGCAACGAACATTGCGAACCAGACGATTTCCGCCGTCAAAATTGATTTGAAGGCTGCTGGTTTAAACCCAAGCGCCAAGCCGGGTTCTCGTCAAGCGGACGAGCTAACGCAATTCTCAGCGGCTCTGGTCCGTGAAATCGATGAGTTCATTGCCGACCCAAATAACAAGGGCATGGCTCCGACCAAAGACCAAGCCGCGCGGATGGCTCGCAATTTGTTGCAAGCGGGCGAACTGACAAACCAAGGAAGATGGTTCGATCCTGACGTGATGCTGTATCAGGTTCCGCCAGAACAGATGCAGAATTTCAGACCGGAAGGGTTCGTTCCATACTCGGATATCCCAAGAGAATGGCGTAACGCAATCAAAGCGGGTCTTGATGCCAAAGGAACTGGCGGTCGCCCAGTTCGAGAACAATACGGATTTCCTCGAACCGACTCCACGACAGTCATCGGCGGAAGCTCAAACCTGATGTACGAACGCGCCATCGAGCAGATTTATTTAAACGCAACACAGCAAGGCTTGTCGCTGGAAGAACTGGTAGGTGAAGGCTGATGCCGACAATGTCCGAATGGCTTGAGAGTCAGGCGAACACAACGTCCAACGTGGCAGGCGCGCTGGTTGCTGCGGACTCATACGATCCAGAACAAGCAGCACAAGCGCTTCAGCAGGCGCGTGAGGCGGGTTTGCCGCCAAGCGTTATGGCAGGTGCGCCCGACCCGGATATCGCCCGCACGCAGCGCCTCAACGAGCGCAGGCAGGTTCTTGAAAGATCGCCGAGGCTGGCGTCTTGGCTGGAAAGGCAGGCGCAAGAAAAGCCTTATCTGTTGTCTGTCGTGCAAGACGATTTTAACCCGCTTGCCGCAGTGGACTCCGCAATTTCAACCGCGAAGCAGATCGCCAAGGTTCCCAACGTTGCGCGCTATCGATTGGCGGAAGCGGGGTTCGGTACTGCTGCCGTGGTGCCCGGAGTCGCTGCTGACATCGGAGCTGAAGGAGCGCTGCCGTTAGCTGCAAGCGGCATCACCGGCGCGTTACTCCGAAAAGCGTTTAAAGACGACACTGCAACCTATTTGGAAGCCGGAAACGAAAACCCGTTCGCTGCCACAGAACAGTTTTTTCTGGATCTTGCCAGAGGGCAAAGGCTGGCTGCAGAACAGGCGGAAGGCAATCGCGCGGCAATGAGCGCGATTGAGCGCGGGTTTTACGGCGGACTGGAATCGTTCGCGATGATGACGCCCGGCATAGCCGCAACCATTGCAACGCGCAACCCGGCATACGCGATGGCATATGGCGGCACGATAGCGGGCGGGCAAGCCTATGCGCAGGCTCGCGAGGAGGGCGTTTCGCCGACCACGTCCGCTGCGTTCGCATTGGCGCAAGGCGGAACGGAGGCTTTGTTTGAGCGGATGCCTTTGATCCGCGCCATCGGCGATCTTAAAGCGGGCGATTCGCTTGCGACGATGTTCATCAAAAACCTTGCAAGGGAAGTTCCAACCGAACAGGCAACGACGCTGGTTCAGGACTTCAATGAATGGGCGATCATCAATCCAGAAAAGACGCTTGGTGAGTTTGCGTCAGAGCGCCCTGAACGAGCGCTGGAAACGTTGGTCGCCACGGCTACTGCGACTGGCGGAAACACGGTTTTGATGAAAGCCATCGACATGGCGGCTGGCGTGGATCAGGAAGCCAGAAGCGCTGAGGAATTGGGCGTGCTGTTGGGCGAGATTCAGCGTCTGGCTGCCGCCACCGCAACGTTGCAGCGTGATACGGAAACGTTTGAAGGCTTTTTGCAGTCGGTATCTGACGACGAGACCATGCCCGAGTTCCTGTACTTGGACGGGAAAACGCTGCTCGATTCTGGGTTGGCGCAGCAGTTGATAGAGATGTCGCCGACAGTTGCAGAACAAGCTGCGCTGATACAGACCGGCACGATGATTCGCATTCCGACCGCCGAGGTGATGGGGCGTTTCAATCAGGAAATGATTTCCCTGCTGCCCGACCTTCGCCGCGACCCCAACGGCATGACGCAGCGCGAGGCTCAGAGCTATGTGGCTGAGAATGAGCCGCGATTGAAATCATTGGTTGAGCGCGTGTTGTCGAGCGGCGTTGAAACCGACGAGCAGGTTCAGGCTCGCGATTACATTAGACAGACGTTGTCGGACGAGCTTGCTTCGCAAGCCGGTGTTCAGAAGAACGTGGCGGATCAGTACGCCACTTTGGTGTCTGCGTTTTACTCCACGATGGCAAAACGTCGCGGCATGGATGCGCGCACATTGTTCGATGAACAGCGGCTGCGGGTGTTTGGTGAGGGCATCCAAGAACGGACTGACGTGGCGAGCCAAGGGCAGATGCGTGAGCTAACACGCGTTCGCCAAGATGGCGTTGACGCCGTTGTTGAAGGCGGAAGCCTGACGCTGATTCATGGATCAACCTCCGCTGACCTTGCGCTCGATAACGTGCAGATCGTTCGCGAGGGTCAGAAGCAGGGCAAAAAAGGGCGCAAATACGGCGGTTTTTACGTGTCGCCTGTGAGCGATCTGGAAGCGGCTGAAGGCTACGCCAGAATGGGAGAAGGCGCGCCGACCATTTACAACGTCAACATCAGGGAAGGCACAAAGGTTCTGCAAAAAGAGGGCGACATCACACGGTTGTCCGAGGATTACATTCGGCAGTTGATCAACGAAGGCTACGGGCTGGTAGTTGGCACGGACCCGCGCGGGCGCACCGAATATGTTGTCATCGACAAGAACGCAATCGAGTCGTTGCAAACGCGCCCGACGCAAAACGCGTTTGAAGAGCTCGCACAGTACGTGCAAACACCGGCGTTCACGCAGTGGTTTGGCGCTTCAACGGTAGTCGATGAAACTGGCGCTCCCATTGTTCTGTATCACGGAACGTCGAAGGACAAGGACTTTGCGGCGTTCAACATCGGCAAGCGCGGGGCGTGGTTTACCACGGACCCGAAAGAGGCATCTGCGTATGCCAGCGACAACGACAGCCAGAACTTCATTTTCAGGAACGGCGAGTACGTTGCGACCAACACGGCAGCAAGAGTAATCCCCGCGTATGTGAAGATCGAAAACCCGTACACGATGACGGAGCAGGATCGTCAGCGTTTAAATGTAGAGAACTACGCCAAGGCGCAAGCGGCGTTTTTTGATGAGCTTCGCGCGCGCGGGCACGACGGCGTCAAGGTAGATGGCACTACGTGGGTGGTGCTGGGTTCGCCGACCCAAATCAAATCCACGATGAATCGCGGCACGTATGACGCCACCAAAGCGAACATGCTGTATCAGGCGGCGTACACGGACCAGTTTTACCAAACCGCGACCGTGCGCCGTGGCGAAGAGACGCTGGAAAAGTACGGGCTGGAACGGGGCAGGCGGTGGAAAACGCGAGAGGTGGCGGCTGCGCTGGAAGCGCGCCAGCGCGAAAAGTACGGAACCATCGACCCGAAGGATCGCAGCGAAAGGTCCGCTGACAACATTGCGAACTGGATGATGGAAGAAGTCCTGTTCGCCATGCTGAATCCAAACAAGTCCGGCGTTGGCTGGTACAGCGAAAAATTCCAGCGCGCTCTGGACACAATGGGCGACGTGTTTCCCGAGCTCAAAGAGGACAAGGTCTCGCGCGACCTTATGACCGCGCTGATCGCCATCACGTCTGACGGGCAAAAGGTTGTCCCGAATTTCACTCAGGCGATGGACATCTACAGCAGGTTCCGATCAGGCGGGGAAACAGAGGGCAAGTTCACAACCTCGCGCGGTCACCAGCGACAGGAAAGCATCGATAACAACCTTGCGGTTATGCAGCGCCTGTACGACAGCATGGGCGCAGAAGGCATGCGCGATTACCTGATGCAGGAAAAGCCGATCTCAGAGCTGAAAAAAATCGCGCAAGAAAGCGGCAGTCAACTGAAGTCCGATTATCAAGCGCACATCAAAATGCCAATGGCTGCCGTGGAGTTTGGTCCGAAGCTGGGCGCGTTCTACGCCAACCTGATGGGCGCGCACGGTTACCTGACAATGGACAGGTGGTGGTCGAGAACGTTTAACCGCTATCGCGGAACACTGCTGGCACAACCAACCGACGCGGGTTATCAGCGCTTTAAAGAGCTCATGATCGTCAACCTGCCCGAATACGCGAACATGCCTCCGGACATGATCTCGAACGACGAGGTTCTGGCTGCGGTGGTTCAACCTCGCGATTCGTATGCGGCAAAAAATTTCAAGAACGGCACTGAATTCGAGAAAGCTGCAAACACGATTTACAAAGCGGCGTTTGAGAATCTGGAAGACGCGCCGTTCAATGCGACAGACCGCACGTTCATGCTCAATGCTGTAACGAAAGCGCAAGCATTACTGTCGCAACAAGGGTATGATCTGAGCGTCGCCGACATTCAGGCGATCCTGTGGTACTACGAGAAAAGGTTATACGGCGAGCTTGGCGCTCGCCAAACGGCGGACATTAGCTATGAGGAAGCAGCGAAAAGAGTTGCCGCTGGCTATGCCGGTGGACAAGGAGGACAGCTTGTTTCTGGCGACACCGGAACAGCACAGCAGGATGGTGGAGCGCTTGCGGAAGGAGTTCCTGCTCAAGATGCGTTCTTCCAAGAAGAGTTCCTCCCGCCCGAGCGACTCGATGGACAAGTAGAAAATCGTCCTGCGATCAACTTCGAGGTTGCGCCAGATCCCGACAATCAGGCGCTGGCGGCGGAATGGAACGCTTTGACGCAGCAGCAACAAGCTGAGATTAGCGTTCGGATTCTGGAACGGTTTCTGCCGGGGATTCTTCAGCGGCTCAACGCAAGCGGCGAGTTGCTGCCGCAGACTGGCAGCTTTGAAGACGCGACGACCGCATCGTTTGCGCTTCGACTTGATCAGGGTGATCCGGGAGCGGTGACCCGATTCCTTGGGTTCATTCTGAACCAGAAGGAAATGGCGACGTTCGGGGCAGATCCATTTGATGGCGGCGAAGAGGTCGGCGCAGTAACGGTTGAGATCGGCGACAAAACGACAGAAGAGATTGACGCGATTTATCAGCGGCTGCGTCAGATCACGGTTGATGGTGAAAAGCCAGTTGGCGGGCAATCAACCAGCGGCGGCGTGATGACCATCCTGAACTTCTCAGGGGTCGATACCAAGCGCTTGGGAGACCTGATCGCTGAAGCACTTGATGACGCGTTCATGGTGAGCGACACCACTGTTTTTGCAATGTTTCCGGGAAAAGGAGATTACGACTATGCCAAGGAGGACGCTGACCCGCGAGGAGACGAGGGCGCTAATCGGCAATGGGCGCGTGGTGTTCGGACTGAAGCGACCGACGTCCTTCGGCAAGAGCTCGACGCAGCCAAAAGAGGAGTCGCCGAAAGAAGAGGCGATGGAGAAAGAGGAGCGCGAGGACAAGGACTGACGCAACAAGGCGTCTCGCGCATTGATTTGAATTTCAGGGACGTCATCAGGCGCACGCCGGAATTGCAGGCTGCAGCCGAAAGGGTCCGGGCTGGCGAGATGACGGCGGCTGAATATGAGGCTTTGGTAAACCGGTACAAGCCGGTTGAAGCCTACGCTGACGTGCCTCAGCCCGCGTCCGCTGACGACATGCAGCGGGCGCTCACCAGCGACAAGACCGAGCGCATTGGCGTGCCGAGCGCGACGCTCCAAGAAGGACACCCGGTTGGGCTGCGCTTGGACATTCCGGCTTACGCCAATCACGGCGTCTGGGTTGTCTCAGTGCATGAGCAACAAGCTGGTTACAACGCAGGCAAGTCAATCGGCTACGAAAGCGTTGCGTCGGCTACCAACGTTACCTTTGGCGTTGTTGAAAGAGCCGCGATGAACATCGCAACCGGAAAGCCCAAAGCGACGATTGCTGTGATGAAAGGCGGATGGAAGCCGACCACGCCAGAGCAGGCAAAAGCCGCCGCAGACGCTGCGTTGCTCGACCCGGATTGGGTGCAGGTCGGGATGGACCCGGAGCGCCACAGCTACTTTTACGACCGCTCGACGATGGAGCCCGTTGTATCAGCCGACGAAGTTATCCAAGTTGGTCCGTTGGTACTGGCAAAGAATCCGCGATACGGCAACAAGCAGGATTTTGTTTTTCAGGGCGAGCGCGTTGTACGCGGTTCGTTTAGTCCCTCTCAGCTAACCATTCGTCTGACCAATGCTCGCGACCTTTCCACGTTCCTGCACGAGTCGGGACATTTCTTCTTGCACATGCTGGTGAATCTGGCGTCGCAACCCGGCGCGCCACAAGACCTGATCGATGACGCCACCAAAGCTCTTGAATGGATGGACGTTAAACCGCAGGAAGGCAAGACGCTGTTTGAAACGTGGCTTGGCATGTCAGTGCAGCAGCAAACGTTCGGGCATGAAAAGTTTGCCAGAGCGTTTGAAGTCTATTTGTCGGAAGGCAAAGCGCCATCGGTGGAATTGGAATCGGTGTTCCGCTCATTCAAGCGCTGGCTGCTCGAAGTCTACAAAGACCTGATCGCATACGCTCGCGGGCAGAACACATCGTTTAACCGCGCGCACGTTGCACGAGGCGAAAAGACCGGCGTTTTGAACGACGAGATTCGAGCCGTGTTTGACCGCATGTTGGCATCGACCGAAGAGATTCAAAACGCGGAAGCCATGCGGTCGATGGGCATGATGTTTTCAAGCGAAGCGGACGCAGCCAAATTCGGAATCGATTGGCGCGCGTATCAGTCTGTGGCGCAAGGCGCTACGGAAGAAGCCGTCGATGACATGAATGCGCGATCCGTGCGCCAGATGAAGTGGCTGTCCAACGCCCGCAGCAGAATGCTTCGCAAGCTGCAGAAGGAAGCCGGTGAGACGCGCAGCCGCGTGCGTGACGCTGTGACAGAGGAGGTTGCAGCCGAGCCGCTGTATCGCGCGTGGGCGTTCCTGACGAACCCGACAGACGACCCGGAAACAGGAGGCAGATTTTCGCTGGAAGAGTTGCGCGAGTTCGAGCGGACGAGTGATCAGGGCACCACCGGCACAGAAGCGCAGCGTGATCGCATGTTTGTGATTGCGCGCCTGCGAGAAGAGGGCATGGTCGCAGCGGAAGGCGAAGACGGATGGAGACCGGAAGCGGTCGCTGAAATTTTCGGGTTCACGTCCGCTGACGAGTTGATTACCAAGATTCTCAACTCGCCGTCGCCAGAGCAGGCAATAGCCGCTCGCACGGATGAGCGGATGATTCGAGATCACAGCGACCTGAACACGCCAGAAGGGCGCAACGCAATGGTCGATGCCGCGCTGGCTGGCGAGCTGCGAACTCGAATGGTCGAGATCGAGCTCAACGCGCTGGAAAGAGCGAGCAAGACCAGAGAGCCGACTGTTGCGCAGGTGGCGCGCAGGTTTGCTCAGAACATGATCGGCGGCATGCGGGTTCGCGATATTCGCCCCGGACAATTCATGGGCAGCGCCAGCCGCGCCGCGCGCGAATCGATTGCCGCAATGAAGGGCGGCAACATGCGGCAAGCCGCACTGCAAAAGCGCAATCAACTGGTGAACCAGTACGCTGGGCGGTATGCGCAAGAGGCGCTCGATGACATTCAGGCGGGCGTGCGATATCTGCGCAAGTTCGAGCGAGAC
>Ga0129333_10001143_pt1 | contig 23715 bp, 29 predicted proteins | sample CPB6_08_DNA_FD_94474 | JGI IMG/M metagenome (GOLD analysis project Ga0129333, IMG submission 94474) | Freshwater to marine salinity gradient microbial communities from Chesapeake Bay, USA - CPBay_Sum_0.6_0.8_DNA | ecosystem: Environmental > Aquatic > Marine > Coastal | place: USA: Chesapeake...
CAAGCCCGATCCGAAGGGGCATGCGCCGGGGCACCTGCTCGATCGCGCGTCAACCGACGTGATGCCCGGGGTGGTGTTCACCGGCGAGGAAGCGCTGGCCGTGCGTGCGGCCGAGGCCGTCGACATCGTCGAGGGCGAGGTGGTCGACGAAGCGACGGAGCGGCGCCCATTTGTGCGCCTGCCAGAGCCGGATGATGCGGCACAATGGGAAATGCTTGACGAAGTCAAGGCGCTCGGTGGGCTTTGTGATTCGTTTGCGTCGTGGGTGCTTGCTGGCGCGGACTATCCGCAACCGGGGCTGACGGTGGGCGCAACGATCGCGCTCGGCGCCGCGCTCGGGCAGCGGCGGTGGACGTTCGAGCGCGCCACGGCGTCATCGATCGTGTGCGCGGTGGCACCAACTGCCAGCGGCAAGGGCCGCCCACAGGGCGCGCTATCGCAAGTGCTGCGTGAACTGTGGCCCACGACGATAGGCGCCAACGACCTATCGTCGACGGCGTCGACCATCGGCCGGCTCGAAGAGGCGACCGGCCTTGGCGTCGGGCTGACGCTGGTCCTTGATGAGTACGGCCCGCGCTTGAAGGCGCTCTTTGACGCGCGCTCGGGACACCAGCGGGACATGCGCGCGCTGTTGTTGGCGCTCACAACGATCGGGACAGGCAGCTACGTTGCCTCGACGTCGGCCACAAAGGGCGGCAAGGACCGCGTGATCAGGGCGCCCGGGCTGACCATCCTGGGGTCGTCGACGCCTGCGGCGTTGCACGACGCGGTGGGGCAGATGGCGATCGACGATGGCTTTCTTGGCCGTCACCTGTGGGTCGAGGGCTTGGCCACCCTGCCGAAGCGCCAGCGGGCGGCGCCTGGTACGGGGTCGATCCCGCGGGCGGTGGCCGAGGCGGTCAAGGCGTGCCGGGAGTCGCACGAAGCGTGGCACCGTGGCCACCCTGAGCTGGGGGACGCGGCGAAGGGCGACCGGCTGGCCATGTACGTGCCCGAAGAGGTCGAGGATGCCGGCGGCGCCGATCTGCTGGCAGCCTATGCCGAACAGTGCGACGAGCGGCGCCGAGTGCCACAAGAGGGCGACGTGCCGCCCGCGCTGCTGGGTCGATGCGCCGAGCAAGCCACGCGGGTAGCGCTCGCGCTGGCCATCCTTCGGTGCGAGTGGCCCGCGTGGCCCACTGTGACCGAGCAGGTCGCGCGCGTGGCCATCCGGGTGGTCGAGGCATCGGCTTGGACGATCGCGCGCAGCCTGCGCGACCACAGAGCGCCAGCGTGGGATGACGTGGCGGGACAGGTCGCGTACGTCGAGGGGGCCATGCGCCGCATCGCGGACGCCGATGGGTGGGTGTCGCGCTCGTCGCTGCTGCTGGCGTGCCGAAAGCTCGACGCAGACGCATTGGACCGCACGCTGGTGCGCCTCATCGACGAGGGCGGGGTCAAGGTCGAGAAGCTGAAGAAGGAGGCCAATGCTGGCGCAGGAAGACCGAAGACGCGCTTGCGCCTCGCGTGATCCCGCGGTAGGCTACCACGGACAGGTGCAGGCGAGCAATTAATTGTTTGTTTGCACCCCACACACACAGAAGAAATTTCGCGTGTGGGTGGGTACAAGAAATTAATTAATCGGAATTGTCAATTCCGATGGATGAGTGTTTTTTCAACTAACCTACATCGTCTCGGCGCCGCGTTGCAATGCGGCGGGTGCCAACTGGCGCGCCTTGCCCGACGCGGGAATTCTTTGCAGATCGGGCCTGCAAAGAAATGCAAAGAATCCCGTTTGCCTGTTGGCGGTCTTCCAATGGCGAACCGACCGAGCGGGCGGCGCGCTTGTGAGCAATCGTGAGCAATGCCCGGTCGGGCAGATCACGCGTGCGGGTGCCTGATCTGCAAGGACTGGCGCGCGTGCCTGCGACGTGCTACGACGTGCGAAGCAAGCAGCTACAGCGGCAGACGTCGGGGGCATGGTGCCCCCGTCGTCGTTTGTGGTAGCCTGAGAACAAGACGACAGCAGGGCAGGAGCCGGCGTGGCAAAATTCCAGAAGGGGCAAAGCGGCAATCCCGGTGGCCGCCCGAAGCTCCCACCGAACGCGATGTCGAGGGCCGAGGCGCTGGCGTTCATCGCCTCTTGCGTCCCCGAGGCGCTTGAGCGGATGCGGCAGCACATGCAATCCACCGACGACAAGGTGTCGATGCGCGCGTGCGAGCTGATCCTAGAGCGGCACCTAGGCAAGGTCGCCGAAGCACAGCCGGTGGCGCAGGACGAAGGCAAGGTCGACACGGTGGACTTCGTTCCGGCCGTTGTGACGTCGACGGCGGCGGAATGAACGGTGATACGTTGAAGGGGCAGCCATGACGGAAAACGACAACACCATCGAGCCGACCGCGGTTGAGCCGGAGCTCGTGCCGGCGGCCGATCTAGGTGCTGTGGAGCCTGCGTCCGAACCCGAACCCGAACCCGAACTTGAACCAGCGCCGTCGCCCCCGGTGGCGGCTGTGGCCGCGCAAGACCCGGCGCCATCAGCTCTGCCAGCGGTTGCCGCACCGACGCACATCGCGTGGACGATTGCGCGTGATGGCGAGACAATCCGCGTCCTCGGGGTGGACGGGGCCGGCGTGGCTGTCGTCGATTCGTATGCCGACGCGCGGGTGATCGCGATGGCGCCAACAATGCTGGAATTGCTGGAGCGCGCCGCACAGATGCTGGAGCGCGAACGGGCCATGCTGTCGCCGAGCGAGGAGTACGGGCGGCAGACGCTGTCTGCCATGCTTGCGGATGCGTGGCGGGTTATCGCACTCGCCAAGGGCAGCGCACCGTGAACCGAGACGACGGGATCGGCGCGATCGTGCGTGGCGACGCGGTGGTGCTTGTGCTCGGGTCAACGCGGACCGAGATGTCGGCGGACGCCGCGCGAGCGGTGGCGACCCTGCTGCTGACTTCTGCCGATCTGGCCGAAGGGCACGAGGCGAGCGAGCACGACGCCGAAGACACGCTCGGCCGAGGCGATGCGTGACCACCGTCCGCGGTGTGGCTCAGTTTGGCGAGCGACACCTTGAAGTGCTCGCCGACCGCGGGCCAGGCGTGCGCGTCGTGTCGGGTGGGTACGGATCGGGGAAGACGTCGCTGGGCGTGGCGTTCCTGCTCGATCTGGGCATGCGCGAAGGTCACTCTGGCCCCATCCTCGGGTGTGAGCCGACCTACCCGATGGTCCGCGACGTCATGGAACGCAGCATCGCGGAGAACCTCGACAGGTGGGGCGTGCCCTATCGGCACTGGAAGCAGGCGCACATTTTCGAGATCGGGCGGTCGCGCAAGTTCGAGGTCTGGTGTCGCTCGTTGGACCGCCCGCGCAGCACCGAAGGCATCAACGCGATCGGGGCATGGATCGACGAATGGGAGCTCTGCGATGTCGAGGCGCTCGTGCCGGCGATGCAGCGTGTTCGTGTAGGCGAGGCGCTCGAAACGCTGTTGACCGGCACCCCCGAAGGGTTTGGTCCAGCGTATGACCTGATTCTTGCGCGCCCGGCGCCGACGACGCGGGCGTACATCATCCGCACGAGTGACAACCCGTTCCTGCCTGCGTCGTACATCGACGACAGCAAGGCGCGGCTCGGCACCGACGAGGCCATCGCCGAGAAGCTTGAAGGCCAGCGCACCGCACGCGGCGGGCGCGTGTATGCGCGCTTCGCCCGACAGACGCACGCCGCGCCGCCGGCGCTCGTGAAGCCTGGACGCGGCCGCCTTGCGATCGGGTGCGACTTCAACGTGCGGAACATGCAATGGGTGATCGCCGAGATCGACGACGAGCGGCGCGTGGCGCACGTCGTGGGCGAGGTCGTCAAAGAGGGCGGGACGACGACGGACGAGCACGCAGAGCGGGTGGCGTCGTGGATCGGGCGCTACCTTGAGCGCACGCGTGGGCGGCGGTACAGCCGCGACGAGATCGCGAAGATGAAGATCAGCGCCTACGTCGACGCCAGCGGCACCGCGCTCAAGTCGACGTCATCGCTGTCCGACGTGCACCTTCTGCTGCAAGCGGGCTTCCGCCCGGTGCACGGGACACGGAACCCCGCCGTCAAGGACCGCGTGAACACGCTCAACTGTCTCTTCCGTGACCGGCGGATCACCGTCGATGGCGACGCCTGCCCCACGCTGGTCAAGGCGCTTGAGACGCAGGCTTACGACAAGTCGGGCGAGCCCGAGAAAAAGACCGGGGCGGCGGACGTAAGCCACATCGTCGACGCGCTCGGCTACTTGGCGCATTGGCAGTGGCCGGTCGACCGGCCGGGCGTGGCGTCGACGGCGCGGGCGTCGGGTGTCGTCGACGAATGGGGCGCTGTCGGGTAGGCTTGACGTGTCGCGCTTACATAAGCGCCGCGGCGTGGTAGGCTGCTGGCATGCTCACGCTAAACGCCGCAAGCGACGCCCTGATCAACCAGATCCGAGAAGACGCGGGCGCGTGGACGCCGGAGCAACTGTCCGATCTGCTAACGCTTGGCCGGCGCCAACGGGCGGCAGACTATGATCGCGTCGTCGCTGGGCTGGCGCGGCGTTACTCGGGCGATCAGCAAATCATTGTACGCGAGGCGCTGCGCAAGGCGTATCCGCGCACCGGCGAGAAGATGCCGGTGGATCCGATCAACTGGCTGCGGTTCTTCGCGCGTCAGGACAGCGGCGTCTACATGACCCCGGCGACGCGCGCCCTCGTCGACGTGGCGACTGGCGAGCAGCTTGCCGAGGACGACCCGCGCGCCGAGGCGTTCGCTGACGCGCTCGAAGACCTCGCCCTCGACGTCGTCATGCCCGAGGTAGAGCGACGGTGCGCAACGGGTGTGCGCGCTGCGGCGGTGCTCGTGGGTTGGCGCAAGGTTGCCGACGATCAAGAGCCGGTGGCGCACATTTACTGGCCCCATGACGTCGTCACGATCGCGCACCCATCGGCGCCTGACGAGGACGAGGCGTTTTGGTTTGTCGCGTTGCGGCAGGCTGGCGAGCAGACCTCGACATCATCGCCCGTGTGGTGGGTGTGGTCGCGTGAGTTTGTCGAGGACGCGCAGGGAAACGTCGCGTCGTTCTCGCCGTGGTCGCACCGTCGCGTGTCGGAAGACGGCAAGGTGCAGACCGCCAGCGAAAGCTATCCGGGGATCCTGCCCGTCGCCTTCTTGCGCACCGAGCCGGGAAACGGCGGATGGTGGCCGGCGCCCGATCGTGACGTCGCCGTCAACGTCGACACGCTGAACGTTTCGCGCTCGAATCGGCAGCACGTCGTGAACATGCAAGCCCACGCGCAAGCGGTCTATTCGGGAACCATGCGCGAGACATCCGAGCTCGTCGGCGGCCCCGACGCCGTGATCCACGTCGGCAGCGGCGAGGTTCTGCAATACCTGACGCCGTCGGCGGACCACGCCGCGATTCAGGTCAGCGCGTCGCGCGACCTGCAAGAACTGGGCGTCAGCCGAGGCAACTCGCCCGACGCTTATGCCGTCGAACCTGGCGCGCCACAGTCGGGCGTGTCGAGGTTGATCGCGAATGCGCCGCACGACCAGCGCATCGCCGAGATGCGTCCCGTCTTTCGCGACTTTGAACAAAGCGAACTTCTTCCGATCGTGCTCGACGTGCTGACACACTTCAGCCCCGAAGCGCCCGCGTCGTTTGAGGGCGTCTATCCAATTGTCACGCTTGGCGCGGCAAAGATTTACGAAGACGACGCGGCGAAGACGCAGCGCGTGCTTGATCTGTTGAATGCCAAGATCATCGACGAAGCCGACGCGCGCGTCATGCTGGGCCTGTCGTCATCGCGCGACGACGCGGTGGCCTATCTCGCGCAAGCGCGCGGCACGGCGGCGTCTGCGACGCGTCTTGCGGGCGTGGTTGCTGGTCCGTCACCGTTCACGTCGCCGCGTGAGACGAGCGCTGGCGCGGCAGTGGGCGAGGCTGAAGAATGAGCGGTGCTGACGCGGCGGGGCCTGTCGCCGACAGCGCGATCGGCGACCTGCGCGCCGTCCGCGACGCGTTGCAACGCGACCTGCTGCGTGTCCTGCTACAGCTTGACACCAACCCGGGGGAGGACTCGCTTGTCCGACGACAAGGCCAAACCGCCGTTGCCGTTTATCGCCAAATCGAACGCCGGTTGGCGGATCTGGGCGACGAGATCGCGAATGTTACGGGTGCGCGCGCTGTTGAAGCGGTTGCGGCCGTCGTCGGTGCGCCGCCTGCTACGCTTCCGCTCGACGTCCGAGCAGAGCTAGATCAGATCGTGAACGGTCAGATCGGCGACGTCGTCGCCGTGTTTCGCGCCGCCAACGACGAGATCCGCCAAGCGGTCGCGCGCGGGATCACGACCGGCGGCAGCCTTGCCGATCTGGTGTCTGCGGTGTCCGATCAGATGGACGTCACGTTTCGGCAGGCGCAGGCGGCGGTTGACGCGGCCGTCATGGCCGCCGGCCGGCGCGCCGTGGTCTCGATCGCGCTCGACGTCGAGGAAGACACCGACGAACAAATGGTGTTTGTGTACGTCGGGCCGCGCGACGCGAAAAACCGGCCTTTCTGCCGTCAGTGGGTCGGCAAGGCTGTCGTCGATCCGCGCAAACTCGACAACAAGCAAGGCCTGCCCGTCGAGGACTACTGCGGGGGATACAACTGTCGCCATTCGTGGGCGCCGACACCGATCCCGCTTGCGCTGGAGAATGGGTACCGCATCTATGACGAGACGGGCGCTGACGTGACCGAGCGCTTCCGCCCCCGTATGCTTGAAGCATCTGCCGTCGTCGACGTGGGGTAGTGCCATGGGAGTTACGGTCACAAAACGCGGGCGCATGCCGAAATTCAACGCGCAGGGAATCGCGCGCGAGATCCAGCGATTCGCCCCCGGCGCCATCGTCGAGCGCGTCGGGCGCGGCCTTGACGTCAAGGGACAACCGTTCGCCGGCTACAGCGCGCGCTATCGTCGACAACTCAAGCGCATGGGCGAAGATCCGAAAGTGGATTTGCGCTTGTCGGGCGGGCTTATGAACAGCGTGAAGGCGCGCGACGCCACGTTGCGCGCTGACTCCGTTGAGGTTGTGATCGCGCCCGATACCGGCACGTCGCCGCAGTATCGCGCGCCGTCGGAGCGCCGAGCGTATCGGCAAGCCTCGCTCGCCGAAGGCCGATTCGCCGAGCGAGGCGTGGCGCGCACGCTGACGAAAGCAGAGGGCCGCGCGTTCGCCAAATCGCTAAAGTACGAAACCGCCGGCGCGCGCCGTATCGACACCGGGCGTCGGTCGCCGCCGCACAACATCGTCGGCTATTGGCTGCATTTCGGCACGCCGACGATGCGCGCGCGGCCGTGGATGGGCCTTGACCCAAAGCAGGAGGCCTATCTGCTCAAGCGCATCGCCGAAATCATGTGGAAGTGACGACGCGTTGCGCTTATGTAACAAGTCAAGTAGGATCGACTTATGACCACCACCTCCGCCCCTGAGGGCGCGCCTTCCGCCACCGCCGCGGCCGATGCCGCGAACAACGCTTCATCGACGTCGGCCGCCGAGCCTGCCGAAGATTTGGCCGCATTGCGCGCCGCCGCCGCCGAGCTGGCCGCGCTGAAGGCCGAAGGCGCCGCCGCGCGCAAGGCTGACCGCGAGGCGCGCAAGCGCGCGCAGGAAGAGGCCGAGAAGGCCGGCGAGCTGGCAAAGGCCCTTGAGGCGGCGAAGTCTCGTCTCGCCGAGCTCGAGGCCGTCGAGCCGATGGCTGCCCGCTGGCGCGCCCACGAAGAGGCCGAGAGCAAGCGTTTGGATGCCGAGGCTGCCGCGCTGCCCGAGGCCGTGCGCGCGCTGTACGTCGACGCGCAGGGGGTGGATGCCAAGTCGAAGGTGCTCGCCGCGTTCCGCGCGGCGGGCGGCTCGACGACACCCGCCAAGTCGGTCGCCGCAGCGCCTGCGCTCGGCGCCCCGCCGGCCGTGACCGTCGTCGACGTCGAGGCGGCTCTCGCCGACCCGACGGGCAAGCGGTTGGCCGAGATCAAGGCGCGCGACCCCGGCGCCGTGTCGCAATTCTTTTCGAGCCTGCTCGGTAAGCGCGCAGGCTCACAATCCCTTGGCGTCGGGCGGTTTTCTGCCCGCCCGACCAAGGCGCCTAACGCCTGAGCGCTCGCGCGCCTGAAAGGACACCACCATGGCCCAGACTACTTCCACGACCGTCGCTAACTGGCTGCTCTCCGAGGTCATGAGCCAGATCGCTCTTGACCCGCTGCGCGGCAAGTACGTCCTGCTCCCCTTCCTCAACATGGCCGATATCAGCGGCCGTGCGACGAAGAACCGCAAGATCCGCAAGAAGACCGCGATTGCCGCTGCCGTCGACGACAACGAGGGCGTCGACTTTACGTCGTCGGCCGTCGCCCTCGGCGTGGCGAGCAACATCACGATCACGCCCACCACGAAGGTGCAGGGCGTGGAACTCACCAGCGACGCGATTGAGCTGGCTCTGCCGGGCGTCGCGCGTTCGCAGGTGATCGCCGCGATCAACGGCAACAACGCCGCCGCGCTGCCGCTGGTGCGCGACGCGATGACCGAGATCCTTGAGGCGCACTACCTGCGTGCCGAGACCGACGCGCTGGCGCTCTTCTCGGGCCTGTCGGAGTCGGCTTCGTCTTCGGGCGCCAACCCCACCGCTGCGCCGCTGTCGTTCGCCACGCTGCTCGATGCCATGCTGAAGCTGCTGGACAACAACCCGGCGTCGGAAGACATGGTGTTCGTGCTCGACGAGGTCGGTATCGCCGATCTCCGCGCGCTGGCCGCTGGTGGCTCGGGCGCCGCGCTGTCGACGATTTTTTCGTCGAGCGCAGCCGATCTCGCGTTCTTCAACCACCGTCCCGACGTCAGCCGCAACGGCTTCCGTGGCTCGTTCGCCGGCGTCCCGATCTACGCCGGCAACAAGGCGGTAATGGCGACGGCCAACACGGGCGCGGCCGACCGCGTCGGCGCACTGATCGTCGCTGGCCGCGGCGAGACGGGCGCGCCGGGCAGCGTGCGCGGCTTCGCCGAGATGGTTGAGCGCTATGAGCCGTCGCTGGGCTTCCAGTACGACCTGGGCAAGGATTTGCTCCTTGCCGTCGGTCGCTGGTGCTGGGCCGTCGGTGAGCACACCGACGAGCACGGTGTGAAGATCATCTACGACAAGACCTGAGTTAGTTGACGAGAGAAGGGGGCCACCCGGCCCCCTTCTCTCTTTTCCCTCGATTGAGGCGCACGACCAATGAAGAGAACGATCAAGCTTCGCAGCATCAAGGATCCCCACGTCGTCGAGTTCGTTGATGGCGGCATCGATCGCGAAGGCGAGCCGACTTCGCAGCGTCAGGCGTTGACGCGCGTGCTGGGAAAGCGCGTGCCCGTCGTCGTCGACGGCAAAGAGTTGCAGCTCCCCGTCTACCTGATCGTCGAGGTGGGCGAATGGCGCTTTGCCAATGGCGAGCGCATGCCACAGGGCGATGATTTTCTTGCCTACGAGCAAGACGTGATCCGGCGCGAACACCCTGAGCACTTGATCGCCAAGTGGGAGAAAGCGCGCGCGCAATTTATGGCTGCATCAACCGAGCGTCGGCGGTATGCTGAACAGCAGGCCGAACAGGCACAGTCGGCCGACGTGGCCAAGATCATCTCACAGATGGTCCGCACCGTGTCCGCGCAAACGACGGCGCCTCAGGCGCCACGCAAAGGGATCAGCAATGTCTGACGTCAAGCGCTCCACCGTCGACAAGGCGGCCGAGCAGATCAAGAAATCCAACCCTTCAATGTCGTCGGAGAAAGCCCACAAAATCGCGCGCGACGGCGCCGAAAAAATCAACCGTGAACGCAGGGAGTCGAATCGATGAACGGGAAGATCCTTGTTTCTGTTGTCGCCCTGGGGTTGCTCGTTGCGGGTGGCGTTGCCGCATGGTCGCCCATTGCCGCTGTTGAGGCTGTCCGCGGTGGTGTAACGTCGGTTGGGCCGGCGTTCCCGCGGCACGAGCGCATCACTTGCGACACAACCGCCGGCGGCGTTGAAATTAAGCCGTCGGGGGCTTTTTAGCCGCGGTCTTCACCCCTGCCCTGCCCGCCGGTGTCCCGGTGCAGTGGGGCGGCGCTCCCTCGCCCGAGGAACGGGTTGAGGCGTTCGACTTGTCAGTCGTTGACGCGGGGGCGCCGTAGTTATGGAACAGATCGCCGCTGCCATCCTTTCCGCCGTTGCTGGTGCGGCTGCCGCATGGGCTACGACGCAAAGCAGAATTAAGCGGCTTGAAGAAGTCGCGGCCGAACTGAAGGCCGATAAGGCCAGCAAAGAAAGCCTCGACGCTGTGCGCTCCGCCGTCGATCGACTGCGCGAAGATCTCGATAAGCGTTTTGACCGCTTGGAAGACGCAATCAAATCGATGGGGAAGCCACATGCTTGAGAAGATTCTTGTCGACGTTGCCAGCCCTCACACGTTGGCGAACATCGTTGCCGTTCTGCTGGCGCTTTTTGCCCGTGACGTTGTTGTCGGCGCGCTGCGCGCGGTTGCAAAAAAGGTGAAGGAAGACCGCGATCCAAGCAACGACTGGATCGCAGACGCCGCGCTGGTGGTCATTGGCGCGATTGAGCGCGTCAAGGTTCCGGGTCGTCGATGAGCTCGCCGCGATACAAGCAAGCCGATCCCCGATGGGGAGCGGCTGTGCTGGGCTTTGGCCCAGCAACGATCGGGCGCGCAGGGTGCATGCTCGTCTGCCTTTGCGAAGCGGCGCGCATGCTCCGCGGCGTCGAGATGCCGCCACCGCTGCTCAACAGCGCAGGCATTGATCGCAAAGCATTCTTGCACTCGTCCGCCATCACGAAGGAACTCGGCGCGCTTGCTGGGCTTGTGGTCGGCGACGTTATCAAGGGTGAAGTGCCGACGATGCGCGGCATCGTGGGAGAAACGCTTCGCAGCGGCGGCCTTGTGGTTGCGCATGTCGACCACACTGGCGATGCGTTTGGTGATCACTTCGTGCTTGTGCACACCGACGGGCACGACGCCAGCGGCAACAAGCGGCTGACTTATTCCGACCCGGCGACGGGGCGGGATTCGGAGCTCGATGCGGTAAATTTGCAAGGCTCGACGGTCTGGGGGACGCGCGTCAAGACCTATCGGGTGCGCAGCGTGCGGAGCGTGCACGTCGCGCAATAGGGGGCGAGACGTGGCAAAGAGGACACCGAAAAAAAAGCTTGTTCGCGATGACGTTGAGCACGTGATGGTGTGCTCTGATGTCCACGTCCCCTATCACGACCCTTCCGCTTGGCGCGCGTTCCTGCTGCGCCTTGAGGACGTGCGCCCCGACCGCTTGATCATCAATGGCGATTTCGCTGACTTTTTGTCGGTGTCGCTGCACGAGGATGGACAGCCTGCGCCGGAGTTTGCCGCCGAAGTCGAGGCTGTGCGCGCCGAACTGTCTGTGTTGCGCGGGATCATGGGTCGCAAGCCGATCCATTACATTGAAGGCAACCACGAGCATCGCTACGTACGATACGTCGACAAGAAGGCGCCCGTGCTGCGTGGACGCGAGACGTGGCAATCGGCGCTCGGGCTTGTCGATATGGGCATCACGTCGACGGCCTACGGCAAAGTTCACAAGATCGGGCATCTTGGATTTACTCACGGCGTCTACGCCGGTGACGCCTACGCGAAGCAGCATCTGTTGCGCTATGGCATGTCTCTGGTGATCGGGCACTGTCATCGCGCACAAATCCACACATTGCCCGTAGCTGGCCCCGATGGGTCGCAACATGTCCGCGGCGGTTTTGGAATCCCGTGCTTGGCCCCGGTTGACGAGGCCCCTTACCTGAAAGGCCCAACCGGATGGACCCAAGGCCATGGAGAGTTTTGGATCGAGCGCGAGTCTGGGCGTTTTACAGCCGACGTCGTCATCTACACCGGGCAGCGTTTCTGGCGGGATGGCCGCTGCTACGACGGGAGGGCGTGATGGACCTTTTGGACCTGATCGTGACAATCGTCGAATGCGTCGCCATCGGTATGGGCATGGAACTGGGCGCGGTGCTTGCCAAGATCATCAGCGTCCGTCTGCTAAATGACGCTTCGCCGGTCACCGTGCACGACGTGGAAGACGAAGAGGACGACGAGGAGAGTCAAAAGAAGAAGCGCAGGCGACGGGCTGCGCGCGGGTCGGGGGGGCCGTCGACATCCGCCGCCGTCCGTGCTATGTAAGTGCTTATGCTGCGCGTGTTGCTGAACTCGACCGAAACGGTGACCAGTTATCCGCGGCTGCACGCGAACAATTTGCTGACGTCTCACGTCGCCACCTCCGCCACTGCGCGTCGCATTGGCCCCGGCGCAAGCGATCCAGTCGGAACCTACGTTGCCGCCACCGTCGATCCTATCTCGACGACGACGCAGGGCGCACATCAAGAGGGTGACGACTCGATCACCGTGTCGGTCGCGCAGGCGTGGGTCGCCGGCCGACGATACCTGATCACGGATGCCACCGCCGGGCGAGAGATTGTGGTTGTCGCCAGTCGCTCCGGGACGTCGACCGAACTGTGGCTTGCCGAGCCGCTAATCAGCGATATCGGCAACAACAGCACAGTGAAGGGCGTGGCTGTCACGGTGGCGCTCACGGCGGCACAGACGGCGTCGGTCGGTGCGGGCTATGTGCTTTTCCGCGCCACGATCGATGGCGTCGTGCGCGAATGGGAAGAACCGTTCCGGGTCGTCCGACGCATCACATCGATCGCGCTGACGCCGACGCATTTGACGCAGTCCTACCCGGTGGTCCGCAAGCTTGCGAGCGCCACCGACACCACGCTTGAGGAAGTCATCAATGCGGCGTGGCATCACTACGTGGTCCCCGCCCTGGCTGCCCGTGGCGTGCTCGACGAAGACATCATGACGGACGACGTCATTGAGCCGATGCACGCCGCCGCCTGCGTGCTGCATCTAGCGCGTCAATGGCCGCAAGCGTCGACTGAGTACGTCGACCGCCTTGAGGCCGCTTACGAACAGGCCAAGGCGACGACGTGGGACCGCATCGATCTGCTGACGGCGCCGCAGGATGCGGTCACACCTGACGCGCCCACGCCAGGCTCACAGGGTCCGCGCTACGTTGGGATCACGCGATGAGTTGGTCCGACGTGCGTCCCGTGCTTGTCGGAATCGTCGCCGGTGTTGCGCCGACGATTCGGAAACAGGGCTTGCCGTCAAAGTTCAAGCATGACGACAACGGCAGCGAGGACTCACCGATCGGTGACTCGCGTCGGTTCTGGTTGGCGGTCAAGGAAGGCAATGCGATCGGGCACGTATGGCCAACGACGACGCGTTACCGTGCCACGGTTGACCTTGTCGTCGAATATGTTTTTGATGCCGATGCCGCAACGATGGATGAAGCCATCGTTGAAGACGCGGTTGAAATCGTGCGCGCGCTTGCCGACGGCAGCGCATGGCAGCGTCCTGGATCAACCATCATCGCCGTCTCGCCGGCCGGGGACGTCGTCGGGCCGTTTGTCGTTGAAGACGTCGACGGCGGAAAGCGGCTGCGCATTACCCTCGAAGTGGAGTTCTACCGATGAGCGACGTTACCCGCCTGATCAGAATGCGTTACGGCATCAACGCAGATGCATACACCATCGGCGTTGAGCCGGCCGCCTATACCCGGCTGGAGCCGCGATCGGTTCCAGTGTCATTCTTTCCGCGTTCAAGGCAGCCGATCGAACGTTCGCTTATTGTTGTGGATGGTCGCCGACTGCCGCGCGCGCATGGCGTCAAGGATATCGCCGAGGTCACTGTCCCGCTTCTCATGACTGGAGCCAACAGCAACACCGGCGCCGCGGTGACTGACTGGGAAGCCAAGCAGGAAGCAGGGAATTTGCTGTCTTCAGTTTTTGGCGCGCCGGGCGTCGCGACTACTGGCGCTGCGCCGACTGTCTCATCCGCATCGGGCACTGCACTCACTGCATCGTCAAGCGTGCTCGCCGACAACGACATCGTGCTAATCAATACCACTTCTGGATGGGAAGCGCGGCAAATCGCAAGCGGCGGCGGGACGACTTCATTGGTTCTTGACCGTGCGCTCGTTGGCACCGGCGTCGCTGCGTCGACCATCATTCGCGCTGCTCGATACGTAATGTCGTCTTCGCAGACGGTGCATAAGCCAATCTGGTTTGACTGCGAGGGCGAAAACTGGCGTCGGCAGTATGACGACTGCCAGCCGTCTTCAATGGCTATCAATATCCCGAACGCCGGCGTTGTTGAAACAGACTTTACGTTCATGCCAAACAACTGGGGCGACTACGCCGAGACAAATACCGGATACGTTGCGCCGACAACCGGGTCGCCCATCGTCAGCGGTGCGTCTCAGTTTTATATCGGATCGACCGCATTTATGCTTCGCAATGCCCGCTTGACGATCAACCTCGGAATGACGATGCGCGAGACGACGACCGGCATCAACGGCGTCCGCGGCGGGCTGGCAACGGATAAAACGAACATCATGCTTGAAGGCGAACTGTATGTCGGAGACAGCAACGGCAGTGTCGGGAATATGATCGACGACAGCGGCACGCCTTCGGTCGACGCCATTCTTGGCGACAGTTCACTGACCGGCACCGTTGTTTCAACGTATGATGTGATGTTGCAGGTTGGCTCAAGCGCTGGCGCGGCTATGTTTATCCGCATCCCGGCCGCAGATATCCGCTCGTCCGGTGTTCGCGAGGGTGGGCCGTTCGCTGTCCTGCCGTTTCAGGCGATGGCGACTGGAGCGAGCCCGCTGACGCTTGGCATCTTCTAGTGCGTCGGTGTCAATCGGTGTGCTAGACAGCTAGCATGCCGACCCTCCTGATCTACCCAGGCCAACAGGGCGACCCAGTCGCCCTGCAAGCCGTTTTGCGTGAAGCGCACGACGCTGCCCGCGTATCCCGACAAGCCGAGATCGACGCACGCCAGAAAGCGCGCATCCCGCTCGACGACAGCACCCGCTGGCCCGACGTCGAGGAGGCCGTTTCGGCCGTTTCGCTGGCCCACGGTGCGCGCGATAGCGTCAAGGTGGCCGAGCACGCGCGGCGCCTTTTGGCGTTGACCGACGGCAACGCCATCGAGCCGCTTGGCGACTACCAGCCCGATCCAGAGCTCGATGGGATCATGTTGACGATGCGCGTTGTCGATGATGCGACGCGCCGACTGTGGACCGCTAAAACACAAGCGGCATGGATGTCGATCCGCTCGTCGCTGAAGACCGACGACGTCATGACCCGACGCGAAGCATACGACCGGCTTGAGGCCGTGTACGAGGAGGTCATCGTTGGCGTCGTGGCAAAGCTGGATGGCCTGCAAGGGCTGAAGGCCACCGTTGCCGAGTCGATGCCCGCCCTCCGTTTGGCGGGTTTGCTGGTGCCACTACACACGGCGGCGCGCTATTTCTTGGAGCTTCCACCGGGAAAAGCACTGCGCTGTGGGCAGCAACCGCCGTCGATCTGACCGAGTTTGATTGTGCCCGCTGCCCTGAACCGCGGCGGGCGCTTTTCGGCTGCCACGGCAAAGCGCCCATGGCGTTTTTCGCTGGCACCGAGCATGAGACGCGCACCTGCCCGCGGCGCCACATCCTTAGCAACCCAGACGTGACCGGCCCGCTGTCACTATGGCGCGCCTGCGAGGGGAAGCCCGGGGTCGAGGCGCTGCGCCTGCTTTCAACGCATGCCGCCGATGCGTTTGCTGTGATAGATTCTGGCCGGGCTGCTAAGATGGCCGATGACGCGCGGCAGGCGAGCGAGCGGGCGAGCGCGCCACCACCGACAGCGCCCGGTAGGAGGTAGCAGTGGCCACCGGGCAAACAATCGAAACCAAGATCACAGTCGACGCAAAGCAAGCGACGGCCGAAGTCGACAAATTCGCAGGCAAGCTTTCGGCGGTTGAGGAGAAGGCAAAAACGTCTGGGCTTTCGCTTGTTAGTCTTCAAGACCAAGCAAAGAATCTGCAAACCAAGCTTGGTCCCGCTGCTGCCGCAATTTCCGGTGTTGCCGGTGCGCTTGGCGAGACGAATGGTGAAGCGGGCAAAGCGTTGGCAGCTATTGGACAAGTCACCGCCGCGTTTGGTGCTGGTGGCCCGTTTGGCGCTGCCTTGGCTGCGGGGACTTTTGCAGTAGACGCACTGACGCAATCGTGGGAACGGTCAATCAAGGCGCAGGACGCAGCACTTGCTGCTCAATACGCCCAATTTGATGCCACAAATAAAACGACGAAAGAACTTGAAAAGCAAGCAGAGGCATTGCGGTTGCAGTTTGCCCCGCTATCGCCATCTGAAATCCGCTCACGTGCGCAAGCTCAGATGTCCGAGCTTGACCGGACTATCCGCGTCAATGAAGGAATGGCGATTCGCGACAAGCAAAAGGCAGCAGATTATCGCGCCCAAAACTTGCAGCTTGAGAAACAAAAAGCGCTGATTTTTGAAATTGCAGATTTGCAAGCAAAGTCATTGCAGAAAAGTTTTGCGAAGCCGTTGGCGGCCAAGGCAACTCAACCGTCTGGCATCAGCTCTGCCGAAATTCAGGCTGACGTCGAAGAAAAGGCAATCAACTGGCTTGCGAAAATGCGCGAAGAAGCACTCGCGCTTGCGAAGAAACAGCGAGACGAGGAAGCAAAAATCCGTGGGCAAGAGATTGCTGATGCGTTTGCTGCGCGAGACATGGAGATCAAAGCGGCCAAACAAGCGCAAGAAGAGCGAACGCGTATTGCGCGTGAACAAGCAGAAGAACGAAACAAAATTGCCGAGACTGAGCGGCAAGTGCAGGTCGACGCCATCACTAGCGCTGCTTCTGAAGCCGCCGCCGCAATCGGCGTGTTTGCAGCAGAGGCTGCCTCGGGACAAGAAGCGGCATTCGCGAATTTGTTGTCAGCGGCGGCGCAACAGGCCGGCGGAATGGTTGTGCTCGAGGGCGGAAAACTTCTTGCAGGCGGAATTGCTGGAGCACTGGTTGGCAACCCGGCCGCCCCCGGGCAAATCGCCGGTGGTCTTGGTCTGGTTGCCGCGGGAACAGCAATTCAGACCGGCGGGCCGGCGGCAGTCCAATCGTTGCTTGGCATGGCAGGTGGCGCAGCGCCTAGTGGTGGCGGCGCCACAAGCGCAGCCCGCGATCGTGGCGCATCTCCGCGTTCACCACGCAGCGGCGGAGAAGGTGGTCCGCTTGTCGTCAATGTGGCGTATGGTGTCGCCGGTCCGCTGCCTGAAGATACCGCACGAGAAATTGCAAAAGCCGTCAAGACGGGCAACCGTCGCCGAGGTGCTGCGTGACCTATCCTGTCCTCGCTGGCGCGGTCGTACTGACCACCGCCAACCGTCGCTTGCGCTTTCGTGAGGCGGCCGGTGCCGTTGGGAACGTCGATCTTGACGCAGGCACGTATTACTTGCGCGGTGGATACACGACGAACCTGTTGGCGAGAAGCGAGGAGTTGGGAGATGCAACATGGCTCAAATCGCAAGCATCGGTCATAGACAACGCGATCACAGCGCCAGACGGGACGCTTTCTGCTGACAAGATCATCGCCAGCACTGCAAACGCGCAGCATTTTGTCTATCAAACCGCAACCACGTCTGGGACAAATACGTTTTCGTGTTACGTCAAGGCAGCGGGAGAAAACTGGATTCGACTCCAAGCCGTAGATTCTGGGTCCGCATATTTTGACGTGAAGAACGGAAAGGTCGGAAACACAATCGGAGCGACGGCGTCGATATATGACGCCGGAAACGGCTGGTTCCGCTGCGTTGTTGTCTCGACGGCTTATGCTGGCCCAACAAACTATATTCTCACAGCGAATGCCAACGGGGCCACAAACTACGTCGGAGATGGAATCTCTGGCGTTTATGTGTGGGGCGTTCAGCTGGAGGCCGGCTCGTCTGTGGGGCTGTATGTGCGCACAACCACAGCGTCCGCATCCGGACCGACAGATGAGCTGACCTATCAGATCAAAACCAAACTTGATGCGTTTGGTGCAGGTGGAAACACCTACGACGTGACGATGTCGCGTAACATTGATCCCGGATTGCCGCATTCACAGATGACAATTACGCGGTCGGCAGGCACAAGCACCTTTGGCCTTGTCGTCGATGGCAGCCAAACTTTCGACATGAGCCTGATCGGATTTTCAGCATCAACCCTGAACGATGCCAACGCAAAGACATCACCGGTTGCTTGCGCTGCTAACTGGGTCGGCAACGACATCCCTCGCGAAATTGAATCGTTTTCGGAACGCGTCGTCGCGGTGCCGCGTGCCGTTTCCGGCCGTGTTCAAGGCGTGACGCGCTCGTCGCGGATGCAGTCTTGGCGCCTCGGGCTTGCGTTTGTTGATCGCCGACGCATGCTGATCGAGGAAGCACTAGACGGCGCGCAGGACACGCTGGAGGGGTTCCTTGAGCGTTTCGGCGCAACCGCGTCGATTGAGATGTGGCTTGCACCCATCTTGTCGGGAACGACGTTGCAGGGCTTGCAGTCGTCGACCCTTGTCGATGTCGTGCAGGCTTCAGAAGAAACGCTGTCACGGTTCGAGCCGCAGCGCCTTGGCCCCGGCGTGCCGCTGTATTCAATCGATCTCCGCCTTCACGCTAAGGTGTAACCCGTGACTCTCTACACCGACCTTGCAGGAACGGACGCGCACGTTGACTTTGCACTTGCTGTGCGGATTGAGGGCGTCCCGATCGTGCTTGTCGAGCGCGCCATCCCGGCGAGCGTGGCCACCGCGCTGTCGGGCTATACCCAATTCGTCGGGATTACGCGTATCGAGGAAGGGGAAGCGACGCTCGATCTTGAAGATCGACGCGAGCTCGGCGCGACGCTTGACGTTGAGATGTTGGATGATGCAACGGCGACGCTTGCCGCCTTGTTCGCTGTCAACACCCGGCGTCGGACGTGGGTGACAGCCACCGCAACAGCCACCGCGACGACGCTCACGCTCCAGTCAACGAGCGGGCTAATCAACGGTCAAACAATCTACGTCAACAGCGAAACGGTCGTGATCGGCACCGTCGCGAGTTCAACGAGCCTCACGGGGTGCACGCGCGGCGCCAATGGGTCAACCGCGCTGGCGCTCAACGGCACCGCTACGGATGGCGACAGCGTCTATCTGGTGCCGCCATCGTGGGTCGGGCGGCGTGCATATCTGTATGGGTATACGCTGACGGCGAACGGCGGGGGCAAGGAACAGCTTTTAGGCGTCTTTACTCTCGATGAACCGCCGCGGCACACGGGCGACAATTTATGGTCGCTGCGGTTTGCCAGCGTGGCGCAGGAAATCTACGACCGCGCGATCGGTGTCGGATTGCGGCAGACAGCAATTACATCAGCGACGACCTACGGCACCGTTGGAACGCGGCAGACGGCCACCTTTACCGTTGACGATTCGGCGGCGTTTAGGCTCGGATCATCCTTCCCAACCTATGCCATTCTGCAAGGCAAAAGTCTGGACAATGACGTTTTCACGCTATGCGAGTTGCAAGCCGTGGCGCTTCCACCCGGTGCGCAAACCGTTACAGTCTACACGGATGGCACGTCGTGGGCTCCAGACCGTGTTGGCGATTCGCTGATCGTTCAGTTCGCCACTGGCCTGCGCCCAATCGCATTTATCGGCGGTGGACCGCAGGCGCTGCTATATGTGCTTCTTAGCAACGAGGGGCAAGGCGCGACGACGTACGACCGCCTCCCGGGCCGATTGTCTACCGACGTCTACAACACGGGCTGGCGCTTCGGCGCAGCGCTCACTACGGCTGAGGTCGACACCACGGCGTTTATCGCCGTGCAGGAGTCGCGGACATCCATGATGGTCATCGATGGCGAGATGACCGTCTCGGAATTGCTTCGCGAGTGGTGCCTACTGAACGGCACGGCAACGCGGATCACGTTTGACGGCAAACTGGCCCCGTTTTCGCTGGCCACGCCGCGGACCACATCGACGACCACGATCGGCATCAACAGCATCGTGCCCGATTCGCGTGTCGAGGTCGTGGCCGATGAATCGGGCTTGTTCCCGCTTGGCACTGCGAAGGCGGGCTACAACCCGTTTTCTCGGGAATTCAGCGTTGAACTGAACCTGATCGATGCCGCGCTTTTCAAGCGCTATCCTCGGGTGCAGAACAAGCGGCAGCTGGAGTTCCGCTCGATCGGGTGCAACGAAGCGGCCAACCTCGACCCGGGCGCGCCGCCGTTCAGACATCCGGCGTCCATGTCGCCCGGCGAAGTCGGCGCGTTGTCTGCTGACATCATGCGCGGCGATAACGGTCTGGCCCGACGGATTGTCTCGTTGACGTTGACGATGGCCCATCTGGACCTGCGGATCGGCGACGTCGTGCAAATCTCGTCGGCACTACCCGACGGATTTTCAGCGCTTCCCGACATGCGCGGCGGGACTCTGGCGAACAAGCTGTGCCGCGTCATCGGCCGGCGACCGCGCTACGACGCAGGACGTGTTGACGTCAAATTGCTAATCCTTGACCCGTTGCAGGTCGTGTCCCCGGCGGCGGTCATCTCGTCAGTGTCGTCCAGCGTTTATCTGAACCTGGCCACGACTGGCGACGAAGTGTCCGGTGGTTCACCCGGAAATGACTTCATTGTCGGCGCTGCCGTGCGCATCTATGACGTCAGCGGCGGCGCGTATCATTCGACGACCATCGTCAGTGCAGCGAGCATAACGCAGATCCAGATTGCATCCGCGCCAGCGTTCACAATTCAAAACGGCGTTGACTATGTCGTTGTCGATCAAGCGGCGTCAACCGTCGGCGGGACATCTGCGGCGGGCTATAACCTGACCGAGTTCGGTGCACTTGGCGACAGTACCGGGATGGTGTTGACGACGGTCGGAACATCTGACCCGCGGTGGAGATAACGAATGGCACGGAAGAAGAACGCGACGTTCGTTGGTTCACCAGTCGTCGACGTCGTGCGTGATGCGCCGATCATGTCGCGGTGGTTTGACGCCGCAGCGGGCGACTTTGCGCTCGTGTTTGATAAGATCACAGGCGAGAACGGGCACAGCGCCACCGACACGATCGACCACAGTGGCAATGGGCGCGGCTGCCCGATGGCAATGCCTGTCGCATCACAACAGATTGGACGCGACCTGAAGATATCCGGCACCACGGTTACAGCCGGATATTTCTACATTGTTGTCGTTCCAGTCTTCTGCCCTGTCGGGACACAGCAATATGTGATCGAGGTCGATGGGACACGGTTTGAAAACGAAGAGCCCATCATAGCCGAGGTCCGCAGCACCGCGTGGGCGCTGACGGACACTGAAGTTGGAAATTGGGACACGCCACGCGGCGATTTTACCGCCCGTTTCTTCGTTACGCTCGGTCTTGGCTGGCAGTATGTCGCGATCAGGAAATGGGTCCGCCGTACTGCCGACGACGAAAACGGATATTTTCACGCGTGGCGGATGTGGCCCCACTGGCCGCAAGCGGGCGAAGGGAACGGTTTGTCCGTTGTTGGCTCGGGCGCGGCCGGCAATCTGTTCGCTTCGCGATCATCGCTGACACCAGCTGTCGCAGCGGAGCACCACATCGACACGGCGATGACCGATAGGGATGCGCCGCTGGACGCCTGGGCATTGACGCGGCTCAACCGCATGATCGGCGCAACGTGGGAATACCTGACCGGCTCACCAGTGCCGGGCAACAACACCGTAACATGCACGACGACGCGCGACCATACGCGTGCATCGTTTACCGCTGAACCGCTGCTTGAAATGCCAATGACGTCTGTTGCGCTGTCGTGCATGCGCGTCGACAACGTCACGGCAAAGAGCGATTTCGTGGGCACCATCGGGACAGGTGCGCCAACCAACGGCCCGGTAAACTGGGTTCGATACCCGCAGACTGCAACAGGAACGATCGTCATCACTCGAAACGAGCTGTTCTTTCCGCCATTCGTCGGCACCGCAGGAGCGTCCGACCTCGATGCCCGTGTGATCATCCTTGACTACAACACCGGAAGCATCGGCGGGAACTGGCAAGCGCGATTCGTGATCGGTGCGGCGACGTCGGCATGGGTGACGTTTGTCAAAATCACCGGAACCAATCTCTACGAGGCCGTGTTCTCGTCGCTCGGCTTTACCGCGGCGGCGGCAAACCAGATCCGGCTAGAACTTCAAAACACCGTCGGCGGCGTTATTGCCGGACAAGAGATCATCGTTCTCGGTTATGGGATGGCGTTCGACGTCTGAGGTGAAAGCATGCCAACGCAGATCACGCGGATCGTGTCTTCTTCGTCGGTGACGCAGGCGCAGTGCCGCACGCATGCGCCCGCCCTGGCAACGATCGCTGAAAGCCTTTCTGGCCGCGTGCGGTATCTGTACGAACTCGCCACCGGACTGCCAGCCATCGAGCAGGATGGGATCGCTACACCACTGAATCCGCAAGGGCGCGCCGGCGTCGATCGCAGTGGCCCACCGTGGGGCGACGCTTTCCAGCATCCGATCTGGGTGTGGGAAGGAACGCCGGCGAGCACAGCGATTTATGGGGAGCAACCCATCGTGGCGCTGTCGACCAACGGAAACAAGACGTGGGTGCGCGCGCGGATGATCGTCCGTCCGTTTCAGCAGGGACCGGGTGTGCCCTATTCGTTGGGTGAGCTGACCATCTTCGGGATCCGCACGAGCGGTGCGACGAACGCCACATGTGTCATCAAGGCATATTCCGCAGCCTATCCAACGGACGACCGCGGCGAACCAACGCCGTTTCGCACAGCGACGTTGACCATGACGTCGTCCACGACGATGAATAGCGCACAGATCAAGATTCCTTTAGAACCCGGATACTGCGCGCGCTTCATCGAGTTTGAGTCGACATCGGCCAACGCGTTCGCCATCACTCACATGGCGATCAACCAAGTCGTGCGTCGCTCCCATTGACCGTTTTCCGCACGCGCTCAAGAGCAGCCTCGGCCTTGCCCGCGCGCACACGCCACGCGGCGGCAGAAATCTGCGCCTCGTCTAGCATCGCCACTAATGTGGCGATCCGCTCGCGCGCGCGCTTTAGATGGTAACGAGCCTGACCCGCAGTCATCCTGCTTAGCTCTCCTGCGGCGACATGTTCGGTTGTGGACGTCATTCGCCGCCCCCGTGTTCCCTGTACCATTCATCCAGCCTGTCTCGCCTGCGGCGTTCGTCGCGGCGGTCAAGCGCGCTCAACGTCACGCTTGGGGCCGCGCCAAGAACGATGGCAAGCAGGACAAAAAACATTACGCCGGTCATGTCTCATACCCCGTCAGGATTGCAATGCGCTCGTCTGGCGGCAGACCTAGACGGCGAAGATCGCGCGCAGTCGCCCATCGTGCGCCGCCGCTTTCAACGTATTCGCACAGGTTGCGGCTATTGCGGCGCGTCTCAGCGAGATATCCGCCGTTTGCCTTCAGTGCTTGGAAAATGCGCATCATGCGTTTGTACCCATCAGCGGCGCGCTTGGCCGCCTTCACCCGCTGCCGATATGAGCGATCGCAGACAACGCAGCGGGTTTTTCCTTCGGGCCGGAAATTGTGCAGACAATCAATGCACTTTGGCCGCGATGGGATGAATGGCGCCAGCTCGGCTTCATAGCATCGCACCGGCGCCGGGCGGTGCTGCTTCGGTCGGTCGGGGTCGTCAATGACGCCCATTGAAAACAAATCCATGATCCTACTCCGCGAACATGGTTGGGGTGTAACCGCGCGCGAGACGCTTGCGTGCGATCTCGTAATGCTCAGGCTTCTCCTCGGCGCCGATGGCG
>Ga0129333_10001144_pt1 | contig 23712 bp, 11 predicted proteins | sample CPB6_08_DNA_FD_94474 | JGI IMG/M metagenome (GOLD analysis project Ga0129333, IMG submission 94474) | Freshwater to marine salinity gradient microbial communities from Chesapeake Bay, USA - CPBay_Sum_0.6_0.8_DNA | ecosystem: Environmental > Aquatic > Marine > Coastal | place: USA: Chesapeake...
AGAATTTAAATGCAAATACTCCGCTTTCCTTAACAAATTAAGGCAGCAAAATTATAGAGCTCGCAACAAAGATACCGCCAATCTTCGTAGTCGCCTTTCTATGGCTAAAGCTAGATCCAATAATCCTGATAAATACAAAGAACTTAACAAATCTTATAATCAAGTTTACAAAAATAATTTGGCAACTCGCAAAAATAATTTCGATTTCGTCTCCAATTTACTTCACGATATTATTCATCAAGCTATCGATCCCCCTCCTATTAAATCTTCTACAAAACCTTCTAATAAATCAAAAAAATCTTCTAAAAAATAAATCCTCCTCTCTAATAACATATATAATCTGATTCTAGCATATCATTCGTATGAATAGCCTTTATTTTATAATTAAAATCATATTTGCTATTTAAATATTTAGGAGTTATTCTATTTATATGTGAACTCTCTATTCTATATGCATTACCATCGTTGCATAATATAGAAGTGTGATTTTTGCCACATTTTATGTTTTTTATATCAACTATTTCATTTTCCCCTGTTGTAATATATTGTTCATTAAAATTTCTTGCTACAGTTGGAAATGTAATATTGGCGCCATTATAATACTCTAAATTTCCAAATAATTCATATTGCCATTTCACAGTACTTTCGCTTGTAAAACTTGTGCTTGATACAATTCCAAAGCCCCCGTCATTATCATTTGCCCATCTGTTATTTGTTAAAATAGAACCCTTTACCACTTTTTTTATAAGTTGTCCATCAATGTATAATGCAATGCTGGCATTTACACCTGTCTCTATAGTTATTTCAAAAACAATTTTATGTTTACCTCCATCCATATAATTCTTCAAAATAATATCATTTACATTTATGTCAAACCCTAATATATTTCCAGTGGTTACTAAACTGCCCGCAGAATATGTAGTATTTCCTCCTACACGAAATCTAAAATATTTATTATTATTTGTATCAACTTTGAATCCAATCCATGTGCCAGTTGTGGCATCTCCTAATTCAAATAAAACACATTCTTTGACATTATCAAATATTGGTAATATTGTATTGCATACAAATGTGGCACTTGTAGTTTTTGAGATGTTTGCGGTTGGAATAGTAGTATATGGCGCATATGAATATGTTTCAATATATGCGCCTGATTGAGTTTTATTATTTCTACCGCATACAAATAACTTTTCTCCTGTTAAATTAAATACTTTTGGCGTGTTATCTTTTGAATAATTACATAGTTCTGCTATTTCTGTCCAATTAGATTCATTAAACGTGGCACTGGTATAATTTGTTTCGGTTGATGTCCCATATAATTTAAATGAACCAATTTGATCATTTAAATTACTGTGTGATGGATGTATTAATATCTTATCTATTTTTATTGATTTGCCCATATTGATTAATAAATGCCTATTATTTGTTAATGCACTTCCAGTTTTAGCATTGAAATTTGTGAATGTTGTATTAACTGTTAAAAAACTTGTATTTTGATAAAAAAATCGTATTCCGTCAAAATAAATGGCTAGTTTTCCTGTATTAACTATCTCTTTAATATGTATTGCAAAATATTGTTTATTACATGCGTTATAAGATAAATTAAATATTGATCTCCATAATATAACATTATCTTTTAATGTTATTTTCTCGTAATCTGTTACTATTATATTTTCCAGTATAAACTCCCAGTTTGTATTTGTAAATGTTTTAAAATTAGCATCATTCTGTGTAACTGTACTCTTTAAAGACATAATTGATATTTTATATATTTTTGCAGTCCCTGTCATAGTTATTTTTTTTATATTTTTTGTTGTCTTAAAATCAATTACAATATAACATCCATTGTTATCTGATATGCCTCCATATGTGTTATTAGTTGCATAATATATATCTTCATTATTTGAGTTTTTATATGCTACTCCCATATTAGTGTCATTGTATACTACAAATTTATTAGCCCCAGATATGTTATACATTGCTGATATATTATTGTTTGAATCAGTACTGTCTATATAAGTCGTGTACATTTCTAGTTTAAGAGTACCACCTTCGTTTATTGAAAACCAATAATTATCATCTTGATATGTGCAATCAGTTCTAGCGGTTGATTTCTTCTGGGTTGTTAAATTATATTCTATTATACAATTTGGAAATTCCACAAATTCTTTATCTACTTTTCCATCAAATAAATTTATATTACCACTAGTACCAGTACTAATATAAGATTTATATTTTTGAGTTAAAGTCGTTGAAGTACTTAATAAAGGTATAGAATAAGTATATTCGAGAGTACTTGTATTATATTCATCATTGTCTAATAATGGTTCATTTAATGTCAAAGTGGTACCGCTGATAGTATAGTATATTGCATTATTTATTACATGATTTTTTACAGAATGTTTTAATACTAATTTCATTCGAGATATTTGCATAGTTGTTTTGGAAGATGTATTATACACGTCATTAAACACAAATTTATACATTCTGTATGGAACTTCATCAGTTTGAGCATTATATTTAATCTCAAAGTATACTGTATTCACATTACCCGCTGATTGTGTTTTATTAGCAATTGTATAATTAATTAACTGAGTCCACGTTTCTCCAGTATTATCAGTACACCCATATATACAATTATCCATTTTTGGCAAGTAAGAAACGTTACCAGCAGTATATCTAAAAATATATCCATTTAATATGGCGGTTTTACCAATATCAAATATAAAATAACCAAATGAATCTGTTGTATACGTTCTACTATATATTAGTTCAGTTGTCGGCGGGTTTGTTGTATCATCAGTTTCATCAAACAAATAACGGAATAATGTAAGCATATTATTTGTAGAACCAAAACTTTCGTTTGCTCTGGAAGATGTTACAATAAAATCAGGAATATTATCATTAAAATATGTAATTTTATATTGAAAATCATTGATTTTTATTACTGAATTCAAAAAACTTTTTGTTGGAAACAGCTGACATATTTCTGTAGTGTTCATATTGTATAATGACAATTGGCGTATTGTAAGATTGGTAGTATTACTTACAGATGACGTAAATATGAATGCGTAATATTGATATTCCTGTGGTTGTAAAGAAGTTTGTATAAAAAAAGATGAATCACTTCCAGCATATATTCTATTAATTTTTGATAAAATAGAACTTGGGGTGACACTGGCACCACCCAACCCAACAACTAATTTGGGTATTTGTTGATTTGTTGTGTTGTTATAACCCAATTGTCCATAAGTATTGTACCCACATGAATAAACATTTCCAGAACTATATTTTAAGAATAATGAATGCTGACTTCCACACGCAATATCAACAATGTTGATTAAATAGTTTGTTACCGTTGATCCATTCATGTATTGTATTTGATAAAACATGTATGGGTTATAATAATAATTATAACTATAAGTATTATTTCCAATAAAATTATGATCATTGCCAAATGCAAAAACCTTTGCCTCATGCGTTAAAAAAACAGCATGATTTTTACCAGAAGTTATTTTAATATGTTTTGAAACTTCATTAAAATTAGTTGCCGTTGGATATAATGTAAGTAAATTTGTGAACTTATCTTCCTCTGTACCAGTTCCATTTTTTATTCTGGAAAAATCAGTCAAATAATTGTAATTAATAGGATCTCGAAAAGTTATGTTATTAATTGTATATGATAATAATTTATTTTTTACGCTGGATTTGTTATTTTTAAGCTCATACTTGCGCAGTATTACAACTCCACTCCCTCCTCTTCCAGTATATGATGGAGATGCTACATACCCGTCTCCAGATCCTCCATAACCACGATTACTAGTAACGGTTACATTATTATCGCCAACCCCACCGGTACCTCCTGTAGCATATGTTACAGAACTTCCTGAAATATCACTAATAAAATTTACTCCTCCTCCTGTTTGTACATTATTATATCTTCTCCACCATCTAATTATAACTACACCAGAACCACCCGCACCACCAGCATAAGACGAATTCCCATCCCCTTGTCCTCCACCACCACCTCCTGTATTTTCACCTCCAGATATCCCCGATACAGTAGTTTTTCCAGCCCCTCCACCACCATTTCCTCCTGCACCTTCAGGATAACCACCGGGCGATGCTCCTCCCCCACCGCCGCCATAATATATTGATGTTCCTGTTATATCACATGATCTACCTACACCACCATTTCCTGCACCTACAGTAGATGATGTGTCGGTGCCTGAATACTCACCTTCTCCTCCACAGCCTCCTCCTCCTCCTCCGCGATAGACGTAGATAGAACCTCTTCCACCTCCATAACCTTGTGATCCAGTCCCTGGTGCTCTAGAAAATACAGACCCCCCTCCACACCCTCCGTCCCCACCAGGAAGTGAGTTATAACCACCACCTCCTCCTCCTCCAAATGCTGTAAGTGTTGTAATACCACTTCCTGAAAATGTACTATTCGAACCAGTAGTTCCCTTATTATTAGAATTATTACCACCCGCCCCACCTCCTCCCACTGTTATATTATATGTTCCAGCTGATAACATAACAGATTGATTATATAAGAATCCTCCAGCCCCCCCTCCTGCACCAGCACGCCACCCACCACCTCCACCACCTCCAATAAGTAATATATCACATCCTACACTTTCGTAAAATGTGATAGAATTGGTTCCTGTCGTCGAGTTAAATATAAAATAATGCATATAATTGAGTAATGTCGGTAATTGATCAGTAACACCATTTTTAATAATTAAAGGCGTTGTATATGGAATACGAATACCATTAGTTCCTCCGGCCAAAGTAGTTAAGTTTTTTACTATCCCACCACTATAATCATTAATATTTATTGTGTTGCCTTGATTAGTAGTTCCTGTTGTAGTGTCAGCAATATGATTCCCATGACCTCCTCCAGATCCCCCGCTTGCCCCTGAATTCAAAGTCGTAGAAATCCCACACCCTCCACCCCCACCACCTTTTCCAGTAAAACTAAAAGTAGTAAGTCCAGACCCACCATATGTTATACTCGAATCATTTCCAATACCCCCTTTATTGCTAGAACTTCCCGACCCCCCTCCTCCTACGTTAATAGTATAACTGCCAGATGGTAATTTATATATAGATTCATATGCAACACCGCCTGCTCCACCTCCTCCTGAAATAAAAATACTTGATATACCATCACCAGGTGCCCCCCCACCGCCTACTACTAGAATTTCATAAAATCCAGCTTCCAAATTTGAAGTATATGTCTTAATATTATCATTCGCATCATTGTTAAAAATTAGAGGTGTAGATCCTCTTACTAACTCATAATTATCAATTCCATATTGATATATGGTATTTGATGTCATCAATACAATTTTCTCATTACTTGTTATATGCATATCAATGATTTCTTCATTTTCCATAATATCATTATTCATCTTATCAAAAGTATATTGGAAATCTACGTCAAAATCAGTGTCATTGTCAATTGATTTATATGAAAGTGCTTCATTTAAATAAAAACGAGCTGGTCTTGGATTTGTTATAAGTTCGTTACTTACCGAATCTGTGCCTTGAACATCTGCAATTGTTAAAGCATCTATATTGTTTTGTAGATTTGTAAATTGTGTTTTTATATTATCACCAATGCCAGTTAAAGATTCTAACTCCGTTTGTGTTACTTCACTTCTCCCAATATTATTTGCACCTAAATTTATTAAAACATTGTTTACAGTAGATGTTGGTAATTTAGATTGCTTAGAATTTAAACTATTTTGAATATTAGGAACATCTATATTGTGAATGTTGGCAACATCTATATTTGTTTGAGTAATTATACCATTAGAGCTATATAAAACATTGGATGAATTTTGCAGTGTTAAATTTGGATGTTTGTTGTTTAATTGTGACAAATAATCACTTGGCATAGTAACATTCAATTGTTCTATATTAATTTTTGTTACAGTGGATTGAGATATATTCCCTCCGTTTGCTGTAATAAGAACTTTCTGTTGAGATTCATCTGTTATTATAATATTTTGCTTAGAATCCAATAAATTACTTACGTCAGTAAAAGAATCTCTTACTAAATATACCAGATCATTTGATGTAAGTGATGATTCTTCTATTGTATTTTGGTTTATAGTATTGACTATTACGTTATTATTATTAGTTAGCAATTTCGGCATTTTGGAATCTAGTTGTTCTTTAATAGTTTTGGTTGTATCTATTGATGATAGCTTTGTTGATATAACGTCTCCACTGACTCCAGAAACTGCTATACTGCCATCTGAAGAATTTATTAATATCTGTTGCGGTTGAGTACTTGTTATTTTGTTTTGTTTACCATCTAATTGTTGCAGAATGGTTAACTCTTCATTTATGTTCTTTAATGAATTTAATTTACTTTCACTAATAATTGATGCAGATATTGAATTAGTCATGCCAATTAAAACAAAATTATCATTTAGCCCGGTAAATTCTATTTTGCCTTGTTTAGTATCCAATTGAGCTTTGATATCACTTCGTATATTCTTCAAATTGTTTAGTTCGTTTGAAGTTACATTATTAATGCTGTTTGTGAATTTTATATTTCCAAATATATTAAATTGTAATTTTTCATTTGCGTAATTTATTTTTAATAAATTATTGCTATAAATATCACTAATCTTCAATATATCATTATCAGTACTATTATATGAATAAATCGATAACCCTGTTTTATCATATATATTTTCGTCATGAATTATATTTAATTTTTCCATATTATAGGTATCTACATTAAGAATAATATTGGATGACACTGATACAAAATTATCTCTAATTGTTAAATTACTTGATATCAAGATATCGCCGATATATTTATCATTTACTATAAATTCATTAATTGCATTAACTTCTTGATTTATGTTGTTTGTATTGATTGGAAATAATGTATTATAATTCCTAGCACTGCTTGATAATTCATACAATGAGGCTATTTTATTTGCCATTACTTAAAATATTAATTTTAATACTTAAGTATATATTTATTTTTGTTTTAACTATATATAAAAGACTTGTTTAATTTTGAATGAGTATATATCTTAGAAATGGGTGTTTTTACTACAGAAACACTATTACCTTGATTGTACACTTTTGAAATTAATGTTGGAACTATCATTAATGCATCTTTGTTAGCAACACCCAATTCATTATATAAATTCAATCCACAACAATATACTTGACCATTTTCTGCCAGCATCATTGTATGATTTTTACCAATCTTAATATCTATGATTTTGTTTGAAAACGCTGTTATAGGAGATGTAGAAGATAATACTATATTTGCTATATTAACATTAATATCTTCTATATTATATGTGTTAATTACCGTTGAACCGATTCCAAGTTGTCCCCATCTATTATAACCACATGAAAATGTCTTATAAGTTTCCGCATCTTCTTTTTTTACAAAAAAAGATGAATTACCTCCTGCAAAAATTCTTTCAACTTGATTAAGAACTTCATCTCCCCCACCTAATCTTTCGCAATACACTAAACTTGGGTTTGTCACTAATACTTCTATTGATTTGATTCCAAGTTGCCCCATTTTATTATACCCGCATGCGTAAGGTATATTATCGTTTGTTAAAAATAATGTATGAAAATCTCCACACGAAACATCTATAATATTAGTCAAATGACTATCATCTAACATTAATTTGCATATATTTAATGGAAATGTTGGATTGTAATCAACACTATTTACGTTATTTACATTTGAATTACCAAAACCATATACCGCATTCGAATGTAAAAACACACAATGTTGCTGTCCATATGATACTTTTGTAATTTTTGTTTCATCTATATTAGATGATTTCAAATATGTTGAAAAATCAGGATAACCTATGCTCTCTATATAATCAAAGTATCTCAAGTTATCAAAATAAATATCATCAAATATTGTATTATGGTTAGATGTACTTTTTTTCAAAATCATATTATATTTTAAATCATTTTGGTTATAATATTGAAAGTCTGTTGTATCAAAATTATTTTCTATTGAATATGTTTTACCACTGTTTATAAAATTGTTACTACCATAATATAATATCTCTTCATTTTCATTCACAAATATGTTTAATCTTTTTGTCGAGTAATTAACATTATCATCATCATGATATATTGAAGTATATATATTTTGAATATTAGATGAATGTGTTGATGTTTGAATACACTTAGTAAAACTGAGTAGATTATCTTGTGTACTTGTACATCCAAGAATATTTGTTATGTCCCTTTGTCTATTATCCCCACATGCATATACTATACCAATATCATCAATTACAAATGATGAATACCAACTTCCAACAACATTTATAATATTGTATGGTGTAATGATTAACGTTGGTGACTGTACACTGCTACTTGTAGTTCCATCACCAAGTTGTCCTGAACTATTATTTCCAAACGTGTATACGTTTTGATTCATATTCAAAATCAAAGAATGATTATAGCCACAAGAAATTTTCGAATATGTGTTTTTATATGATACTTCAATATAATTACCAGCCAACTCATCTCCTGTACTGTCAGTATTATTAATATTCAATAAATATGGGGTATTTTTATTGTTAGTTGAGCCAATACCAAGGCGTCCATCAGGATTGTATCCACATGAATATACTTCACCATTGGTATTTAAAAATAATGTATGTTTCTCCCCGCAAGCAATTTGTACAATACATTTTAAATCTATAGCAACTGGGTATTTTGTAGATGCTGTACTACCTACTCCCATTTTTCCATTAGCATTCTCTCCACAAGAATATACTTTGCCATTTGATTTTAAAAATACAGTATAATTATCTCCACATGCTATGCTTGATACTCCTGTTAATTGTGTTGAAAAATTAGTAACAGTACTGTCTATATCATTTACAGTTATAGGATAATTTTGATGCGTTGTTGATGTTGATATAGAACCATTTCCAAGTTGTCCAAATTCGTTATATCCACAAGAATATACTCTTCCATCATTTGACAAAAACACACTATGTCTATTGCCACATGCAACATTTTTAATATTAATATTATTATCATTAATTAAATGATAATAAAACCCCGTCCCATCAGTTCGTTCTGAAATATTGGCATGACTAAATCTTACAAATTCTATACCTCCATTACCACCATTATTACCCCATTGAATCCTTATAGAATAATATGTTTTTGCATTAAGAGATATTGTGCCATACGCTGTACTTTGACCATGATTACCCCCATTATTTACAACTAGAATGTTATTAATCCACAAGAAGCTTTCATCGTCTGTTCTAGTAGAGAATGTAAAATTGCCACTATAATTATTTGTATAAAAATATCCATTGTATTCTGTACAGTTTGCAAAGTTACTGTAAAACATATTATTGATGTCTATATGAACACCAGTTTCAACAAAAGTTCCTGTTTGATATTGTTGGTAGCCGTATCGTCTAATATATTTGAGACCATCTCTAAGATATTGAATATTTTCATTTTTTAAATTATCGATTATACTTGTGCTTACACCTATATTATTTAGATTGTTTGTATTGTTATTTGTTCCAAGTTGCCCATATAGATTTGATCCATATGTTAAAGGTATTCCGTTATTTAATAAAATTATCATAAAATCTCGTCCCATTGCTATTTGTTTTATACCTATGTTGTTTTCAACACGATATATATAATTTTCAGAATATATGTTAATTTTGTCGTTAAATCTTTCATAGTCCATATTGATAATTTCATCTTTGTTATGAATGATTTTTTCATTTAATTCATAAAAACGACTTGTGTCATCATTTATATTATTTGTAATCCTGTTCAATAGATAGTACTTTTGTGTAGGAAATTCATTGAATGTTGTATTAGCTACCGAGTTAGCAATTTCATTTATTTTATTTGTTATAGACGTTTCTATACTTTGAAATGTTGAATGAATATCTTCAGTAGTATCTTCTATTTTTATCAATTCATTTAAACCAATTGACGAATAACCAATAGAACCGTCTGTGTTTGCAATTAATATATTATTATTTGGAATTCCAGACAATATATTTAGTTTGATGTTAATATCTGTTTGGATATTACCAGAGTAATCATTTAAAGTTTCTAGATTTGTTTTAGTTATATTTGTTCTTTCGATTTTGTTAGTGTTTGTGCTATTACCATATAAAACATATTGCTCTGTGTAAGATGGTATTGAAATCTTGCTATTGTAATTATTTAACAATGGTTTGATAATATTTACATATTGATTAGAATTTGTTATATTTTGATTTAGAGATACTTCTGTAACACTTGATACCTCAATATTTCTACCATTATTGACTAAAATGCTTGGGCTAGAAATATTCGGTGGAAAATTAACATTTTGTAATTTTGAATCTATTAAAGACTGAAAATTTTGATTTCCTATATTATCTTTGAAATCATTTAGTTGTACATCTGCAATAACAGATAACTGTAAATTTGTTGTGTTATTGTTATTTGTTACAATATATTTATTTTGATTAACATAAACTAAAGAATCTTGTAAATTGTTGAAAGCATTATCCAGATTAGGATATGATTCTGAAATATTGGTCAATGTGTTTATTTTTTCTTTTGTAATAGAAGATTGTGAGATACTACCGCCACTTGTGTTATTAACAAGAACATTTTGAGTGCTCGAAAATGAAAAAGCGGGTAATTTATCATTAATCAAAACGTCAATTCTAGGTCCTAAGTAATAATCCATTCCTTGTAAAGTTGATAATGCACTAGTGGGTATGTCAGATAGTATTACCTTTTTTTCATTACTTGAATAAAGTAAAACGCGACTTTCAATATTTTTTGGCAGTAATGGTTGTAAATTATTTAAATTAGATTGTATGTTAGTTTGAACATTTATCAATGAATTTAATTCAACACCGGTAATATCATTGATTTTATCATTAAATAATATATGTGCATTGCTTGTGATAAAATTACCACCACCTAAATCACTATAATTGTCTTGAATCAATACATGACCTTGAACATTATTATTTTGATTTAATTTTTTTATAGCAAAATTTGTTTTTTCTGCATAATTTCCAACAGAATGTATTTTAATTACATAAGAATCATCAATCGATACATTGTTTGATATATTAATGTTTACTTGTTCTTTAGTGTATATATAATCTTTTATTATTATATTTGAATTATTCACAAATAAACCACTTCCTACATTTAAATTTCCTTCTATTGTAATATCTCCAATATATGAATCGTGTATAATGAACCTATTTGAAGATTCTTCATTCTCTACAATAGTATTTGTATCAATTTTTTTAATAAGATTACTAGTATCATTTGTTATATCTATTAAGTCGTATAACGAATATACCATGTCAATATTAATATTATAATATATTATTTTTGATTAATAATATACAAATGATTTTTCACACCATGGATTTGTATATATTTGTGTGACTTCACTTGAAAATGGTATAGAATTATATCCATTTTCAATAACTTTATTCATTTCTATGAAATAGTATGAGTTATTCATCACATTGTCAGGATTACCTAATGTATTATATTTATTTAATCCACATACAAATACTTCCCCATTAAATGTTAATATCATAGTATGCCACTTACCAATTTTAATATCTTTTACTTCTTTTGTAAAATTTATAGTTGATATTAATTTACATATTGTTGGAGCATTTTGATTAATCGCATTACCAATACCCAATTGACCATATGCATTATATCCACACGAATAGGTACCATCAGTTTTCACAAAAAACGAAATATTACCTCCTGCATAAACATTTCTAACATTTGCATGGTTAGTAGTATGATTAATTAATGTGGCACTATTTGTTGTTGAACTATTGCCTAATTGTCCAAATATATTATATCCACAAGCATAAGTTGTATACGTAGTTCCTGATAGTGTTACAAATAGAGAGTGATAATCACCGCACGCAATATCAATGACATTATTAACAGTAGTTGTCCCGCCAATCAAAAACATATAAGGTGGATCAACTAGATAATTTGTAGTAAAATTAGTTGGAGTACCCAATACACTTACATCATATCCATGACCATATGCGTTATTGTCATTGCCGATAAATAAAAAGTGCTCTTTGCCTTTGACAAATTTTTTATGATTTGGAATTTTATCATAATTTCTATTAGTATACCCAGCAATATTATTATTAGTTACCGTTTTGATAAAATCAAAATACTTTATATCATCAAATGAATAATTATGTTTTTGTTTAGAATATTTCAAACATTTTTGTTTTTCAAACAATAATTTTGGTTGATTATTGTACACAGTAAATTTATTGTTAAATTTGTATATAGTATCTAAATGTGTAACTTGAAATGGATTACTATACATATTTTCAGTATGTATATATACTAATAGGTCATAAAATCCATAACTGGTAGGATATAAAACCATGTTTTTGTAATAATAATCTGTATCTAATAAGTAAAAATTATTATCAATTGTTTTTAATGATATTTTATTATATCCAATAATTATTTTTTCAATATTTGTTAAATATGTTGAAGAACTTAATTTTGCGACTTGTGTAGCTGCAGTAATAGCACTTGTACTTCCCGTACCTAATATACCATTTGTATTTCTTCCTATACCATATAGGTTTCTATCATTTTTGAGGTAAAGTGTTGAATTCCCAACACATGCTATTTGTATAACGTCATTTATACCAGTTGCAGTTGCAAATGTAGCTGTTCCGCTAGGTTTAAACTGAACAGGATTGTTATTTCCACATCCATATGTTTGTCCAGTTTTAGTTAAAAATACTGAATAATCTGCACCCGCGGCAACATGTTTAATATTCAGTAAAGAATTCGAAGCATCTGTTTTTACTTGTACAGGTGTACTTTGATTAGTACTATTACCAATTCCTAATTGATATGATGTATTTAGTCCACAGCTATATACTTCTCCTGTTCTTTTCACAAATAAAGAATGGTTATCACCACATGCAATATATGAAATATTATTCAGTGCTGAAATATTAGTAAAACTTACTAAAGTTCCACTCGAACTACCATTGCCACATTTTCCATCACTAGCATTTCCAATTGAATATACTTTCCTATCTTCTGTTAGTGCTAATACATGGTCTATGCCAAACGCAGCCTGTATAATATTTTTATTTAATATATATCGATATTGTTCGTATTCGTAATAATATGATAAATAATAAATTTCTCCAGAATTTAATAAGAAAATATTCTCAAATATTGTACTAGTAGATTTAGAAGAGTAGTCGATTAAATTATTTCGTATTCCTTGTTGTTTTTTTACAACATGCATATTATTTAATGTAAAAATGGCAAATTCATTTTCGCTATACTCATCGTAATCCATTGAAATAATAGATTCATTTGTTGAAATATATTCATTAACCTCTTTAAATGCATACTCTAGTTCGCCTTCATCTATATAAGATAATCCATTATTCAGATAATAATGTTTGTTGAAACTTTCATTGCTATTGAAGAAATCAAGCTGTAACAATGATACTCCTTGATAATATTGTAAATTTCCTTCAACCACATATTTCCATGGAATTGTTCCTTCACCTGTTGCTTGTGTTCCAGATGATTTTCCGAATCCACCATTATGTCCACTTGCAACAGTTGACCAATAATTAGTTGTGAATGAGTTTCCTTTAATAACCTTTTTTATAATTTGCCCATCTATATACAATGCTATTGCGGCATTTACATCAGTTTCAATCATTATCTCCCATATGATACAATGTTCTTTACCATCCATAAATTGTTTCAATATAGGATTATATATGCTTACATCAAAAGCGAGTTCATTACTAAAGATATTATTATTCAATAGAGCTGCTGTTGAATATGAAGCACTTGATGTTCCTGTGCGAAATCTTAAATATTTTCCTCTAAATCCTAACCATGTACCCGTTATGTTATTACCTAATTCAAATAAAATACAATCACTTACATTAGTAACCAATGGTAATGTTGAAATACACATAAATATTCCACTTTGATTTCGTGTTATTAGTGTATTATCAATATCTGAATTATATATAAATTCGTAGGTCATAGTAAAAGCGGTTTCAATAGATTGTTTTACAGATATATAAGTATTAGTATTAGTATCAATACTTATGTTATTTAATGAACTTGACAATTCATTAAATTTATCTTGAATATTGTAAGTAACTCCTTTTAAATGATTTAAAGTATTTGCATTTATTGCTGTTGAAATTATGCTATTATCTTCTGCAGTAAGAACATACTGGTTTGTTGAATCAAACCCGGATGCTTTATCCATCTTGTTAGAAAGCTGACTACTCATTGAAGAACTTAAATCTTTTACAGCATTATATAATTGATTTGATGTTATTGTAGATACGGATGTACTATCTATTACAGTCGAAGATGCATTATTTACTAAAATTTTATCATATGTTTCTGCTCCCAATCGATCTTGTTTGGTATTTATTTCATCTTGAATTTTAATATTATTTGGAAGTCCATTCACATAATTCACAAGCATCGCATTGGTTATAGTAGATTTATGAACGCCATTTCCTGTTGAATACAATAAAATATTATTTTCGCCTGTTAATCCAAACCTACCTTGTTTTGAAGATATTTGAGTTTTGAAGTTTGTAATTAAATCTTTTGATGCAATAATATCACTTATTTTAATATCACTGTATGTGAGTTCTGCTGTATTATTTAATAATATGTATTGTTCACTGTTGGTCGAAGTCAGTTTATTCATTTTATTATTAATTTCAGTTTGAATATCTGCAACTGTAGAATTTTGTAAAACATTTAAATCAACAGATGATACTAATGACTTTTCAACACTATTCCCATTATTTATTAAAACATACGAAGAACCAGTTCCAAAATCTACCTTATCTTGTTTCGAATCTAATGCTTCTTGAATATTAAAATTTGCATATTCTAAAGCTCTTACTTCATTGTATGGTACGGGGGATTGTATAATAATACCATCATTATTTTGTATTAACACATTAGTATCATTAAAATAAATTAATTGATGTTTCAAATCTATCTGCTCTTGAATATTACAATACGAACCCGATAAATAATTCAATTTATTAGAACTAACATCGTTGATAAAAGAATCTTTGTCAAGAACAACGTTGCCATTTATTTGAAATGTACAGCTACCAACCTTATCTTTATCATGTTTTAAAGTTGCAATAGTATATGAATCTATTGAATCATTACTTATAACAAATTCCATAATATTACTGTTCCTCTTACTATTTGAATGTAGATGCAAAGTTGGCTTATCATCAACACCATCTTCGTTATCTATAATAGACAAATATTTAGTAGTTAATTGTCCAGTATCTATAATTGTATTCTCATTTTTTATATGCACCTTATTGGTAATAACTATACTACCGTCTATCTCTAAATCACCGTCATATTCTCCATCTATAATAAATCTATTTGAAGAATTTTCCGCAAGAGGCAATGTATCTGTGTTAATGCCATTTATTTCTGTTTTTTGTTGTTCTATTGTTGTTGATAATTCATATAGTGACAGTGGCATTTGAATCACCATGATTAAGTATATTATTAATAATATACATATTAATTTATATATATTGTTCATACAAAAAATAAAAAAATGAATATATAAGATATATAGTAAACTATCTATTTAGAATGGAGTTTTGTGACATATGCAATAATATGCTTTATATGCGTACAAATGATTCCAGAAACTTGGTCAAATACTGTAAACATTGTGATTTTCAAAAAGTAGAAGAAAATCAAGGTTCTGTAAAAATATCTAAAACAATTTACACAGAAGATGATTTACTATATAATCAAAATATTAATAAGTATCTGCGTTACGATAATACACTTCGGCGTATTAATGATCCTAAGGTAATGTGTCCTAACACAGAATGCGATACAGTTCAAAATAAAAAAGAACAACAAGTGCTATATATCAAATATCATCCTGAAAATATGAAATATCTGTATGTATGCGATCACTGTGGTCATATTTGGAGATAATACTATAATAATTGAAAAAAATATTAACAGTGTTTTTATCAATCCTACTTTTTATATTTTTTGTAAATACAATAATAGATCTTCGCGACTATTATGATATTCAAGAGTGCTATACTTTTTTTTGTTATTTTCAACATGGATTGTCTCGAGATCACCCCCTGTTGCAATAGAATGTTCTATAAAAATGCGATTTCCAGTAGGACTTTCAATTTCAAAGCCTGTAGATAATTCATCAATTGGAAAATTATTAAATTTGAATGAGTCGCAGTTTTTGATAAGATATTCAAAAGTTTTTACAGCATTGCTATGCATTTCCTTATAGTCTTCAACAACTTCGAACATACTTCTTACTGTTATTAAGGTGGTTCATTCGAACATACTCTTAAATCATTTTTTATAATTCTAATACCATAAATAAAAAAATGTTTTTTTGATTTTTGCATTATGTGGTTTTTTTGTGGATTTTTTAGTTATTTGACTCGTCGACAGTAGTCTTATATGAGATCTTCTCATCATCACTGAGTTTTGACCAGTGTCCGGATGCTACCTTCATGAGTTCCTTGGGAGGAATAGAAGAGTCGCTCTCCTTCAACTCTTGCATCTTTTGCTTGATGAAGTTATTGTATGCACTTGGTGCCTTCTTGGGCTTATCTGCGTTCTTCTTGGAACCACGGCGACGCTTCTTGGTTGAAGCATCGTTATCGCTGTCGGAATCCACAGTCTCGACCTTTACTTCCTTGTAGATGTCACTAAGGATCTTCTTCAACTCTGTGATGGTACGAACAGTATCATCGTTGATGGCAGATGAGAACTTCTCGATAATCTTAGCGTTGAGCGACATTATATACCTTGTATATATCGAGTATCTTTTTATACCGATTAATCATTTTTTTTCAAAAATGCAGCATTTTGGTAAAAATGTATATATAAAAAGAAATAAGGATTACACTAATAACATATTATGTATTCTAATTTTACATGAAAAAATCATACATATTCAAAATTGTTATACTATCTTGTGGCATAAGTTCGGCATTTGTAATTAATCCGTGTATACCATGTTTGAAAAACAAAAGAATTTGTCAACAAGATAATAAACTAAAAATGCAGATAGATAATAAGCATGATAATAATAAACCAATATCGTGGTCTAAAGATACTGGACTCAAACTATTTGATATACCAGCGAGTCCTGATGTTTTGAGTATTTCATTGGTATATTTTATCCAAGGACTCTTTGGTATTTGTCGACTTGCATTAAGTTTTTATTATAAAGATACTCTGCACTTAACTCCGGTTGATCTTACGATCATATCAAGCATATCATCAATTCCTTGGATAATTAAACCACTTTATGGATTTATTACTGATACATTTCCATTATTCGGTTATAAGAGGAAAAGCTATTTAGTGTTGTCGGGACTATTGTCATCAATTTCATGGGCGTCTATGACATATCTAGTTACACTAATTAATAATGGGCAAATTGTTGATACTGGTTTTATGACATATTGTAGTGTCTTTTTTGTTACATTATCATCTCTTGGACTTGCTTTCAGTGATGTATTAGTTGATGCAATAGTTGTTGAAAAATCAAGAGAGCAGAAACAAGCAGGTTCACTTCAATCTATATGCTGGTCGTCTTCATCACTTGGTGGAATGATAAGTGCATTTTTCTCAGGATATTTGCTTCAAAATTACGGAACATCATTTGTATTTTCTTTGACTGCATTGATTCCTCTTACTATTGTTGCAAGTTCTAGATTAATTAAAGAGGAAAAATCAATAACCATTCCTAGTATAAACGATAGTAGTAACAATAATGTATTCAATGAGTTGAAAAAAAACTTGTCAAATATAAAAGATAGTTTATCACAAACCTCGATTTTATATCCTATATTGTTTTTGATAATTTGGAATATTACACCGTCAACAGGATCTGCTATGTTTTATTATAGCGTAAATGAACTTGGATTTACACCGGATTTCTTTGGAAAACTAGGATTGATTAGTTCAGTATCATCTCTTGTTGGAATTGTAATTTACAATAAACACTTAAAAACAGTTCCTCTTCGTACTATATTCAAATGGACATGCATTTCTGGAACAATTTTAGGAATGTTACCATTAATGTTGATAACACATTACAACAGGGTGATAGGAATTCCAGATATATGGTTCGCAGTATTTGACAACATTATACTTTCCATTTTTGGACAAATAACATTTATGCCTATATTAGTGCTCGCAGCAAATATATGCCCACCTGGTGTTGAAGCTATGTTATATGCTACTATCATGAGTGCAAATAATTTATCAGGAAGCGTTGGAAATTTATTTGGAGGTCTTTTAACAAAGATGATGGGAATTACTAATAGTGATTTTACAAATTTACCATGGTTGGTTATATTTACAAATATATGCGGTCTTATTCCAATTTCATTTTTGTATTTGATTCCAGATAAAAATACAGAAACAGAAAACAAATGATCTAATTTAATCTAACATAATATCGATATTTATATAGTTTATTTTTATTTTTTGATATAAAATCTTTATATTTCATATCCCATATATCACACCAGTTATCCTTTTTGTAATTACTCATATTTAAAATATAATTTGATGACGATATATATGGTCTTCTCATTGTTTTTCCATTAGTAACAAAAAATACCATATCATATACATTTTGATGCATAATCCATTCATAAGAATCACATGAAAATTCCATAAACCATTTGAATCCTTCTTTAGGATTAATATTACATAAATTCATAAAGTTACCAACTACCATTAATCTTTTAATATGATGCAAGTATCCAGTATCAAAAGCCTCTTTAATTGCATCATCAACCGGTAATACATTAGTTTTTCCACTATACCATTCGCTTGTCAATAATCGCGTATTATTAAAATAATTAGATGACTTAAAGTCTACAAATACATAACAGTAATATTGATATTCTCTCCAGAACAATTGTCTAATAAATCCCTCATAACTATTTAATGGTATTTCATAAATTTCATTGATTATATTTATCTTATTTATAATGTCTCTTGGATTTATCAAACCAATATTTATCAATGATGATAATAACGAGTGATATAGATGATTGTTGTTTTCATCAATATAGTCTTGATAATCTCCAAACTTTCTGAATTTATTTTTTACAAAATGTTCTAACCATTTCTTTGCATCCTTGTGTGTTATAGGAAATATAAAATTATCTATATTTCCATAATTATTCTTGAAATGTTTTTCAACATATTCTTGAGCCTCGATAATATAGTTTTTTGATGTTTTTGATTTATAATTATATGGTTGTTGTATGTTTTGAACCTCTTCGCGTGATGGTTTTTTTCTATTTAATCTATCTTGTGACTTCAATTCTGGTATGATATTTAATTGTTTTTTTGACCACATGTAAAAAGCATTAAAAAAATACTTATCGGTTTTATCACGATATTCATTTATTAATTGCGAAGTTAGTAACATGTTAGGCGTAGGTTTTTCATATATAACCCATTTTGGTATATTTAATAGTTCAATCTTGTTCAATGGATTATACAATAGGTGTGTTTCAGTCAAATTTAAAGTTTCTTGAAATGTTTTATATACAACATCATACCCTTTTTCTTTTAAATAGTCATAGTAATATTTCATCGACGCTCGATGAAGTAACAACTTCTTTTTGTTATATTTATAATCTGTGAAATAATGAGGACATTCCCATAGTATTATTTTATATTTTTTAGGGATGTACTTTGATTCAAATAATTGATTTGGTAATATCAAAAAATACATAGTATATCTAAAAAGAAGTGGTAAATTAATTTGTTCATAACCAAAACGTATATAAATGTTAATGATATGACGAATATACAAGATATGACTACAGTAGTGAATGATATTACCAGTATATACGATGTTACAAAAATCAATGAAATGATAAATATACATAAAAACAACCTTGAAATACTTCAAATTCTACAAGAAAAATCCCATATATATTCAGTTTTATGCAGTAAAGCCTCATTATATTATTATTATGTAAAACTTGGGTTTGATATACCACTTATATTATCTAGTTCCGTATTGACATATATAAATAGTAATAATGACGATAATTTAACAAGTATAATGAAGGTAGTCAACCCAGTTTTTAATATTGTCACAGCAATATTGCTTGGAATTCATAATATATTTCAATTTGAAAGTAAATCGACGCAACTCAAGAACAGTTGTATCAAATTTCAAAAACTGAATCAATTGATTGAAAATAAAATTGCAAATAATTGCACAAATGAAGATACTGTAACGAATATTATGGAACAATATGATAATATTCAAGAAGATTGTATGACTATTCCAGTACATATATGTAAAAGTGTAAAAAAGAAATATTTTGAAAATAGTGAAAATAATGTAAAAAATAAAAGAATACTACCAATTATCTTACAATAATTTTTTAGAATTTGATTTTTTGAAGATTATATAATAAAATTATCATACCATTCTGTATATAGTATTTTACAAAAAGTTAAAAAATTGTTATGATAAAACCATTTGTTTAGATGAAACCTCTATTTATCTAAATATGAAACCATCTTATGGAAGAAGTATTGGTATAACTATGGAATATTTTGACATTTTTTGACAACGCAATATCCTACTATTTTATTATAATATTACTGCCATAGATGTACTCTGTTGCTAATTCTCTTGTTTTTCTAGTAAGTTCATTCCAATGAATTCTATTTGATACAAAATCTTTTATTTCTTGATTATTAATACGATCTGGAATATTTTGCATATCTTGAAATAGATCGCGTAACACATTTTCACTTTTATAATTATCACTTTTACATCCCCTCCATAATAGTGTTCCCAAACTTTGATATATTCCTTGTGAATATGGCTGCATTACTTCCTGAAAAAACAAAGGATACTCTTGTATTATTTTTGTAATATTAATTGCGTGTATAAAAGAATCTTTATTGTGTGTTACCGGAGTGCAAAATTCTTTTAGAATAATTGTTTCTAATAATTTTTGTGGAAAACAACTATCCCACATACAGCCACAACTAATCCATGTAAATTTGAATGGTTCATAATTTATAATATTCTTGTATTGATTATTATATTCTCCGTGATTTATATGATTTTCATCTAAAATATTTGCAAATTCTACAATAATATTATGACTATCATTTGAAAATAAAGAAGTATCCCCTAAACTATAATAAGTATTCTTAAATGTAATAGAGTCTATAATCCCGTCACAAAAATACATTGGGTCCATGCATGTTATTGAAACATCAAATAATTTGTTTATCATATTTTCTTTGAAAAAAACCAAATCTATAATATCAGCCTGTTTGGGATTGTTTCTAAAATCTTGTTCATTGCCACTGTGTGCACCAATTATAAATATTTTTACTTTGTTATTCATGTAAATATAAATATATTGAGATATTTATATCAAAAATAATCAGCCGCCAGTGTGGATTGAACACACGACCTTCTCATTACAAGTGAGACGCACTACCACTGTGCTATAACGGCTTGTATATAAAAATATACTATATCTTTAAGTATTTTTATTTTCTGAATTTTTTCAAATAAAGAAAATAAAGTGCAGATATTATAAAAATAATTATTGGTATAACTATACCAAGTATAGGGCCCGTATTGTCGTTGTTATATGGATTTCTAAATAATCCTACCCTACTGCTGTTGTTTGATTTAAACTCTTCTTTCATTTATTATATTGTAATATTTTTATCCCTCCATATAACATTCCCATCTACATTTTTTTTAATCTTTGTACCTGCAACTTCAGTTAAGACATTCTCTGCGTCTTTCAAATCACCTATGATTGCATATGAATTTTCTTTATTACTCCTTTGTACAAAGTTTATAACTGCGTTTATTTTAGGACCCATTGAACCAGGAAAATCAACTCCTGCTTTTGTACTTAATAGATATTCTGGTGTTACTTCCTTCATTTCGCGTTGTTGAGGAGTTCCAAAATTCTCATAAATACCTCCCCCATCTGTTAAGATTATAAAAATATCTGCATCAAGTTCATTGGCAAGAAGAGCACCACAATTATCTTTATCTATTACTGCCTCAACGCCTTTTACTGCTCCAGATTCATCATATTTAATTGGAGATCCTCCTCCACCACATAATACAGGCAATAATTTCATTGGTGGTTGACATAAATTTGATTTTAAAAGTATTTTTGCAGCATCTAGTTGCATTATTTGCAAAGGAGGTGGAGATGGTACAACTCTTCTCCAATATTTGCCATCTTCTTTCATATCCCATTTATTTTCTTCTATTAATTTTTCTGCTTCGTCTTTTGTATAAATAGGACCTATAAACTTTGTTGGATTTTTAAATGAAATGTCATTGTTATCAACTCGAACTTGTGTGATAATTGGAACAGCTGTTTGACCCACTGTTTCGAGTGCTTGCGAAAAAATATATCCTATCTGTCCTTGTGTTTCTGCACCCAATAAATCAAAAGGTGCTGATTTTCTTTCTAATGCAAGTGCTCCAACTTGTGGGCCGTTACCATGTGTCAATATTATTTGGTGAAATTGTGAAAACTTTTTTATTACATGTGCCGCATTCATCGCTGCTTTTAATTGATTTTCATAAGATAGTTTTTCTCCACGACGCAGTAATGCATTTCCGCCTACAGCAATGACTATAGTAAGTGGTAGTTGTTTTTTATTGCAATATACACATTCTATTTTAGTACGCTTGTTTTCAGCATATTCATCATCTATTTTTCGTTTTGAATTATGTGTAGACATATAACCCGTTGATTCAATCAGTTTATTATTTGAATATTTAGTGTCTAACATTTATATATTCAAGATTATTTAATCTCCTTTTTTGACCATAGAAAAAATGTTCAATAACACTTTCACACATTTTTTCCACTATTAGAGTTTTTGACAAGTTCTTTTATTAAATTTATAATTTGACTATACTTCTCATTATCGCTTTTGTTATAAATAATTACTAGTTTGTTCTTTATTTTTTCATACAGTTCGTCGTCCATGATTTCTTCTGTTATTTTTATTTCATTTTGATCGCAATATAATAAAAGTACTTGACTGTTGTCTTGAATCAACTTGGATGAAAGTAAACTAATATCTTTTTCTTTCCATGCATTGTTTTCCAATACCTTGCATTTATTCTCTTTTGTATACACAATATTATTGTTTTCGGGAAAGTTCTTGTCAAAGTGCTTCATTTCAATAAACATAGGAATAGTGTTTACGCCAGCCATTAACATTTTCATAATTTGATCATGCGATATGTGATCCAATCTTTCGTTACCGAAGTTATTTATAATTAGATTATTATTATTTTGGATATTATTCTGTATATTGTTTATGGTTTGATTATGAATAATGTTTTGAGGGTTTGGCTCCCTAGCATGTATTATGCTTCTTGCTTTACAAGTATTTAATTTTATATGTCTAGATTTTGCCTGTTTTGTTGTAAAAGATACCATGCATTTAGGACAAGTTAATTCATCTATTCCTTTACATTTTAATTCATGAGATTCTAAATACTTTTTAGTTTTATAAATCTTGTTG
>Ga0129333_10001145_pt1 | contig 23709 bp, 34 predicted proteins | sample CPB6_08_DNA_FD_94474 | JGI IMG/M metagenome (GOLD analysis project Ga0129333, IMG submission 94474) | Freshwater to marine salinity gradient microbial communities from Chesapeake Bay, USA - CPBay_Sum_0.6_0.8_DNA | ecosystem: Environmental > Aquatic > Marine > Coastal | place: USA: Chesapeake...
CATTTTTCTCATCATAAAATTTAAAAAAGTTATGAAGATCTAGAGTCATTTTTCTCTCCGAATAAACTAATGAAATACTCTGCGTCTACCACTGCTAGTGGTTTCTTTCCATTCTTTTTAATAACAACGAGAGGTTCATAGTCACCAGAGTTAGCAGACGCCTGTTCATAGGCATCCCATATATTTAGCTTCTCCACATTTTTACACTCAATGCTATGTGGAAACTTTAACCTAGCAGCACGAGCCATGATAAGGTCTTCGCCGCCTGCTCCCATAGAGCGTGATTCAATATCTTCTGGGTGAACTTCGAGCATCTCAATAAGTTTATCTCTTACCCACTGCTGAAGACGACGACCCTTTGCTTTTGCTGATTGTACACGCATAATAAAAAACCTCCATATGGAGGTATTTATCTATTCAGTTGTACCATGGATCTGGAATTTTCGTTTGAGTGCTGCTATTATCCACGCTTGAGATAGATTCTTCGGACCCTCCTTTAGAAGTTTTTCTAGTTTTTCTATCTCTCTTTTTCTCACAGTTGAAAACCAGCGAAAGTATCTTTCTTAACATCTTGTTTAATACCACCAATAACATAACTCTCAACCTCTGTTTCTTGTGGGGCAACTTGTAGACCCTTAGAAGACAACCAGTGCTCTGTCCATGGAAGAGGATTGCTATTAGCAGGTACATCAAAAATGGGTTTTAAACCAATTGCTTTCATTCTACGATTAGCAATCCATTCAACATATTTTTGTAATAGTTTTGAATTAAGTCCAATCATAGATCCATCTTTAAATAAATATTCTGCCCAAATCTTTTCTTCATCAACACAACGCTTAAACATATCAATTACATTTTGCTCTTCTTCCTTAGCAATTTGTAGCATGTCAGAATCATCACCTTCTCTCCACTTGTTAATAATATTTTGAGTAATAACTAAGTGTTGAGATTCATCTCTAGCAATCAGTCCTATTATTTTTGCGTTTCCTTCCATGAGTTTGAGTTCACCGAAAGCGAAAGAACAAGCGAACGAGACATAAAAGCGTATACCTTCCAAAATATTAACGTTAATAATGGCACGGTAGAGTTTTCTTTTGAGTTCATATAAAGTCTCCTTAGCAGCTGGAACACCTTCTAGCTGATGTTGCCATTGATTACCAGAAGAATATTCTTGAGCAGCACGAATGAATTCATCATATGCTTCAGTTACACTAGATGCTCTTTGAATAATATTTTGATCATCAAGAATAGTATCTAGAACTTCAGATGGATCGGCATACACATTTTTAATAATATATGTGTATGAGCGACTATGAATCATTTCCATAAATTCCCATGCTGTCATACATGATTCAAGTTCAGGTAAAGAACAATATGGAATAAATGCCATGCCAGGACCACGACCCTGAACAGAATCTAGAAGGATTTGATACTTCAAATTAGAAGTAAAAATATGTTTCTGCTCAGGACGAAGTTGCTGATAATCAGCACGGTCTTTTTGAAGGGAGACCTCTTCAGGTCTCCAGAAGTATCCAAGCTGCTGTTGAGTTAATTTGTCAAAGACAGGATATTTAAAATGATCGTATCTTTGTACTCCAAGAGGAGCACCAAAAAACATTGGTTGTTTTAAAGTATTGATTTTTTCAGTATTGAATACAGTCATACCTTCAATATTTGTTTCATAATCATTACTAACTCTAAATCTTGCAACTGTCACAATCTTCTTCCTCCTTACCGTTTAATAGTTCTTGTAGCATTTCTTCAATGCTTTGTTTCTTTTCTTCGTCTTCGCTATCCTTCTTGAGATCATTAGTGTTTTGATAATAAGATGTTTTCCACCCATACTTATATGTGGTAAGAAAATCATTGGCAATCACCGACACAGGAACTTCATTATCTGGATAATTCTCTGGGTTGTACGACCAGTTTCCAGAAATCGCTTGATCGAAGAATTTTTGCATAACAGCGACAATAGCAAGATACCCACTATTGTCAGGCATATCCCAAAGAAGCGTATAATTGTTCTTAAGAGTTTGATACTGAGGAACAACTTGCTTAAGTGGTCCTTTCTTCGACTTTTTAATGGACAAGTAATCTCTAGGTGGTTCGATTCCGTTTGTGGCATTTGACACAACGGAACTGCTCTCCGAAGGCATTTGTGCGGACAGTGTTGAGTTCCTGAGACCGTGTTCGACGATAGATGTCCTGAGAGATTCCCAATCATAATTGTAAGTAGGGGGGACTAACTGATCTACGTCCTGTTTATATGTATCAATCGGAAGAATTCCATCAGCATACTTAGTACGATTAAAGTAACCACACGCTCCCTTTTCAATAGCAAGTTGATTAGAAGACTTGAGCAAATAGTACTGGAATGCTTCTGTTAATTTATGTACTTCTATCCATCCAAGAGGATCACTATATTTAAATCCATGGCGAGCAAGATAATGTGCTAAACCAATATATCCAATACCAAGAGAGCGTCGATTAAGAGTAGAAATTTCAGCAGCTTTAACTGGATAATTTTGATACTCGATCAATTCATCAAGACCACGTACAGAAAGATCACACAGTTCTTCCAACTCATCTAAATTTTTCAATCTACCAATATTAATAGCAGAAAGAATACAAAGAGCAATCTCACCTTCACCATCAATATGCTCGATAGGATCTGTGGGAAGAGTAATCTCCTGACAAAGATTAGACATGTTCACTTTGTCTTTAAAAGAAGAGTGAGAATTACAATGATCGATATTCATGATGTAGATACGACCAGTCTCTGCTCTTTCTTTTAAAAGATTAAAGATTAATTCTTGAGCGGCGATTCGCTTTTTAGGGATTGAGTCATCTGATTCGTAAGTGGTATACAGATCATCAAAGCCAGGAGTCCCGAAACTATCATAGAGCCCAGGTACATCATGGGGAGAAAATAGGGTGATGTCACCATTCTGAATGAATCGTTCGTAGAATAGTTTACTGATTTGAATTGAGTAGTCAAGTTTTCGTACACGGTTATCCTCCGTACCTTTGTTGTTTTTAAGAACAATAATGTCTTCTATTTCTTGGTGCCAAATGGGGAAGTGAACCGTAGCTGATCCACCTCTAATGCCATTTTGAGTACAGCATCGGACAGTCGCTTCAAACTTCTTGAGGAATGGAATAACCCCTGTGTGAGCAACTTCTCCCCCTCGGATTTTGCTGTTGACGCCACGGATTCTGCCAGCGTTGATGCCGATGCCCGCCCTTTGTGCAACGTATCTGCCAATAGCCATATCGCTACTAAAGATACTATTGAGGGTGTCATCGCTGTCAATAAGCACACAGCTAGCAAATTGTCGAAGTGGAGTTCTAACCCCTGCCATGATAGGTGTGGGAATGTTGATTTTGTGTTTGGAGATTGCATTGTAATAACGGCGAACGTAATCTAACCTAGTACTAAGTGGATACTCAGCAAATAAAGTAAGAGCAATCATCATGTACATATACTGTGGCGTCTCAAAGATTTCGCCACTGCTTCTATCTTGCACGAGGTACTTATCAACGACTTGACGTAAACCAGCATAAGAAAATAGATAGTCACGATCATGATCGATCCAACTATTAATCTTTGACCAATCTTCATCAGTATACTTATCGACAATTTCTTCGTCATATACTTTTAGAACAGTGGAATTATAAAGAACAACATCATAAATGCTGGGCATTCCTTCTTTCCAAATATTCTTGTGGAATACTTCTTTTCTCAAAGAGAACAAGAGAAGTCTTGCCGCTACATATTGGTAGTTAGGATTATCCAAAGAGATGAGATCACTAGCAGATCTAACAAGAATTTCTTGAATCTCTTCAGTTGTAATTCCATCATAAAATTGAATACCAGAATTCATTTCTACTTGAGAAGCAGAAACACCAGCCAATCCATCACATGCTTCATCAACCATACGATGAATTTTATCTAGATTAAGAGGTTCGATTGAACCATCACGCTTAGTAACTTTGATCCCGTTGCTCATACTTTCTTCCATTCGTTAAGTTTTAGTTTTGCTTCTAAACCATGATAGGTATTACATTCTACCATACGTTGTACATCTCGTCCAGCTAATACCATATCATTGATATCTTTTTCTTTAATGTTTGTTGGCCAGATAACTACTTTATCTCCGTGCTGTATGGTTTTAGCAACACGTTCGACGATTTGTTTGTTACGTGGTTCGTTGTCATAAACAAATGTACAATCAGGAAACTGTATCCTATCAAGTACAACGTCACTGCCACACATTGCAATGCTGTTATCAATGAACAATGAATCAAACGGACCTTCGGTAACATAAACATTTTTAGTAGTATCTACACGATCTAAACCAAATATTTTTGGTTTAGATTCATCCAACATAATTGTAATATATCTAATCTTTGCCTGTGGTGCCAAGGATCTTCCCTGATACCCAAACATTTTACCCTCTGTATCCTTAAGCGGTATAATTATTCTTGGACTGTCTTGCTTCAGATTAGGAAATATCTTGATCTGTGAATTAGTCCACTCTTTAAATTTGGGGCAATAGTAAAAGTAATCTAGGTTATTAATTTTTCTAGTTTCTAAATACTCCCTCGCTGGGTGTGTAATATTTAGTTCCGAGATATTTTTCAAGTTTATCGAATTTTCATTTTCTTTGAAAAATTGTGGTTCCTGAAAATTAAAGGTGGGATTTGGAGTGTTAGATCCCTTACCCGTCAGTCCTTCTTTATATCTTTCTAGAACATATTGATCGTAGAGAATTTGATTTTGATCCTTTAAAAAATTTGTAAACGTTCTACCTACACCACAGTTATGACACTTAAAAACCAAGTCATTCTTGACTTTAAAAATATATCCTCTTGCCTTATCTTTTCGTTTCCTACTATCTCCACAATAAGGACAACGAAAATTATAAAGAGATTCTTTTTTCTTTGTAAATTTTTGTAGTTGAGGAGAGACTAGAGAAACATATTTTACATCAATAAAACTCATTTTATAAGGTGGGTATTCGCTCCTCCTATGGTAGCACGTCCAGCGCCCACTGTCAATAGATTTCCAAAAAATGCTGCGGATCCAATAACCAGTGTGGCAGCAGCAACAACACCCATAGTATACCAACGAAACTTAGAAAGTTCTTCTATCTTTTTTTCAACTACAGATATTTTCTCATTCACTCCTCTAATTAATTCTAAAATAGCAGCATCTGCTTTATCAACTTGTTCTAATCTATTTTCATGTCGTTCTAAAATGAGGGCAACTGATTGATTACCCTCACTTATTTTATCAACGGCACGTTCAAGTTTGTCAAGCATCTCCTTGGAGAGATCTTCATATATTTGAAACTTCGCTTCTAATACTGAAAGGTCTTTCCCAAAGTTAAACATGTCTATCCTTATCAGACGTTTCTTACAGCAAACTCAAGAGCACTTTGGAATGTTACAGCATCTTTGTTTAACATATAACGATACTTATCTTTGTTCTCGTCATCTAGTTGAGCATAAGCGGCAGCAATACGTTTAGCGGAAAAGTTATCTAGATTTTGTACACTTCCATCGCCAAATGTAATCTTGGCGAATTCAGTTTCTCCTCTTGGATTTAATTCCGATGTAGCAACTTGAATAGCAACTTCAAGGGCGTCCATTGTGTTTGTAGATTCAGTCATCATTTCACCTGTAGGTTCGTAAGAATTTTTTTGTTGTACACGCTTCTGTTGATCAGAAGCTTTCTTTTTAAAATCAGCAAGACGGGCTTTCATAAGAACGTCCATCTCTCTGGTTTTATTCATCATCTTCTTCTTAGCTTCATCACGCTTTTTCTGAAGATCTTTTTGGCGATTGAGCTTTTTCATTTGCCCAATCTGCTTTTGTGCTCTCTCGGTTTCCGAGGGAACCGCCTCCATAATAGTTTGTTCTAATTCTTCTTTCATTTTTTTACGTTTGGAAATACGAGAGATTAATTTACCCGACTTCTTTTTTTTATAAGCTCTATTGGATCTTGTATTAACAAATACGAATGCTGGTGGCATAGACAAAGCAGCGCCGTTGCCTGCCATCATTTCATTTATATTAGGTTCAGTGCTTTTAGACATTCTTGATCAACTTCTTTATTGAGTATCTCTGGTAATCTATTTAGAAACAATAGAAATGCTTTCAAAAAGGGCCAGTATGTTGCTTCTATTTTGAAAAAGAGTAATGGTGTAGCAGCATCATCAAAAACATTATACAATAAAATAATATGATTTAGAATTAAATGGGTTTTCAATTCACCCGTAGATTCATACCTACGAAATAATCTTTTAATATATTTAAATCGATTCAGATCTTCTTCAAAATCTTGATATGTAACTGATGTAGGATTGTCATAATTTTTTATGGCAAACATCATCCAATTATCTTTCGTCAATTCACTAAAGTTCATTTAAATCATGGAGCTTCGGTTACATATAAAACAGCAGTGTCAGAAATAACTTCTGGAGCACCATTGCTAGAAGTGACTTTTACTCGATATTGATATGAATCCCATGCCAACTCAAGATTTTCAATTTCTAACGTATCTGCTGTAGCACCAGAAATATTTGTCCAGCGACCAGAAGCAGTAGTTCTACGCTGCCACTGATAAGCAAGTGTAGGTGATCCAGATCCAGTTACAGAAGCTTCAACAATAAACATTGCTGTAGTTCCTTCTTCTTCTGTTTGATCTTCTGGTTGTGTATCAATTGTAATTACAAATGAGGCATCAGCAGCAACAGTATCATCTGCTTGTGATTCAGCAGCATTTGATTCTGGATCAGCAATAGTAACTAGAAGTTCTGCCTTGTGACGAGTGACTCCTTCACAATCAGTGAAAGTAAAGTATCTCCACCATCCAGGAGCATTGACACCTCTCGCTTTATTTTCTACAAGAGCAGCTTCTGTATTATCGACAAAGATAACATCTGCTTGTGGAAGTACATTTGTTAAAGCACTAGCATAAACAACTTTATCTAAATTCTCATTTGAATCGGTCTTACCGTATAGAGACATTTAATTTCTCCGACTAAACTTTATACCTAATACATATTTATAAAAAAAGGAGACCTTACTTTAAGGTCTCCTGGTAAAATAATTATGCTTCAGGTTTAAACAGTTTGTCTTTGACGACTTCAAGAATGACATCATCAATACTGTTATCAGTTGATTTCACATACTTCGATAGAAGTTCAATGACAAGATTTTTGACTGCTGGATGTGTAGCAATCGAGAAGAGTAGTGGTTTAACTACTACAACTAATAATCCCATAATGATCTCCAAATCGGACAACAATTTTATTTAGTTGTATGCTGATCTTTTGATTGACTCTTAATTGCCTTCTTAAGATATTTGGTATTCTTTTTAGTATTCACATCATCCAAAGGTTTGTCAGGAATTTCAGGCATCACCTCTACGGTAGATGCCTCATTTACTTTTTTGTTTTTGATTTATTAATAATGGAAGTTACTTTTTTACGACGAGCAGCAAGATACTTATCTGACTTATCATGATCACCATCATTATCAATATCTTTATCTTCTTTGCCAACAGGATCTAAAGCTTCTTTAACTGCTTTGTTCTTTGCTTTCCAAGCAGTAGCATAAGCGATACCCTTTTCTTTCTTGGTTACTCCACCTTCAGAATATCCTTTCTTGATGTGCTTCACCATACGCTCATACTTAGCGCCTGGAGGTGCTTTCTCGTCAAGCATTAATTCACCGATTGGTTCATAACCTGCCTTGACACACTTATCTTTGCCACCTTCTGTACCAGCATACTTGTAACCTTTCCAGCAAGCTTTGCCATCAGCACCTTGTTCTTTACCCTCGGCATTCTTTTTCTCAAAGACATAGTGAACACCTTCAACCATAACGTTGAAAGATTCTTTCATTTTTTCTTTCTTCTCTTCTGCCTTTCCTTCCTTGTGCTTCTTCTCTCCCTTCTCTTCTTTCTCTGGCTTCTCCCAAGCTTCTTTAGCAACTACGTTAGTGTACTTAATAGTAGCGCCATGTGATTGCTTGATTCCAGATCCAGTACGAAGATCTACAGCAGGATCAGCAGCATGAGCATTTGCTTTAGGATCTCTCTTAGCAGTAGTTTCCTTTTCTTTCTTTTCTAAAGTAGGAATACCTTCTTCCTTAACTACTTTTTTTCCAGAAATGTAAGCAGCAGTTGATTCAATCAATGCCTTTGAAAAATCATCATGATGACGAAGTTGAGTCGTTGGTTTTTGTCTTTCCATTAGTAAAAAATATGCTTTCCTTTTCTTTATTTATGTTTTCTGTGATATTAACTTCTCTAATATCTTTTATCCAAGCACGGAACATCTTATCATCTTCCGTAATAGCAATCACATAATTAGTACCTGAACGATGAATTCTACCTTTCTCTCCAGTAACAGATGACATAATATAATCTCCCTCAACAAATACATCTTTAGCACGATACTGCTGACGTATTGCTTGTTCTCTTAAAGTTCTAAAGTCTTTCATTTAAAATTACTTGGTAATCTATCTTTAATTTCATTCATCAAATTCATACATTCTTTATCATTCAAGGCTTTAGGAATACCAGAACGAAATGTTTTGAAGTCTCCAGCAAATGCCGCTCTTCTCATTTTTGTTCCTGAGATGGCGAATGTATCACCGTCAGCATCTCTACTTCCAGAAGATTTGATCTCAATGTTTCTGAAAGAATATTCTGTTCCATTATATTTATGGAGGAACTGCATGGCGCTGACTCGATCAGACCCCACAAGAAATACCACTTCATCATAACCAGCTAGCATAAGATCTTGTAAAATTTGTACTGGTTGTTTAGGACCAGAATATATTTTACCTTTATGTTCTGGAAACATCTTGTTCATGTAACTAAGCTTCACATCTGGAGGTAAAGGATTAGTACCTTTGGCGTCTACCGTCTGTGAGATATAGATACGATAATCATTAGCACCAGCTTCTTGCTTCACTCCATCAAAATTTTCTTTGTGTCCAGTGGTAGGTGGTTGAAATCTACCAAACGTGAAGTAACAGGTTTTTCCTTTTAACGCCATTGCTTTTGTAATGTGAAATTGTTGTAAGCAAACTCCAATCTATTAACAAATTTAATCATACTACCATCTTTATGTAGGACATATCCTTCTGGAGTGGTGACCTTATATCCTTTATCAGTTTGAACAAAAGTTTTAAACTCTTCAAGATGATCTAGTTTATCTATAACCATTTGCTTAATTGATTGTAGTTCTTTATATAAAGCAATCATCGTCTTAAACTTATAAACATTATCCAGCAAATAGTTTTCACTTTGATAAACCAAATTACGCTTCTTCACTAAGTTAGCAGGCGTCTTTATCTTAGCAAGTTCTTTGCTCATCTTATCATGATAAAAATTTACCAACTCATTAATCGTTTCGTCAATGTTATTAACACTACGAGCATTCTTGATCTCACTATTAAAGAACTGCTTCAGGAAAGAGGAGATATGAAACTTAGCATCACCAGTAGTTCCAAAATTGCTAACAAGATCATCTAAAAAAGGACCACAGATTTGACACATACGTTCTATCTTAGCAATACACCTATCAAATTCTGCCATTTCTGCTTTAGAAAAACCCACCCTATTCATAGGAGTGTCATTATTAATGACAGCAACTTCTTTAATTTTATTGAAAGTATTAATAGGAGCTCCTGCTTTTGCCTGCATTTCAGCAAGTGATTCTCCTGTATAGTGAGTGTGAAAGACCACTCCAATTTTAGCTTGACCTATTTGTTTACCAATTTCATGATCAGTAGGTATACCATAAGTAATAGTATTTGGTCTAAATGTGTAGAGTTGTTCTCCGTTTATAGTTTCAGTATGTCTAGTAGAATCAGTGAACAATAAGTCTCCTTGAATAACACCTTTAATACCCAACTTACTAAAGTAACGTAGCGAGTACTTTAGTTTCTCTGCTAGATCACCTTCATAATACGAATCAACTGCTTTTTCCGTAGCACACATTTTAGGTTCAGTTTTATTAAACACAGACTTCGTGCCAACAAAAAATACACCAGACAAGGGATCAACACCACATACAACAGAAGGTGCTCCATCCCACTTGGTCTGCATAAAACCACTGCTCTCTTGCTGTCCCAGCATCTTCCTAAGTTCTTTTAAGAAAGACACAGCCGCTTCACACCCCTCAACTCCATAGTTGAGCATCTCATCTTCTAGGTGTTCTAGGTGCTTAAGTTGTTTGATGTTTGCCATCTATCTATGATACACGATTTTGATTGGTTGGTGAACGGTATGGGACAGTTTATGAACTGTCCATTAATCCATCAATTTCACATGAACTGATGACTTATCAGTTTGAGATCCAGCATAACAATATAGTGCTTTCATAATCTCATCTGCTTTCCCAGAAGTAACAATACAATCAAGCAAGCGAAGTCCCATCAACTTACTATACCTATATGATTGTGATTGATTTCCTAATTCCAATCTAGCTTGTTCTTCTCCTGGATATCCAGCATCTTTATTTGATCCACAATATTTTTCAAGCAGTGTTATTAGTTCTGTAGTAATAACATGTTTTTTAGATTTATTTGTTGGTTTACAATCACTCCAGAATGTTTTATTATTCCATCCAGATGTAATCCCATTATAAGAAACACCTAAAGATTTTAAAATTTCAACTATACTACCACCACCACAACGACCTTGTGCTGCTGATACTCCTTTCATTTCTATTTGCCAAGATGGAGATGATGCTCCACCAAAATTTCTTGATTGAAACCTTTGAGCTATCGTTCCATTTTTTACCCAATAAAGATAAACGTCCATTGGATAAGCATCTTCACCACCCATAAATCTAGTATCTTTATACTTTACCCAGTACTGCCCAAAAATAACATCATCCAATTCTTTCATCTTATCATTTGGATCATAGTTCAAAATTTTTAACTTTGCTTGATTTTTCATTTTTTTAAGAGAAACACCAATCAATTCTCTCTCTTCATATTTTTCTTTGATGAATTCATTTATAGTATCGACTGTTTTATATTGATTCAAATCACTAGCATTAAATGTAGATGAAACCATCCAGATATCTGCTGGATTCCATTTGTCTTCCGAAGAAAATACAACCCTAACATTAGGGTCTTTTAACATACTTTTCCTAGCCCTTTGGTATGCCTTTTTAATTTCTTTGTCATCTGGTCCACCACCTCTACAAAAAATATAATTTTTAGCAGAATTGTGAAACGTTTGCCACAGTTTATTTGCTCCTCTAATAGAAGATACCTGCCATTCTCTTGATAATTCATCTGGAAGCAATTGCTCAAAAGGTACATCAACATCAATTGTTCTTGATGCTTTCTCAAAATCGCTCAAAGAAATAGGAAGATCTTCGTCTATTTCTTTATTGTATACATTAAAAGCAAGAGCAGCATAAAGACACTGTGCTGCTTCATTTCTGGCAGTTTCAGCAGCTCCTCCGCCAGATCCACCTCCTTGAGGTTTAATATCAATTCTTAAAATTTTACCACTAACATTAATATCTAATTGATTGCCTGTTCCTTTAGTGTCAGTAGCAGTATATCCTTTACTAGCAACATTTTGTGCTATCATAGATGCTGCTTTTGTTCTCATTGCTCTAGGAACAATTACTTTAAGAGCAAAGAAAATTTTAGATCTACTAGTTGGATCGGCAATTTTTGTTACGTCAAATTGATAGAATGAAAAATTTTCATTACCAAGAGAATCCATGACATCATTGATTGCCTTCTTATATTCAGAACCAATACCAGATAAATTTACTTGTAATGCCATATAAAAAAATCCTCTCCAGAATATTTATGGAGAGGTTAAACGGAAGGGGTGGGATTCGAACCCACGGAAGCTTTCACTTCGCTGGTTTTCAAGACCAGAGCCATCAACCACTCGACCACCCTTCCAATATTTGATGGAGTAAGTGTGATATATCTCAAGGATATAACAGTGACTTACCCTCTATCTTTTTTATTTATCGGTCATCGTCAGCACGATTTTCCGAATAGTAAATGTCAAACGTACCACCAGGATAACGCTTTTCCAGTTTCTTGACATTGGTTTCAATCACTTCTTCAAATGATACTCCCAGTGCCATAGTAGCTTGTGCTACGTACCACATAAGATCGCCCAACTCAATAATAAGATGTTCTCGATTATCATCATTCCAAGGTTTACCTTGAAAAACCATCTTCTTAATGATCTCAAGAAACTCACCACCCTCAGCATTGATACCGACACCAGCAGTAAGCAGTCGTTCAATATTGGCACCCTTACGATCCAACTCAACAAGACGATCAGAAAGGGCAACAAAGTCAGTAGAAGCGTCTGAAGTGACAGCATCAACAAACTCTTGATACCGTTGAAAGTTAATCTGTGTCATAAATTAAATTACAAATTTAGAAAATTTATCTATCCTTGATTGCTTAGATGAAACATCCTCAAGGTATTCATATGTCTCATCTTCTTGATCAGTGATCAATTCTGAACCGTCTGAATCATCAACATTATACAGCTTCATTTTTGCCCTGTCAACCCCAATAGTAAATCTCTTGTGGAATGTGGGATCATTATATCTGTTCTTAAGTTGTTTGACCATGATCCTACCAGATGATTCAAGTTCCTCAGTAGAGATAAGAGCAAACATAAAATCAGCTGTAGCGGGAAGACCAAAAGACTCGGAAGTATCGGTAAGATCAATGTCGCTATTGCCAAACCCACTCCTAGTAGTTTGAGTAGCAGATACAACTGGAACGTTATGTTCAACAGCAAGACCTCTAAGTTCTTCAGCAATAGCTTTGACATATGTATAACTGTTGACAATGTGACCTTTGTATCTAGCAGATGCACATATATTAAGGTAGTCAACGAAAATTATGTCTGGTTTGAAATATTTCTTCAAACTCAATTCATTGAGCAATGACTTAAAATGACCAGTATGAGCAGAAGCAGTTGGATATTCTTTAATGATAAGACGACCCTGTGTTCTCCTACCAATCTCGCTAACCCTAGAAGTAAAGATAGATTCTGGAATTGAAGTAATATCCTTAATGTTTACGTTGAGGAGATTAGCGTCAATCCTTTCAGCAATCTTTTCCTCTGCCATTTCCAGAGTGATGTAAAGAACATTCTTCCCCTGGGAAAGGCAAGAAGCGGCACAGTGACACATAAACAAAGATTTACCAACACCAGTTCCAGCCAAAGCAATGTTAAGAGTTTTGTTTGGTAGACCACCCTTTGTAATTGTGTTGAACTTTTCAAGGTCGAACGGCATTTTATCTTCTTGTACATGATAGAAATCATAACGTTCTTGAACATTCCCAACATAATCGTGACCTACATGTTCGTCGAACGAAACTGCCAGGGCCTCTTGTAAGATGCTTGGGATCGCATCCTTTGATACCTTTTGATCGCCTCCGTCTGCAATTTTGATCGACTCAAGCAAGGCGAGATAGATTGCTCTGTCTTTACACCACTTCTCTGTGGTATCAAGGAGCCATTTTGGTTCGACTTCATTTGTATTAAACTCTTGAATCGACTTAACAGCATTCGTATACGTTTCCTCATCTAAATCTTTTCTTCCCTGTAAATTAATAATTAAAACTTCTGCCGTGGGCATCATGTTATATTTACTAGCGAAGTCCCATACCTCTTCGTAAATAACTCTTTCATGTTGATCAGTAAAATAATCTGGTTTGATGAAAGGAACTACCTTACGATAGAACTCTTCATTACAAACCAGATTTCTGAGAATAGTAAATTCAATCTTCTCCGTCATCGCTTACCCCATAAAGAAATTCTTTTTGTGCTGTTTCATCTAGTGCTTGCATTACCTCAGGGGTAAAATACTTTTCTGGATTTTTAAGAATCTCTTTACCATATACTTTCTTTCCATCAATTTCATATCTACCAGCAACGTTCTTCCAAATGCCAGCAATCTCTCCTAATTCTAGCAGACCATAATACTTCTCAAGACCTCTTTCATCAAAGAACAATCTTGTTTCAATTTTAGATCCTTCCCTCGTTAGACGGGACTTCTTCGCCTCACACTTAATAATGTTTCCGATGAGATCGGTTCCGTCCTTTTCCTTTTTCTTTGAAAGAAAAATGATCGTACTAGCAGAGTACTTAAGACCAGCACCACCACCCATTTCTTTTGTAGGAACGTAAGACCCAATAACATCGTAAGTATGATTTGTTACTAACATTGGAATGTTTGCTTTACCAAGTTTCAGTGTAAGAACACGGAACACTGACTTGGTTATTTGTGCCTTTGTCATGTCACGAACATTTTTATCGTTAGAGGCATCCTCTACTTCTTTATTCGTAGCAAGCATTCCTAGAGAATCAAGCACAAACATAAGGGGCTTTCGCTCCTCTTTTGGTTGCTCCATGTATTTATCAATGATACGTACAGCCTGTGTACGAAACTCTTCGATTGTATCTACTGGAAAAATAATCATTCGCTGAGAATCAATTCCACGACTCTCAATCATCTGCTTACTAATAGCAGACTCAGTTTCAAAATAAATGACTCCAGCATCAGGATCACTATTAAGGAAACTACGAACAACACTAAGGCAAAAGAAAGTCTTTCCCGTGCCTGACTCTCCAGCAAGAGCAGTAATTTTGTTGGATGGAATTCCGCCAAATAACGATCCAGAAACCAGGGCATTAAATACGTAACTCCCAGTATCAATAAAAGATTCAACGTCGCCAGCAGCAACCCCATCAGAAACAAAGGAAGCAAATTCATTTTTACTATCCTTGATTACTTGTGATAAAAAACTCATAATTATTTACTCCTAAAAGAAACTAAGCAGAGAGACTTTACGCTCACTATCCCATCCAATACATTCTAGCACACTTTTGAGCGGTTCGTAAAAAGACTTTTCAAACTGTGTTTTATAGTCTACATATTTTTCCAGATTCAATTCTGGAGGAAGGTTTTGAAAGAAAGAGATTACGTTTTGTTGGATGGGATTTGGCGTTCGTAAGTAGAGGAACTTAATCTTCTCTCCTTCTTGGATAACAGGATACTTATGAGTAAGTTGATGCTTGCGGATATAGTGATTATAAAGTAATGCGCCTCGGACCTGAATGGGACATCCCTTTCCAAATATGTCCGCCACGCTTTTATATTTTTCCAGTCCATTTACACCTCTCGGGAAAGCAATATCTAAGTAGTTTTGTTTTTTTGTATCTTCTTTAATATTATCAATATAATCTAAGATGTCATCATTTGTTTTTGTAATAAGAATTGTGTATGCTTCGAGCAATTTATCTCGGAAGTAAGCAGGAGTGGAAGAACGTGCTGTTTCCATGCCACAGACTTTCATCTTTGGTTTAGTATATCGAACTCCTTCGCTATCCCACACGTTGAGAACATATCGCTTCTTAGCAGTCCAGAAACCACGTTCAGCAATATTCTCACGCTTCATCTTCATCTTCTGGTCATAAGCATTTACATACTCTGCCAATTCTTGATAAGAACTTTCAATATAAGGCTCAAGTTCCATTTGACAGATCTTATCAAGGAACCCCACAATCTTTTCAGGAGTTTTCTCTCTTCCCTGGTATACACGTTCAACCAGATCGCCCAAATTAAGATACATTGAATCAGTATCACAAGCAATAACATAATCAACATTCTCCGTTTTCAAAATTTTATTTAAGTATTGATTCATCTTTCTTTCAATCCAACGAATAGAAAGTTGTCCAGAAAGAGTGATTGCCTCAGCGATTTCGAGTTTGTAGTAACGGAAGTGCTCGTTACCGATAGCACCATAGGCAGAGTTGAGTTGAATCTTTCGTGCCATCTGAATGTTATTACAGCGGGCAATCTCTTTCTTCAATTCTACAGAAGGATTCTTTTCGTACTCCTGTTTAGCAGCAAGCATTTTCTTTTTGTAGATAGTACGTTCCTGATAAATCTTGTCCATTAATTTAGGAAGAAACCCCTGATATGTTGTATCATAAAAAGTTCCATTGGCACAAACAGTTTGTCCATTCATATCAGAAAGATCAATCTCCTTATTTAACATCCTATCTACGTTAGCATTAGGATGCTTGTATGACAGCAAAGTTTCTGGGGAGAGATTATATTGCATAATTAGGTGAGGATACAGACTGTTTAAGTCAAAACTAACAACCCAATCGTACATACCAGGAATAGGTTCTTTTACAAAGGCACCAGCATATTTGTTATCCTTAGAAGATTCTTTCTTCGGAGGAATAGCAATCTTTTGTTTAGCGAGGTAAACATAAATGATGTTATCCCACATACGAACTTGAGAATAAACATCCTCGAAATTTACTTTGGCATCATATGCCATTGTAATAGCAAGTTCAAGTAATTTCATCTTGTCATCTAGTTGATCAACCAAACGAACGTCATGAATGTTATACTCAACAAACTTCTGCCAGTTCTTTGTATAGAATTCTTTGAAGGTATCAAACTCACTATGATCTAGTTTCTTGACACCAAGTTCTACACTACAAATATGATCAAGACGATAAGACTCTTGATTAGTATAAGTAAATTTCTTATACAATTCAAGATAATCTAAAGTAGCGATTCCACTAATATCATAAGCAATCTGTTTACGACCTTTGATATACAATTCCCTACGAAGAATATTCCCCCACGGAGAAATCAAACGAGCTTCTTTTTCGCCCAGAAGTCTTTCTATCCGTTTGAGAATATAAGGAATATCAAATAGTTGAACGTTCCATCCAGTAATAATATCAGGATAGTTAGAAGACCACCAATGTAGAAACGCCTTAAGAAGTCCCGTTTCTGTATCGAAGTGCATGTAATCCACGTTCGACATTTCATTTTTAAATGGTTTAGCACCAAAAACGGTAATACGATTAGTATTGCTATCTTTAATACTAATAGCCAGAATATCTTGGTCAGCATCTTCAACGTTCGGGAAACCATTCTCTGCTCCTGTTTCGATGTCGATTGTGAATACACGAATCATACTCACATCATATTTAATCTCATCGTCAGGATATTCTTCCAGAATGTATTGATTTAGAAATCTAGTTTGCCCACAGATTTCAAAGTCTTCAATATCTTTATGCTCTTCTATAAATTGTTTTGCATCACGAATGTTGCCCTGTTTGACAGGGCGAACACTCTTACCACTTAAAGTTTTCCATTCTCCTTTAGTTGAAGATGGAAGAAACAAGGTTGGATTGAATTGTACTTTATCTTGAAATTGTCTACCATTTTCATAACCACGAACTAGAATGTTGTTTCCAGATTGTTCAACACTGGTATAAAATTTCATGCTGTTTCTTCTTCAATAACGTGTTTATAAGAGGACAGGATAAAAGTATTTGGTTCGGCAACCACAATAATATCCGATGAACGAATGACAATTTCTCGTTCATCGGAATAGGGTGGCCAAGGTGCCAAGCATTTGCCCTCTACCTGATACGGATATTTTAGCACACAATCGGGGTCTCCGAACGTGGTCTCCTCAATTTCTTCAATATCAGCCACAATCCAGTCACCATCAAATTTAATTAATTTAATCATTTTTCTGGTGGATTCAATTTAATTTCTGACATAACCGATTCAATTGCTTGTTGCTGTAACTGAAAATTAGTTCCTTCACTAATTTGTTCTTTTTCGACTCTAGCAATTTTTGCTTCAAATGCTTCGGCAAGTGTAGGATCTGGTTGACCAATTGAAATTACAGAATCATATGGAATTTTAAATTCTGTATCAATAGCATAAGGACACCACTTAGAAAACTCAACTTTCAAATCTAAATCAGACTCATCTTCAGCAGGAGCTAAAGAAAGTTCATATGGATGTCGCATGATTAAACAAATACCTTGTTTATTTTCATCGTCTCCATTAAAAGCTTCTTGTAAATCTGTGATGATTTTTTCTCCAGTTTTTAATACTACAATAGATGTACTCATTGTTCTTCTTGTTCCTCTTCGTTTAATGTTTGTAAGCGTTCAAATAATGGTCCAGCAATTTCAAGATATTTTTCTAGGATGTCATCTTTAGGTTCTCCTATGCTAACCACATAGTCAAAAGGAACTCTAAATTCTACACTCTTTGAAAAAGGTGACCATAAAGTGAAAGATAATTCTAATTCAGAATCATCCGTTGTCTTGTATGTGATTACTAAAGGAGCTGTTAGAAGAAAACATATTGGTTCTTGATTTCCTTCTGTAGCATATAGCTCATTTATTTTTGAAATAATATGATGTCCGTTTCGGCACATCACAATTTTAACGTCTTCCATTTACATTCCCACACTACTAGAATTATATCACAAAATAAAAAAGGGGGCAAGTGCTGATTCTGACCAGCTTGCCCCAAGCGCCGACGATACGATTTATTTATTCGGTAAGAAGTTGCTGCTTACCAGATCCAATATTGTAAGTTGTTTTCTTTTTTTCCTCTGGAATAATCTTCTCTAATGAGATCGTCAATAAACCATCCACATATTCTACAGAGGATACTCGTACATCGTCAGCGAGTTGCCATGAGTGATTAAAGGAACGTTTCGATAATCCTTTATGTACATACACTCGTTCAGAATCTCGTTTTTCAACTTTGGAGGCAACTCGGAGAATGTTTTGTTCAGTAGAGACTTCAATCTCTTCTGCTTTAAATCCTGCCAGAGCGACTTCGATTTCGTAATTAGATGCATCGTGTTTGATTAGATTGTAGGGTGGATAACTGGTGTTATGTCCAGACATTGCCTCTAGACGGTTAAATACATCGTCTAAACCTACTGAAAATGGGGAATAGATATCCCAGGTGTATTTAGTCATGTGTGTCTCCTTGAATAAGCGAGGTTAAATTAGGATCTCATATGAGCATCCGTAGCGTATGGGGGGTGTTTCCACCTCTCTCCCATCACTTATTATATATTTGAAAACACAAAAATAGCGAGGTGTGGAAACCTCGCTATTATTATACGGTCATCAGTATCTCGTAACCTCGTTTCCGATACCAATCAAGATGCTTTTTACCCCAAGGTATTGTTAACCACACAACTTGTTTGTTAGGTGTCAATACCATTATGGTAAGCATTCTCATACTTCAGTTTTCTTTCTACCAATATTATACTTACTTTCTAGAGTCCAATCATCTTTATCTTTAAATGCTAGGACTTTAATTTGATTGAGAGGAGCAACATCTTCAATTTTTTCTGGCGCAATTACATCAATCAATCCCCAGTCAGAAAGAAGTTGAATGATACGATTACGACGCTGAAGATCATTCAAAGAAAGATTTGTTTTCTTCCCATCAAGGGCAAACAGCTCCTTGAAATGAACGATATAATACTTGCCTTGTTTATGTAGGATATGGCAAGATTGGTAAATTTTCCTTTCCTTTCTAGAAGCAACACCTATTCTAGTAAGAGTCTCACGGACTTTCAGAAAATCGTCCGGTTGTCCTAAAGCAACCTCTACCATATCAGATTGTTGCCATTGTATTTCAATATCAGTTGTCATTTAGTTCCACCTTTATCTAACAATTTTTTTATATGATCTAGTTGTTCTGTCGTGAGAATCCTTAATGCTTCTAGAGATTTATTATGACTATAACCATAATACTCCTTCACCAATTCAAGATGCTCAAGAGTTTGTTTTTTAATCCAGGGAGAAAAACGTTTCCTTGGCTTCAAACTATTTATAAAAAAATCGTATTGTAGTTTTTTATCGAGATGACAATTTTTATTCATCTCATTAGCATACAAGATGCTATCCACAAAAGAAGACAAACATCTATTGACGATAAATGGCGGATAGGCAGATTCCGCTTCTTTATCATTATCTAAAATATTTTGTTTTGATTGATTAATGCTATAAAGATAATCTTTTAATTCTGGTTTCATTTAAATACGGCAGTCACTGAAATAACTTTTGCTTTTGGATTACGTGCCAAAGCAGTTTCCTTGGCATCCTGATAGTTAACTGCTTCAACAATTTCATCAAAGACTTTACCACCAACATAAAGTTGAACTTTACACTTCATAATTAAAAAGCACCAGTTCGTGCCGACTCGCTTGATCTGTATTATAGGACCCCACGCTCCTCATGGTGTAAGTGTGTGCAAATTCTCCAACTGTCCACCCCCGAAACCGATCCTTCACTAAGTTTGAATTGTTGTATGAAACCAGTTGAGCACAAACAAACCGATCACAATCAGCAGCAAACTTATCGTGATCAAATCCTTTGTGCATTGATCCTTTACGCCCATAGAGGTTGTCCTTAATATCGTAAGGAGGATCAAGATAAACAAATACATTTTTGTCATCTGTCAGCAACTCTTCGTATGAGAGGTTAGTAATCTTCCAATCTTTAATTAGTTTACTATACCCAGGAATCTTTTCAATACCATTCATAGAGAAATTACTTTCACTTGCTTGTGCTGAGAAAGAAGAGCTTTCAGTCAGACCAGAGAAAGAGCACTTGTTGATAATGTAGAAAGCAACTGCTCGATAAAAATCTTCTGTGTTTTCATCGTTGAGTTGATACTTCATCAGATTAAACAACCCACGAGCAAGATCTGGTGTGCTGTAATCTTCCTTGTATCCCTTTAGAACTTCATACAATTCCTGTGGTTCATCTCGAAGGATAGACCAGAAATTATATAGGGGATTGTATAAATCATTTACCCAAATATCTAAGTTAGGATAACGTTTAGTTACTTCTAGTGCCACAGAACCACCACCAAGAAATGGTTCATTATAATTGGTAAAGTTTTTTAGGTCGGGAATATATTGAAACAGTTTGCTAACTGCTCTACTTTTCCCCCCAGGATACCTCAGGGGAGTTTTCAGGGATTTTAAAGTCTGGGGCATGGTACTTAAGGTATTCATAAAAAATGTGTTTCATTTCACGGTTAGTCATACCACAATGAGCGGCGGCCGCTGGTAGATTCATTGTAGCACGAAATAGTGCTATGTTTGCTTCTTTAACATTTTGTGGTGTGGTTTTTATTTTCATTTAAATTCACAACTCATCATAATTTCAGTAAGACAAGCAAGAAGATTAATCTCTTGATCTGGAACAATTGTAATGTCCTTCATGTATTTGGCAATAATAAGAACTGCTTCTGGAATAGAAGATCCTTTCAAAGTATCATAGAGAGAATCATAAATCTTTCTCATCACAATAGCAGGATCGTTATTAATATTCTCAACAACCCATTTTTTAACAACAGTGAACTCTTTGTTCTTTAAAGATCTAATAAGATCATCAATGTTAACATCAGAAATATCAACTAGAATAGAACTAGTGATGGCACCTGCCATACTATGACGTTGTGTTTCATTAAGAAGACGACGCCAATCTGGATAATACCGCCTAATTAATTTGATTAGGATTTTATCCTCATACTCCACATTGTTTTCGTCTAGAATATTTTTGAGTCGAACAAAAAACTTTGCTTGTAGTTTATCTTCTTCTTCTTTATTGATCTTAAAATCCAGAACCGTACAGCGAGAATGAAGTGGTTCAATGATTTTATTTGGGAAGTTACAAGTGAAAATAAAACGGCAGTTGCTGTGAAACTCCTCTACAGCGGTCCTGAGCGAGAGTTGAACGTCGCTAGTGGTGTTGTCTGCCTCATCGATGATGACGACCTTGTGGGACGCCCCAGAGGTCAGCGAGACCGTTGTGGCGAACTGGCGTACACGGTTGCGAACTGTATCCAAGAACCTTCCCTCATCCGAACCGTTAATGATGATGTAGGAAGCGCCGATCTCATCACATAACGCTTTGGCAACTGTGGTCTTTCCGATACCAGCACTGCCAGTAAGTAGAAGGTTAGGGATCTCTTTCTGTACAATAAAACCTTTGAAAGCGTTTTTAATACTAACAGGAAGAATACAATCCTCAATAGTATGAGGACGATATTCTTCTACCCACAAAAAGTTTTTCATCAAGGTTCAAGAGCAATATAATAAGTTAGATCCAATGTAGAATGTTTCCACTCGGTAATCAGATGTTTAGAGATTTTAACATTGTAATTGCCAGGAAGCAAACGAATGTTTTCCATCTTCATAAAAACTTCATACTCACCCGTATTATCTCCAGGAAGTTCGAGAGAAAATACGTTACTGGTTTGATTTTCTTTATCCACAAGACTTAGGACTACAGAACCACCAATAGAATGAAATTTCAAATCAGGAATTTCATAAACATTCCATGCTTTCTGTAGAGCAGAAATATCTTCCTGAGTAATCTGAAATTCCATATCTGCTCCAGGAAATTTAATATCTTTATCTGGAGCAGCTTTCAAAGTAATCTCTGGATTGGAAAAATAATACCTGGCGCTCCTTCCTTTATCACGGATGGTAACGTAATCAGAATTATCAAAATCTAGTGTAGGGTTATCAAAGAGAGAAAGTCCAGAAAGAAATCGATTCAATTCATAGATACCGAAAGTCTGTGGAAAAGTTTCATCACAGCGATACTGAGCAATAGAATTTTCACCGACACTAATTGTCTTGAGTGTACTACCTTCTCTAATCAAGATAGATCCATTAATAGTGGCAAAGTTTTTCAACACTGCCATGGTCTTTTGTGAAATAGTTACTTGACTCATTTGAACTCCTGAAGACCATTGTTAGTACGAGAATAGTGACGATCGAAGTGAAGCAGAAGCATAGCGTAATGAATCACTTTAAGAAGATCACGTTTGTTGTGTCCATCTTTATCACCGTAACGACTTCCATACTTCAGAATATTTGCTTGACAGAAATCTGGTGCTAAACCTTTTGCTGCCATGAGATCAATGGTTTGAATCTCAGAATACTCATCATCATGCCCACAGTAATGACTACCATAAGTACTCACCACATATTCTTCAACGTCTTTGAGGATCTTATCCTCATTGTATTTCCACTGCATTTCATTCCTCCATAATATATTTGATATCATCATGATAGCACTCTTGAATAGTTCCGTCAAGATGTTTTACGAATAATTTTAATTTGTGTCCTCCCAAGATTTTGACAGTCTTGCCATTTTTAAGCATGGCAAAACTGTCAATGTATCCATGGAATTCAGAACGGTGCTTGTTGTTCATCGTTAGCATTAGCGTCAATCTTATCGTAAAGTTCCATAAAAACAGTTTTAGTTTCTTCGTCAAAGCGATTAACACAAACTTCAATTGCTTTCATTCGTTTGCCGAAGATATTAAAAGCACGAATGATGTGAGTCAACCGACGAGTAGAAATTACTTCATCAATACCACCATCATTAAAAGTTTTACGAATGATGTCTGCCCAAAGAGCAAGTTTCTCACAGAATTCAAAATCGTTATCACCAAAAGATGCCATCAATTTTTCAAGAATCTTTTGTTCAGTTTTTTGAGTGGGATATTCCTGCTCAAAGGTAAGAGCAAATCGCTCAAGGAATGCTTCATTCAAAACATTAGTGCCGATGAAGCGACCATCATCACTACCCTTGCCTTTGGTGTTAGCAGTAGCAATGATAGTGAATCCAGCAGCGGGTTGAACATAACGACCAGTCTTCTTAAGGAAGACACCTTTACCTTCAAGGATAGATTGAAGACACAGAATCTTATTAGATGCCAAATCAATCTCATCTAGAAGAAGAACAGCGCCACGTTCAAGTGCTTCAATCACAGGACCATTATGCCACAC
>Ga0129333_10001146_pt1 | contig 23692 bp, 37 predicted proteins | sample CPB6_08_DNA_FD_94474 | JGI IMG/M metagenome (GOLD analysis project Ga0129333, IMG submission 94474) | Freshwater to marine salinity gradient microbial communities from Chesapeake Bay, USA - CPBay_Sum_0.6_0.8_DNA | ecosystem: Environmental > Aquatic > Marine > Coastal | place: USA: Chesapeake...
CCGGTGCCGAAGGCTGCCCCGGTGAAGGTGCCGGCCGCCAAGCCAAAGCGCAGGCCGCCGGTGCCAAGGCTGATGCCGGATCAGTACGGCATCGCGACCTGAATAGGTTGGGGGCCGAAGCCCCCACGGCACGCGCCACCCATGGAGTGTGCCTGTTGTAGCCTACAGGCGACCATTCAGCCCTGCGGGCATGACCGAAACGAACGAAACCATCATGCCTGCGGCAGGTGGTGATGATCTGGACAAGCTGCGCGACAGCGTGGCGAAACTGGAGGCCAAGAATCGCGAACTGAAGGCCGAGAAGGATCGGCTGCGGACCGCGACGCAGGAGCTGGAAGACCTGCGGCAGTTCAAGGCAGAGCAGGAGCGGCAGCAGCTCGAAAGCCGCGGGCAATACGACCAGGCCCGTGAGACGCTGCAGCAGCAGTACAACGAGGGCATTGCCCAACGCGATCAGCGCATCGCGCAGCTTGAGGCCAGGGTGCGTGAGCTGGAGCTGGTGATGCCGGCGAGCTCCGCTCTATCGGCCGTGGTGCATGATCCCGATGATGTGTTCAAAACCGGCCGGCTGAAACCTGAGCAGATCGAGGCCAGCCCCGATGGCCCGGTGGTGGTGAACGGTCTGGAGCGCACCCCCATCGCGGACTGGGCACGATCGAACCTGCCCCAGCACTACCTCAAGGCCCCACGGCCGCAGGGCAGTGGCGCACCGGCTGGTGCTGGTGTGCCGGCAACGATGCCGGCGGGAATGAAGAATCCGTTCAGCCGCGAGAGCTTCAACCTCACCGAACAGGGCAAGCTGCTGCGCACCAATCCGGCGCTATTTGCCCAGCTGAAGGCTACGGCCGTGAAATGATGTGGCAAGATAGGCCCATGAGGGGATGGCAGCGCCTAACCCACGGCCCTGCGGGCACACTGCACTTCATTCTGTGAACCCACGATGCCGACCACACGGTCAGACATTGTCATCCCTGAGATTTTTACCCCGTATTTGGAGGAGCAGACCACGCTGCGGAGCGCATTCCTGCAGTCGGGTATTGCCACCCCCATGGCGGAGCTCAATGCTGAGGAGGGCGGCGATTACCGCACCGTCCCCAGCTTCACCGCCAACCTGAGCGGCGACGCTGAGGTGATGCGTGATGATCGCTCGGCAACCCCGAGCAAGATTGGCGCCGAAAGCCAACGCGCCATCATCATGCACCGCATCAAGGCATGGACCAGCCGCGATCTGGCCCGTATGGCTGCTGGTGCTGATCCGATGGCCGCCATTGGCAACAAGGCCGGCGCCTGGATCGCAAACCAGCAGCAGAAGGATCTGCTGGCCATCCTTGATGGCTGCTTCGGCCCGCTGACCAGCAACACCACCGGCGCCCTCAAGGATCTTGCGGTTGATGATGGTGCCAGCGGTCAGGCCGTTCTTGGCCCGTCCACCGTGGCTCGCGTTCGCGCGACACTCGGTGATGCAGGCGGCAAGCTGACGACCTGTTGCATGCACTCGGCCATCTACTACGACCTCTACGAGAGGAAGGCGCTGGACTTCGTGACCGCTGCCGACACTGCTGGCAGCTTCCCGGATTCGGCCAATGATGCCGTCGGCGGCACCTATCAGAACGCTTTCGGTCAGGTCGAAATCCCGATCTTCATGGGCATGCGCGTCATCGTTGATGACAGCGTTGCTGCTGTGAGCGGCAAGTATGCCGTTTACTTCTTCGCGCCTGGTGCCATTGGCACTGGCAATCAGCAGGGGCTGCGAACTGAAACCGATCGGGACATCCTGGCGAAGGAGGATGCCATGGCCGTTGACTGGCACAACGTCATGCACCCGATGGGCGTCAACTACAAGAGCACCGCTCCTGTGAATCCCGATCGGGATCAGCTGGCAACGGCTTCCAACTGGGATCTGGTGTGGGAGCTGAAGAACATCGGCATCGCCCGTGCCACCGTGATCAGCAACTTCGATTGAGGAATCGCCATGAGCCAACCTTCAACTTTTGACGCGCCTACCCAGGCGTACTTCACGGCCAGCCTCATCATGCTGGCCAATGCTGCCGTTGTGGATCAGGCGTTCTTCATTGCGCCTGAGCCCCTGGAGGTGGTGGAAATCCATGAGATCCACACCACCCTCGGCACCGGTGCTGGTGATGTGACCCTGCAGGTCGAACGGCTGCAGGGCACCGAGGCCCCCGGCGGCAACGGTGATGCGCTGCTGGCAACCACGGTGGACCTGAAGGCAGCGAACAACACCCGTCAGTCGCCCGCGCTGACCGCCACCACCGCCAACCTGCAGCTCGCTGCAGGTGACCGGCTGGGTGTGGACATCTCCGGCACTACCACTTCGGTGGCTGGTGTGCTGGTGACCGTGCTTCTGCGGCGGATCTGATGGGGATGTGGGGCTGGCGACGGCTCCGCAGGCAGATGGAGGCAGCTGCTACGGCGGCTGCCTCTTCTGCTGCGTCGGGGCAACCTATGAACACCACTGGACAGGATGATGCTGGAACGCGAGGACTACGCGGGCGCGGAGGTGATCTCCGACACGACGCTGAGAACGGGCCGGTTCGGCGCGCTGCAGGCCGTGGCCGCCGCCGTGCTGGACACGGGGACGGTGGTTGACTTCACCGGTGACAGCGTGGCAACGCTGCCGATCCCGGTCGGTACCACGATCTACGGCACGTTCACCGCGGTGAAGCTGAGCAGCGGCAAGGTGATCGCCTACCGGCTCTGATAGGTGGATGCGATCGAGGTGTTCCTGCGGACCGCGCTGCAGCAGCGGCGGGTAGAGGATCGGCAGATCCGGGCAGCACTGGCCAGTCTCCGGCCGGTGCTTTCCGATGTGGACCGCATCATCCGGGAGTCGGGCGCCTTGGAACCGGGGCCAGCACGCGAGCGGATCATCCGGGCAGTGTCGGACGTGATCGCCCGGCAGGTGCGTGATCAGTGGGGCATCCCGATGCTGGCCAGCCTGCAGGATGAGCTGAGCCCGTTTGTGGAGCAGCAGATGGGGCAGGCCCGGCGGCTGGTGGAAGCTGCCGGCGGCACACTGACCAACCCGGGCGCTGCAGTAGTGAATGTGCCGGCGATCGTAAATGGCGTGATCGTGAACGGCCGGCCCCTCGGGGAGCAGCTGACCAGCAGCCTGCCGGCGAGCATCGCCGATCGGGCGGAGCGCTACATCCGGCTGGGGCTGAACGATCCGGGCGTTGAAGCCACGTTCGAGACGGCAGTGAGGACCACGGCCGAGAATGCGGTGGAGGCCACCATCCGCAGCGGTGTGCATAGCGTGGGCAGTGCTGCGCAGCAGGCGATCTACCAGTTCGAGACGGACCCCGACTGGCTGCAGGGCCGTTTCACCTGGACCGCAGTGCTCGACAGCAGGACGTGCCCGGTGTGCGTGGGGCAGGATGGTACGGAACGTCTGCAGGACACCCCCGGAGCGTTCTGGGATGGCCAGCGGAAGATCGACCCGCACTTGAACTGCCGCTGCTACCTGATCCCCAGCACCTGGCGCGGTGAGGACAACCGCCGGATCGTGGTGGGCGACAGCGGCGAGCAGGTGGTGCCATTCCGCACGGATGTGGAGGGCTGGATCCGGCAGAACCCTGATACCGCTGCGGAGATCTTCGGCAAGGCCCGCGCGAAGCGGCTGATCGATGGCGAGATCAGCCTTGACCGTGCGGTGCGTGAGGCAACCTAGGGCATGATCCCCTGAGACTATGGCCCGTTCCTATCGGCGTGATTCCAGTGGCAGGTTCTCCGGCGGCGGCGGGGGAGGTGGTGGCCGTAGCGGCGGCAAGCCGAAGACCACCACCGCCAAGGGCCGGGCACGGACTGCGGAGGCCAGCGCACGGGCGCAGGTGAAGGCTGGCGGCGGCAGCAAGGCCACCCGCAGCCTGCTCACCGCTCAGCGGGCACGGGACTACTACAAGGCCACAGGGACCGGCACGAAGCGCAGCCCGGCGAAGGCCGCTGCTGCACCGGCAAAGGCCCCGGCCAAGGCTGCTGCCAAGCCAGCCGCGAAGATGGGCAAGGCCGCGCCCAACCCGGCGAAGCAGAAGTACCAGGCCGCTCGCAGCCAGGTTCGGGAGCTGAAGATGTACCGCGGCGGCAAGACCGATGCCGTGGTGAAGAAGGCCGAGGCCAAGGTGACCAGAATGGAGAAGAAGCGCAAGTCCAGCCGCGCACGGGTCTAATCCATGCCTACAGCGATTGATGCCACGGTCGGCGGTGCTGCCGCGAACAGCTACATCACGGTGGCGGAGGGCACGTCCTATGCGGACGATGTGCTCGGAACCCTGAACTGGACCACCGCGAGCGCGGATAACCGCACGCGGGCGCTGCTGGCCGCTACAGCACGGCTGGACGAGCTCAGCTGGATCGGCGAGCGTGCAGCGACCACACAGTCGCTGGCATGGCCCCGGAGTGCCGCTGAATGCGGCGAGCACAGCTACAGCACCTCCGAGATCCCAGCACCGGTGAAGCGGGCCTGCTGGGAGCTGGCGGAGCTGCTGCTGGGCGATGCCGATGCGTTCTCCACCGTGGCGCAGGTATCGGGCGAGCTGGTGCCTGGCATCCCGAACGCCAACCTGCGGAGCGCCAGCCTGGGCAATGGTGCGCTTGATCTGGAGTTCAAGGATGGCGGCGGCGCACCGCTCTACCGCAACGCGCTGAATGTGCTGCCATCGCTGGTGCCACTGCTAGGGTGTCTCTGCACCTCGGCTCCGGCATCGTCGGTTGGGACGGTACGGCTGGTGCGTGGATGAATGTGGGATGACGCCCAGGGCTTCGGCTCTGGGCTTTCTCATTGCGACCGTAGACTGCAGCGATGCAACTGTCGCTGCTGGAGGAGCCCGCGCAACCGCCACCGAAGCGGGCCGGCAGCTGGCTGGCGACACCATTCAGCAAACAGGAGCAGCGTGATGCCGGGCGGCTGTATGCGGAGAACATCAAGCTGATCCGATGGCTGGGCCACCGGCTGACGCGGCGGTTTTCGATGATGCGCCGGGAGGATGTCTACTCCTGCATCGACGTGGCATTTCTGAAGACATTCAGGGCATGGGATCCTGAGCGGGGAAAGCTGAGTACAATCCTTGAGAGGTTTGCGAGCGGTGAATGCTCGCATTTCGTGCGTGATCACAACTTCTCTGTTTCTGCCCCTGGCCATGTCCGGGATCTTGGCCGCCGGGCCCGCAAGCTGCTCGACATCGGGATGCCGGCCGCTCAGGTGTGTCGTGATCTTGGCATCACGACCGATAAGCTGCGCGAGGCGCTCGTTGCAACCAGCGGTGTGGACCATGAGACCAGGGACTGGGCCATGCACGAATGCCCCAGGCCGACACCATGGGATGTGCTCACGGATTGAGGCAAGCTAGTAGGGCACTGACACTGGATCACCATGGCCGGCGAGTTTCTCGCGTTTGGGTATGAGCTGTACATCGGCGCGGGCACCACGTCGAGCAGCTACCCGACTGCTGTTGGGTCGCTGACCAAGGTCTACAACCTGACCAACGCACCGCTGGCGGGCACCAGCAACAGCACCAGCATCCTGGACTACGACTCTGACCCCGGCTGGACCCGCGACCGGGTGACCAGCGTTGGCTACAGCCTGCCGATCACCACGAACTTCAAGCCGAGCGATCCCGGCTACCGGATCCTCAAGGAGGCATTCGAGGAGGCCCCGAATGGTGCTGCGGTGCAGTTCTGGCTCAAGACCCCGGTGAAGGATGGTTCGGGTGATGACGGCGAGATCCATGCCGGCGTCGCCACTGTGACGGCCTTCGACCCCGGCAACACCGTGGGCGAGACCAGCACGATGAGTTTCACGCTGACGGGCTTTGGCCAGCTGAAGTGGTGGCCGCAGGGCAACCCGATCGCCACGCTGACCGTGACCACTGCCGGCTCGGGCCTGACGGCTGCGACCTACGACGATGTGGTGCTGATCGGCGGCAGCGGTGAGGGTGCTACGGCTGACATCACGGTCGCCGCTGGCGGCACTGTGACCACTGCACCGACGATCATCCTGGGCGGCAGGAACTACGTCGTTGGTGACGTGCTGCAGGTTGCGCTGGCATCGGTGGGTGGCGCGGGCGCTGATGTGGCTCCCACGTTCACGGTGGCAACGGTCAGCTGATCAGAGGCCGAGCGATCCGAGGCGGTTCCATTCGTCTCGGAAGAATCGTTCGATCGGGTGACGACTCAGTGCGGGGCTGATCCAGTCCCGTGCTGGGTAGTTGCGATCGGGGATCCCGTTGAGGATGTAGCCGGCATAGGTGACGCTGCCACCGCCCCAGACGAAGCGGATTTGTGTGGCCGTGTCGCGGCGCCGCACCTGGCTGTTGAGGAATGCGCCGGTGTCCACGATGTCGCGGGGGCTGCCGACCCTCCGGCCGTCGCTGCGCTCGGTCTCGCGTGGCCAGTCGTATTGCACGGCCCGGATCTGCTCCTTGAATTCAGGCCCGAGGCGGTCGGCATAGTTGGCCAGGATGACCGGTACCCTGTCCCGAAGCCTGTCACCACTCCACCCGCTCAGGTCCAGTTCTGCCCGGATGGTGGTCATGCAGCCTGCCGGTAGCGGACCAGGCGGATGCGATCACCCAGCACGGATTGCAGGGTGGATCCCAGAAGGCCGGTGGTGCCGAATGGTGTCCGGGCTTCGACCACTTCGCAGGGCATGGCAGTCTGACCGGCAAAGGTGAGTGTGCCAAGGGTGCCGGTTTGCACGCGAGCATCAAGGGCAACAGGATTGAGCACATAGCCATCGAACGCATCCCCTTCGATGTTGATGCCCGGCAGATCAGTGGGGCTGATGGTGCCCTGGCGCAGGTAGAGGCTGATGGTGACGGTTTCGGTGTTCGCGCGGATGTTGCCCGTTACCGGATCGGTGGTGGTGCCGGTGGTGGGCAGGTTGAGGGTTGCCGTGGCATTAGCCAGGGCAGTGAGTGCGGAAGCCATGCCCTAGGTTGCCGGCAAAATAGGGTATGGCTGAGACACTGGGCACCGCTGAGCTGATCCTGACGGCGGATGCCACGCGGCTGCAGGCTGGGTTGAACCAGGCGCAGCGGCAGGCGCAGCAGACCGGCAGGGCGATTGAACAGTCGTTCACGAAGCCCGGTACGCGGATTGATGGAGCGGCTGCGCAGATCAGAAACGTAGGAGAGGAGGCCAGGCGAGCGAGCGGTGGAATTGGCTCGTTCGGCAGCCAAGTAGCCGGCCTGGCCAAGGAGATGGGGATTGCCGTATCGGCAACCGGTGCCCTTCTGTATGCCTTCAATCAGATCAAGGCCGCTGATGATGCCGGCGCTGCTGTGCGCACGCTCGGGGTGGATTCGGAGCAGCTGCGGTCGAAGCTGTCGGACCTCAGCCGCGAACTGGACGGCAGTGTCAGCACCCTGGATCTGCTCAAGGCTAGCTATGACGTGGCCTCCAGTGGCTTTGCAGATGCTGCGAGCGCAACTGACATCCTGAGGGCCTCGGCAGCTGGCGCAAAAGGCGGCTTTGCGGACATCAACGAGGTGGCCAAGGCAACAACCGCCGTGCTCAATGCCTACGGCATGAGTTCCGCTGAGGCTGCCCGCGTGGTGGATGGTTTCGTTCAGGCACAAGCCGACGGTGTGCTGACCGTGCGGCAGTATGCGGACAACATCGGTGAGATCGTGTCGGTTGCATCTGCCGCTGGCATCACGATCGAAGAACTGAACGCCGCCATCGCAACAGCCACCCTGAAGGGTGTGCAGGTGAACCAGGCATTCACCGGCTTTCGGCAGGTCATCAGCAGCATCCTCAAGCCATCCAAGGAAGCCACGGATTTGGCAACGTCGCTGGGTATTGACTACAGCCTGGCGGGGCTGCAGGCAAAGGGCTTTGCAGGCTTCCTGCAGGACGTGGCAGCCAAGACAGGTGCTGCCGCAGACAAGACAGCCATCCTGCTTGGCTCGGTCGAAGCACAGGCCGCATTGCAGCCGCTGCTCAATGACCAGCTCGCGAAATACAATGAGCTGCTGGAAAAGCAGGCCGAGAAAACCGGAGTCGCGGCAAAGGCGTCAAACGTTGCGACTGAGACAATCAGCGGCAACATCACCAAGATTCAGAACAAACTATCGAATCTGGTGCTCGAATACAGCAGCACCACGAATACAGCACTTGGCGACACGCTGTCGCTGGTCAATGACACGCTGACAGCACTTGAGAAGCTCGGGCGTGCGTTGCCAAAGGGCCAACAAGGTGGTGCCAGAAATGAAATCCTGCGGTTGATCGGTGCTACTGCCCCTGGTGCTGGCCCTGGAGGCATTGGCACTATTTACGATGTGGCCAGAGACTTTATCGGAAGGCTGTTCGGCGGAGGCCAACCGCCGCAACAGCAGCAATCGAAGCCGCAGGAAGCACAGCAGGCACAGCAGGCGGGGGGCTCTGGGACATTCGGCCCGACCAGTGCCGAAAGCGATGCCTTCTGGTCACGGGTGAAAGAACTGCGTCAAAACGACCTGATCATCGCAAAAGAGCAGGTCAAGATTGCAACCGAGTTGAAGTCACTGGCGGGAGCAGTCCGCAGTGCTGCGCAATCGCTCCTGGAGGCTCGCCAAGGCTTCGCCGGTGCCGTCGGCCAGTCGTTTGCCATCGCCACCAATGAGCAACGCCTGAGGGCGCGGCAGATCAACGAAGAACGGATCCGTGCAGCGGAGCGGTCCGGCGCGTTTGATCCGGCACGGGTTGCCACCCGCTACGGCCTGGAGCAGACCGGCGCTGGCCTCAACCTGCAGAGCCTGACCTTCCGCCAACTGGAGCGCCTGGCGGGAGAGGTGGGCACCTTGGCTGACGCTGAAACCAACCTGCAAACCGCGATGCGAGACAACACCCTCGCCCTGAATCAGCTGGCAAAACGGAGGTGGGAGGTGCAGGTCAACGTCCGCAACAACGCTAACGGCACCACAGCCGTGGACTATGTGAACAACCTCCGATGACCGTAACGATCGGCGCCGCGACATTCCCAACCCTCACCGCACAGCCCTATGGCTACGAGGGCGAGGCTCGCACTGGCCTGACCGCTCGCCGGTGGGCAGTCTCCGGCCTGCTCACCGCTGCGCAGTGGGCAGCCCTCACCGGTGCCTATGACACCTGGCGGGATGCACGCCTGGCCGATGATGACACCCTGCTCACAGCCACGGTCGGCACCACGATCAGCCTCACGGCAACCGGCTTCGGCCAGTCGTGGTCCGGCATCGCCTGTTGGTTCACCAGTGCCCCATCGGGTGAGCAGATTGGTGCGTTGGTGCAGGCCTCGGTCGAGCTGGTGGATGCCAACCAAGCCCTCGCGGTACTGCTGCGGGAGCAGGAGAAGAATCGCGAGTCCAGCGAGGCCCTCAGCCGCCCGAGCCTGGGCACCGTCACCGTGGGCACCACCACCCTCACGCTGATCGAGCCCATGGAGCGGTATCAGGAGGCCCCATCGCCGCAGCTGACTGCAGCAGGGCGGCACTACATCTCCGGCCCGCTGGGTGCCACACAGGTACGGCAGATCAATGGCACCACCAATGCCGCCGGATGGTCCGCGATCCGGTCGTGGTATGAAGCGATCGTGCAGACCACACCAGCGGCCGGGACGTGGTTCCCGATCGGTGATGGCCCATCAGCCTCCGCAGAGGCGATCGTTGACGCTGGCGTGAAGACCACCCGCTACACCGTGTCCCTAACCCTGGCGCTGATCCGATGACCCTGGACATTCGCGCGAACGTCTATTGCAGCATCGGCCCGATCATCCAGGGCAGCTTCGCTGATGACCACCTGCAGGGCAGCGGGCTGATCAAGACCCGTGGCAGCGTCGAACTGGCCGGCATCTACCGGCCGGACATCGGGCAGGTCGTGGAGTTCGCGTGGAGCCGTGGTGGCATCGCGGCACGGATCCCCCGCAAGCTGCGGGTGCTGTCGAGCTTCGCAGACCCGTTCCGGCGCGTCACCACCGTGCAGCTGGGCTGCAAGCTGACGATGTTCGATGACGTCACGCCGAACATCGGGCTGCGCAATGCGGTGTCTGGTGAGTCTCTGTATGTGACCAGCAGGGTTGCCGGGCGGCGTGCGGAAACCGGCGGCGTGTTCGTGCCCTCGACCGAGGTGCCCACTGAACTGGCCGAGGTTGCCGCACTGGCCAAGGAATACCAGTACCTGCAGCGATTCGTCGCAGTGCCGATGACCGCAGCCGGCATCGTGCGGTACCTGTGCGACTACATGAAGATCACGATCGCCAATGACATCCCACTGCAGAACACCTACACCAAGCTGCGTGAGATCGACCTCACCGGTGGCATCCTCCCCGTGCTGTCTGATCTGCTGGTGTCAGAGTCCTACGTCGGGTTTCTGAATGAACGCGAGCGGCTGGTGATCCGCTCCCTGGACACTGACACCGGCACTGGCCCGGTGGTGGATGCTGACACGATCATCGACCTCTCGCCTATCGGTGTGGGCAACCGTCCGGGTGAGGCAGTGGTGGTGGCCTATACCACGACCCGCCGGATCGCACGGACCGCTGATCTGGAGGTTGACTACGATCCGGCCAACCCGATCACCAATGAACAGCTGCCGGACCCTGGCGCACCGGCGCCGCCCGCTCCACCGGCCAACCCCGTGGATCCGTTGGAGGATGTGAGCGGCTGGCGGGAGGATCGCACCGTTGGGTTCCCGGTCAGTGTGCCGATCAACTACACCACCACCGCAGGCGATGAGGTGACAGTGACGTACAGCTACAAGCCGCTGTCAGTGTCGGTGACTGAGTATCTGAACGGCAAACAGACCAAAACAGTGCAGACCAGCAGCAAGCCGCTCTGGGCTGCAGCACCGGCCTATACGGCGCAACGACTGGCGGCAGGCCTGGGCACCAGCAGTGCGGATTGCGTCACACGGTCGGAGAGCTCCTACATCTACGACGAACAGGGCCGGCAGCTGCGGATGGTGACCCGAGAGTACGAATCAGAGGCTGAGATTGCCGGCGGTCTGTCGCTGCAGTTCGTCTTTGAGGACATCGACGGTGGCGGTAGCGTGACGCTGACCAATGCCGAAGTGCAGACCAGCGAGACAATCGTCGAAAAGTTCTACGCCGGCAACTTCGAGAAGACGGTTACGGCACGCTACGTCCACTGGGCCAAGACCCAGGCCGGTCAGCAGAACAGCAGTGAGTCACGACTGACCTTCCAGACCGCAGCTCGCACGCAGGCATACGTCAGCCAAATCGCTACGGCCACGCTGGTGGCTGATGGCCTTGAGGTGCAGACCACCCTGACCAGTCCTGAGAACCAGGTTGATGCCACGGCCGTGCAGACCGAAACCGGCCGTGACCAGCCGTCACCGGTTGACCTAGAGCGCCGGGCCTACGGCAAGCCTGCTGCAACCGAGAAGTACAGCCGCAATGAGTTCAACGTCGAAGTGGTGCAGGAAACCGCGAACATTCTCTACCGCTACGGCTCAGTGGATGCCGACCGCGTGATCAGGCTGAGTCTGCCGTATGCGGATGATGCGGCATTCACGCCGACCAATGAGTTCTCGATCAGTGGCGGCACCGGCACCGGCGCATCGTCGGTCGGCATTGCATACATGCCCACCAACTGGACCCCGAAGCTATCGCGGGTGCAGGAGCAGGCATTGCAGTTCGGCCGGGTGCAGAATCGCCTGCTGATCGGCAACCGCCAAGGCGTGAGCCTGCAGCTGCCGGCTGAGCTGCTGCCATCGAAGCCGTTTGATCCGCTCTACATTAAGGCCGACAATCTGACCGGTCAGTATCGGGTGAACGCTGCATCATGGACCTTCAGCCGTGATGGCATCGTGGCATCTGTTGATGCACTCTTCTGGGGAGGTGTTGGATCATGACCTATAGCCTGTCATGCGCTGCTGGTGCGCTGGCGATCACCGGCCAAGCTGCCCGCCGCGGTGCATCATCGTTCTGCGCGATCAATACCACGGCCCTATGGTTCCCGGTGGCACCGGGCACCACGAGTCTGCCAGCGGCACCGGCAGAAGTAGTCAACGCCACGCCTGCAGCAGCCAACCAGGCCAGCCTGCCGCCGGACTGGAACGATAACGCCCCGGACCTCTGCTACCTGTTTCAGGACATCCTGCCGGTGGATGTGCCGCCGGTGTTCCCGGTTGAGCTGACCGTTGACTATGTGCTGCCGCCGTTCCTCGAAACGGTGGAGGTGGTTGGCATCGTCAAGACCAAGCTGGTGGTAAGCGACCTGCCCTATGCGCTCACTCTGCCCGGCGAGAGCGTGGTTGCCGTCACCCGCACAGCGCTGTCGGTGATCGATTACAGCATGACGGCCGATGCGGGCAGCCTGGCGGTTGATGGCCAGGCCGTGGACATGCGGCAGGGCTGGGCACTGGCTGCCGGCACCGGTGCGCTGGTGATCACCGGGCAGGATGTGGGCACGGTGCTGTATCCCACGGCCGTGCTCAGTGCAGCGGCAGGCACCCTGGCAATCACCGGGCAGGAGGCCGGGCCGTTCCTGCTGGTCGCTGATGCTGGCACCGTGGCGATCACAGGCCAGGCCGCAACGCTAGGCGATTCGGATCCGCTATTCGCTGATGTGCGCATCCTGGCGCACATGGACGGCAGCGGCACCAGCTACACCGATTCCAGCAGCTATGCCAACACCATCACCGCCTATGGCAGCGCGACGCAAAGCGGCAGCCAGGTCAAGTTCGGTGCCGGCGCAACCGACCTCCCCGATGGTCTCGGCGTGCTCTACATGAACAACACCGCCACAGCACTGGGCACCGGCAACTGGAGTATTGAGCTATGGGCACGACGCACCAGCAGCACCGGCACATCGCGGCGGATTGTCACGCTGCCGGTCAATACATCGTCGTTCGTCTACCTTGGCATGGATTCAACCGGTGCCCTGAACTGGTCTGGCTTCCTGTCACTGTCGGGTGCCACGATGTCGCTCAACACCTGGCACTACATCCTGATCGTGAACGAGGCCGATGAGATCACGGTATGGCTTGACAGCACAGAACTGGTGGCAACCGGCAGCTATGGGCCGGAACCGATCACCGGTAACTATGACTTCAACAATGGCGTCTACATCGGCCAGGGCAACCTGACCAGTGGCTTTAATGCAAGCATCGGCTTCATCGGCCAGGTGGATGAACTGCGGATCACGAAGGCCGTCCGCACTGGCGGCACAGTGCCGAGCGCAGCATTCCCGAACCAGTGACGGCAAGCTAGGGGCACGAGTGAGCACCCATGGCGACCTACAACAAGTTCCACCAGTTCCCGGAGGATCTGGCGAAGAAAATCCACAACCTCAGCGCGGACAGCCTGAAGGTCTACCTGAGCAACAGCACCCCGTCCGCGAGCGATGATGCCGTCAAAGCCGACCTGGCCGAGATCAGCACCGGCAACGGTTACAGCGGACCGCTGGCAATCACGATCACCAGCTGTGAGCAGACCGGCGGCACCCTCAAGCTGATCCTGGCCGACCCGGCACTGATTACCGCGAGCGGTGGCAGCATTGGCCCGTTTCGGTATGTGGTGCTGTTCAACGACACCCCGACCAGCCCAGCAGATCCGCTGATTGCCTGGTGGGATTACGGCTCGGCATTTACGCTGGCCGATACGCAGACCTTCCAGATTGACTTCAGCGCCGCCAATGGCGTCCTGACGATCGCCTGACCCATGGCCATCACCATCACGATCAGCCAGAAGGAACTGCAACGGCAGGCGGCACTGGCACTGGAGGGCGAGGCCTATGAGGTGTTCCTGGCGTTCAATGACACCACCGGCCTGACGGCTGAGAGCACCTACTCGGCATGGCAGGCGGAGGAGATCACCGGCGATGCCAGCTATGCCCCGGTCACCGGCACCCTGGCAACCGGTGCCTACGACGCGGGCGATGCACGGTATGAGCTGCCTGCCGTGACTGCGACATTTACCGCCGCAGCGGCCGGCACCGGCTACACCTACGACACGGTGTGCATCAGGATCGCGACCGAGACCTACCTGTACGGGATCATCACCGAATCGCCTGCAGTGCAGCTGGCACCAGGGCAATCGAAGACGTACACCATCCAGCTGGCACAGGATGACTGACACCCGGATCACGGTTGATGTCAGCACAGAGGCCCTACTGCAGCGTGCGCGGCAACAGCAGGCACAGAGCCGACAGGCCGTGATCCAGCAGGAGGAGGAGAAGCGCGAGAAGGCCCGCCAGCAGCGCGAAGCGCAGAAGGCCGGCCGTGGTGGTGTGCCGGGCCAGAGCAGGCTGCAGGGCCGCAGCAGGGCACCGCAGACGGGCAGCAAGCGGCGGGAGGTGGCGGCTGGGTATGTGGTGGATCAGATCCTCTGCATCGCCCTGTACCCGCGAACATCCGGCCTGACCATCACACCAACAGCCGAAGGCGTGCCTTATGCGTTCTTTACGCCCGAAACCATTGCAGGATGGTGGAAGCTGTTCAATGCCAAGCATCACAGCTCCAGGCGCATCGTTGCATACATGGACACGGTTCCATTCGATGAAGACGATCCTAGCCAAACCTTCTTTGACGGCAATTTTGAGAACAGCCGTATTTACATGACGACTCAGTTCGGCATCATAGGGCCGGGGTTCGTGGTCCCTAGCGGCGATCTGTTTATTGACTTTCCGGCACCTTACGCACGCCTGAAGCGTTTCAGCAATGACCCCAAGTACACACCTGGAGCGGAAACTAATCCAGGTTACTCCGATGCGCTGATAGAGCAGGTGCTGGCCAAAGAGCTTGCCGGCGTGCGCAAAATAATCATGACGGCTTTCCGGCCTGGCGAGACCGAGCCTGTTGAGTGGTCAGAAAATACAAGCGTTGCCAAGTTTGTGAGATGGTGCGCCGACAACAAAAAGATCCTGAGAGGCTGTGAGTACAAAGATCTTTCCGGTTACACCACCGGCAGTGGCACTGGTGCCTACAACTACATCAACTGTTTTGACCGTCCATTCAGCTCTTATCCCCTCCTGCTGCCTCCTGTGTCATGATCACTCCCGCCCAGCTGTTGGAGATTGCCCGTCTGGTGCAGGCTGCCAACCGCCAAGCATTGCTGAGGCGTGAGGATGCCCAGCGTATGCTCAAGCAATCTGCCACCCGCCGCTGATGGATCCGCTGATCGTTGGTAATCTCACCATCCCCCGTTATGGCTACATCACGGTGGAGGAAGACGATCTGATCGCTGATCTGCTGGATGCCGAGCAGTCGCCATTGGTCAAGGCTGCCCAGCTGGCTGATGCGGTGGCCCTGGCTGAGGGCATCACGATCCTGGAGGCCTACAAGGTCATCGGTGACGCGATCGACGGCAAACGACTGGAACCTGAGGCTGAGGCGATCCGCTTGCGGCACGCTGAGGCCATCCATGCCGCAACCCGTGCCCTCAGTGCTGCCGGTACTGCCCGGATTCGTGCATCGGTTACCGCGATCCTCCGCGAGCGGTGCGGGATGGCCGGCATCCCTGCCCGCTGGCCACGGAAACACCGCGATGCGGTCTGGCAACTGGTGCAGGAGGAGCAGGCAGCCGAAAACATGCCCGTGCAGCCGGTGACTGAGGAGCTGCTGGGAAAGCCGCTGCCGGCCGATGGTCCCCAGACCCCGGCCGATGGCGTGACCGATTCTGGGAGCTAGCCCATGCGTTCCCGGGCCAATTCACGCGGGCCGGCTGGCGGCTTGAGGCACGCCGCACAGTCCGCGAGGCATGGGATGCCTGGCAGGCAATCCAGCGGCAGCGGGCGCACCTGGCAGAGGTGCCGATCGCTCAGCTGACGGCACTGATGAGGAACGTGAACACCGTGAGCGGCCAGCCTGCCTCGCCGGCCGACTTCCTGCTGTTCGATCGACCGGAGCCCGATCGGCAGTTCAGCGCTGAGGTGGCGGCAGTGCTGCTGGCACTGGAGCAGGAGGGCAGATCTGAACCGCTGCTGCGGGTGGTGTGGCAGCAGGTCAAGGCTGCGGCCGACCCTGCGGCACAGGTGCCGCCGATCAGGGCCTGGCGCTCGGATTGCGGTGATGTGTGGCTGGTGTGCCCCGTGCGCGAGGGCGAGGCCGTGCGTGCGGGGCTGGTGGCCGTGGGCACCTGCAACCCAGGCACCGTGACCATGCGCGATGTGGACCGGCCGCTGATGGCCTATCAGGTGACCATCCCAAATCGCCCACTAGCCGGCTGGTTTGAGGCGGGCCTGCTGCTGCGGGCAACCTAGGCCATGACCGCGATCCTGGATCTCCGCACAGCCCTCACCACGGCGCTCAATGGCTTGCTGGGCACCTACACGCTGGCGAATGCCACCACCACCCCGGCGGTGGATGTGCGGGCCATTGGCGAGGGCCGTGAGACCGGCACCAGCGTGACGGGCCTAGAGCTGGTGATCCAACGCGACCCGGCGATCGTGCCGATCCGGGCGCAGGAGGTCGAATCGGTCTTCATGGAGTGGACTGCCTTCATCGTCGAATGGGCCAACCCGGCAACCACTGCAGCCGATGCCGCACGCATCGTGGTGGCCAGCATTCCAGGGTGCTCGGCTGAGGTTGTGGCGGTACCGGAGAACACCGGGCCGAAGCATCAGATGCGGCTGGTGATCAGGCAAGCTAGCGCAGCCACTGCAACCGATCTGACGCTGGGGGTGGCAGAAGTCACCTACCTGACCACGTTGGATGGCACCTACATCACAACCCTCGACGGCACCCGCCTGGTGATCAATGCCTGAAACCACTATCACGGGGCTGCCGAACGCGACGACGCCGCTCAGCGGGTCTGAGCGGGTGCCGATGGATCAGGCCGGCACCACGAAGGATGCCACCACGCAGGACATCGCGAACCTGGCACCGGGGACGAACCTGAGCTTCACGCAGAGCACCCGAACGCTGGCCAGCAGCACTGGTGACGATGTGGTGCTGCCGCTGGCAACCGACAGTCTGCCGGGCCTGATGACTGCGGCCGACAAGCTGCGCATCGATCAGCTGGGGGCAGATGATTCCCCCAGCTTCGCCGGCCTGACGATCACCGGCAGTGATGCGGTGACGATCCCGCACATCCACGGCGAGCTGGCCGGCCCGGTCTACATCCATGTCAAACAGACTGGCGCGACAACGCTGGCCAAGGGCACGCCGGTCTACGTCACCGGCGCCGTGGGTGACACCTCCACGCTGGAGGTGCAGGCGGCTGATGCGAGCGATCCGGCGAAGATGCCGGCGATCGGCCTGCTCGGCTCCAGCCTGGCGCAGAACGCCACCGGCCACGCGATCGTTGCGGGTGAACTGCTGAACGCCGCGACCGGCAGCTATGGCGTGGGCGATGCGCTGTACGTGGCGGCCGGCGGCGGGTTGACGGCGACGAGGCCAACGAGCGGCACGATCCAGCAGGTTGCCATCGTCGGCCGGGTGAACGCCAGCACTGGCAGCCTCACAGCAACGATCGGCAGCCAGCAGGATCCGAACTGGGACACGGCCTATAGCCAGCGGCTGCGGTGGGATGGTGGCGCCACAGGGCTTGATGCTGCGACCGGCCGCACCAGCCTGGGGTTGGGCACACTGGCCACGCAATCGGGCACGTTCAGCGGCTCCAGCTCCGGCACGAACACAGGGGATGTGACCCTGGCGGCCAGCGTTACGGATGTGCTGGACCTCAGCGGGCAGGAACTGCGGGCCGATGACCCGGGCGCGGATCGGATCCTCTTCTGGGACGACTCGGAGGGCAAGCTCCGTCATCTGTCACTGGCCGGCGGGCTGAGCATCTCGGGCACGGTGCTCACGGTGCCGGTTGAGCTCGGCCTGGCCTGCTCGGATGAGGACACGGCGCTAACCACCGGCACGGCCAAAGTGTCGTTCCGGATGCCCTACGCCATGACGCTGACGGCGGTGCGGGCCTCAGTGAAGACTGCGCCGACCGGCTCCACGCTGGTGGTGGACATCAACGAGGCGGGGACCAGCGTGCTTTCCACGAAGCTGAGCATCGACGCCAACGAGAAGACCAGCACGACGGCCGCGACCGCTGCGGTGATCAGTGACGCCAGCTTGGCGGATGACGCTGAGATCACCATCGACATCGACCAGATCGGCGCGACAATCGCCGGCGCTGGTCTCAAGGTCTGGTTGATCGGGGTGAGGCTATGACCAGCTTCCTGATCAATCCGTACAGGTTCACGGCAGCTGGTGATCCGTACTTCTCCAGCGTCTCGCTGCTGCTCCACGGCGATGGCACCAATGGCAGCACCACGATCACCGACAGCAGCGGCAGCCCCAAGACCGTCACGGCTTTCGGCAACGCACAGATCAGCACGGCGCAGAGTAAGTTCGGCGGGGCGTCAATCGCGTTTGATGGCAACGGCGATTATCTGACGGTTGGCGCAAACAGTGCTCTTTCGTTTGGATCCAACCCGTTCACCATTGAAACGTTTGCTTACTTCAGTTCATCTGCAAACATGGCCCTGTACGATACGCTGCCGATCGGTGGCGCCGGGGTAAGAAACAGCGGGTTTGTACTTATTAAAGACAATACGAATAGGCTAAATGTATTTAGTGCGGGCGGCTTTCGGGGAGTCTCCTCCATCTCGGCTCCCATTGGCCAATGGTGCTACATCGCTCTGACCAAATCCGGCAGTACATGGTCGTACCAAATTGACAACCAGCCAGCCGGATCATTCACTTATGCGTTCTCACCTACGGACAATAATGCCACGATCGGCAGGCTTGGCGATGGAGCCGATTACTACATCAATGGATACCTAGATGAATGTCGAGTGACCAATGGCGTGGCCCGCGACGTGTCAACGGTCCCGACCGCCCCGTTCCCCGACAGCTGACCCATGCGCCTCCTCTACGACCAGCAGACCGCCGCGCTGCGGCCCTATCCCCGGCCGGATGATGAGCCCGTGGTGGGCCTCGATCCGCGCTACATCAGCATGGCGCTGATCCAGGAACCGCAGCCCGCCTACGACCCCGCCACCGAGCGGCTTGAGCCCACCGAGGCGATCGACCTCGATGCCCTCACGGTGACCCGTGGCTGGGCCATCATCCCGATTGAGCCCCCCGCCCCGCCGGAGCCCGCGCCCGACTGGTTGGGGTTCGCCGGTTGGCTCTACGGCTACGAGCCGATGGCCGCTGCGATGGAGGCCGCGCGTGCCAGCCGTGACCCGCAGGGCGAGCCCGCGACCACGGGCCTGCCGGCCGCGATGGATGAGGCCCGCCTGCGCTCGAACTACGTCCCGTTCGCCCTGTCGTGGGGCCTGTTCCTCGCGGCCTCCGGCCTGCCGCCCGATGAGGTGGGCGCCATCGTCGCCCGCGCGACCGAGTGCCATCTGCCCGCGCAGTTCGTCGCGGCATTGCAGCCGGCAACCTAGGTCATGGACAGACGACAGCTCCCCGGTTGGGTGCAGGCTCTCAATCAGGCCGCACCTTCCATCATCTCCGCTACAGCCCTCGGTGCTGGTGCGCTTCTGTTCAACATGAACCAGAACGTTACCCGCATCGATGGCCACATGCGATCGTTCTCCGATGCCCTCAATCGCATCACCCTCAGGGTGGACCGGGTAGAGGCCGACATCCAGGCGGCACAGCTTGAGGTGCGGGAGCTGCAAACCATCGTTCGGATCAGGCGATGAACTCAGGCCCTGGCGATTTCTGGGTTGGCGTCAAGAAAGAGGCGCTCGCCGGTATCGCCGTACTGGCCTTTGCCAGTGCCATAGGTGGCATTGCCTATCTGATCCACACGGTGCCCCGCCAGCTAGATGAGGTGCTGGGCAATCAGAAGGCCTTCACGCAACGCATGAACGACACAGAGAAGCATGTGGATGACCTGCGTCAGCGCGTGCTTAGATTGGAACTGAAATAGGAGCACTGCTATGGAGTGGATCACCGGGAACCTGCGTGAGCTGTTCGAGATCGGCCTGGCCATCCATGGCGTGGCGGTGCTCGTGGTGAACCTCACCCCGACCCCGAAGGACGATGAGGCAGTGGCCGGCGCTGGTGCTGCCCTGCGGCAGTCCTACCGGATCATCGAAATCCTCGCGGGTGTCGTGACCCCTCTGGTCAAGCGATGAGCAACCCGGCCCCGATCACGCTCGCCCAGCTGTTCCGGTTCTACCGGGGGCTGCCGCATCAGTCCGCGGCGATCACGCAGCTAGAGCGTGACCTGCTGGTGAACGGCTATGAGGTGGCCATGCGCCGGGACCGCGAGTGGTTCCACGTCTGGAGCCAGGACGGGAAGCAACCCGAGACCGAGCCTGCCCCAGCGCCAGAGCGGCCGGGATCGGTGCTGCTCAAGGTGCCCTACTTCCAGCAGAACGACAACGCCAGCGGCACCGGCTACCGGGAGTGCTTCAGCTCCTCCATGGCCATGGTCGCGGCCTACCACGGGAAGCTCACCGGTGGGGATGATGCCTACAACCGCATCCGTGCCCCATTCGGTGACACCACCAACGCGCAGGCGCAGATCAGCGCACTGCGAAAGCTGGGCCTCGACGCCCGCCTGGTGACGAACGCTGCGCCGGGCCTGCTCGAATCCGAGATCCGTGCCGGCCGGCCCGTTGCCGTCGGCTGGCTGCACCGTGGCCCGATCAGCAAGCCCACCGGCGGCGGCCACTGGTCCGTTGTGATCGGCTTCGACCCCGAGAACTGGGTCCACCACGACCCGAACGGCGAGGCCGACATGATCCGCGGCGGCTATGTCAACCACTCCGGCGGCCGGGAGGTGCACTACTCCCGCCGGAACTGGGAGCGCCGGTGGGAAGCCGATGGCCCCTCCACCGGCTGGGCCATGCTGATCAGGCCGGCCTAGCATTTCCGCACCACTGCTTCGCTACCCATGGCCTGGTCTTCCTGGATGTGCATTGAACGCACCCCTGAACTGGACTTCGAGCTAGAGAAGGGCCGCGTGATGTTCCAGGAGGCCGACCATGAGAAGCTCCGCGATTTCACGCTGAATCTGTATCAAGACTGGCTGCTGCAGCAGAAAGTGCTTCAGCAAGCCGTGCGCAGGATTGCTGAGTTGGAATGTCGCGAGGCACTCTCGGGTGCAATCGTTCCGAAGCGTCAAGGCTGGCGCGGGCGACTTCAAGGGCTTCTACCATTCCGCGCAGGTTGATCAGATCCAGAGCGCCCATCTGATCTCCTCTGCGGTGAATGGTGCTGGCGGTTGCCATGGCCTGTTGGTGTCAGGCGCTGCAATGATGCCGGTCATGTAGGCCTCGGCCTCAGGGCACCACCGGCGGCAGATCTCACGGTTGCTGTAGCAGTGCTCTGCCAGCATCCGTAGGTGGGCATAGGGGCTGAACAGCCACGGCTCGCCGTCATCCTGAACTGCTGCCGCAACCTGGCTCCGCACACGGGCAGCATGCGTGCGATCAACCTTTGGAGTGAGTGACATGAACTGCACGGCCCGCCGATGCAGCCGCTGGTTCTGCCGTTCGATGGTGCCAAGCCTGATACCAGTGAGCCGTTGGAACTCGGCCGCTACATCCCAGCCGGGTAGGTCGTCACGGAAGATGCCGACCTGCACCGCATCAATGCCGAAGAGTGCCTGCAGCGCATCGATTCGATCCATGTGATCGAACTGGTAGTCCAGGCTGGCGAATGGGCCTTCATGCCACCGGGATGCTGCTTCGGCATAGATCGACTCCATCAGGTGATCCTGCCGACGCAGGAAGATCAGCACCGTAATGCGATCGTAGACAGCGCGGCAGTTGGCGGCCCATTCCTTCGCGAGTTGTCGGTTGTGATCAATCCACGGGAACAGCGATTCGCTGCTGAAGACCGTGAGCGCACCGACCGGATCCGGTGGGGCCGGCATTTTGCGGGCGACGTGGTGGTGATGATCGCCGGGTGCTAAGTGGTACCAGGCATCACGCTGCAAGAGGGCCTGGATCGTGGTGGTGCCGGTCTTGTGCATCCCGGCATGGATGAGCAGATGCCTCACGGCTCCTCCGCCGGAATGTGGTATTCGCACGGCTGAGGCTGCGAATCGAGCCACTGCGACCGGCTCGGATCGGACGGATGATCCGGCGCCAGGCGGCGCAGGCAGCAGCGGCAGTCGGCCCGCCACACATGGGCCGGATCGGTGGACAGCTCGCCGGTGCAGCGGTCGTAGTCGTAGGGGAGGTGGTACGGCTCAGGCATCAGCGGGTGCCTCACGGTTCCAGATCGTGTCGCGGCGCGGTGCGCCACAGGATGGGCAGTGGTTGATGCGCCAATACTCGCCGTCCGCGAGCAGGCTGGGCATCACACTGATGTGGGGTTCATCGGACAGGTTGGTCCAGGAGAACCTCCCGGCGATCTTCGGCCAGACGTAGCAGCAATGCGGGGTGGATGGGAGGTTCACGGCTCCACCTCCCCGCCCTGGGGCGCGGGCAGCGGCACGGGCGCAGCATGGCGCTCCAGCAGCTCGGCGGCGCGGCGGAACATCACCGCATCCTCGGGATCAGCTTGATAGTCCGAATACTCGGCGTTCTCCTTCAACCACGCCACCAGCTCCCCCACCTCGCCCTCGGCGGGTGAGACCATTTTGCTGGCGTCAGCAGAATGGTTGCCCCAGCGGGCGAGCACGGCGCGGGCGAACTTGAGGGCGCCCCAGGCTTCGCTGGTGTCCCACGGCTGGCACCACACCTCCAACAGTTCCTTATCGCTCGGCCGCTCAGCGACGGCGGCCGGTGCATCCGCCGGCTCGGCCAGCGCGGCGCGGGCGCGGTCGATCAAGTCACGGTCAAGGAGCACCGGCTTGAAAACCAGCTCATCCAGCAGCTCAGCGCACAGGGCGCGGAAGTCAGTGCTCATTGGTGTTCTCCAGTTCGGTGGCGATGGCAAGTAGATCGCGGCGGATGCGGGCCGCGCTGGCGGTCGAGAGGAAGACCCCGTCCTCCGGCACCACCGCATCCGCCAGAGCGCGGAAGGCAGCGGCCAACTGCGGAGGAGGATCGCACTCGGAATAGGCATCAATAGCTTCGTACCATGCGTCGTACACAGCCTGCGCGGCGGGGCTCAGTTCAGTCATCGTTAAGGGCCTCCAGGGCGCGGCGGATTGTGTTCTCGTGGGCGGCATCCAGCCTGTCGCTGCAAGCGTCGAGCACAGTTAGTGCCACCTCCTTCAAGCTGGGCGGCTTGGGGCGACGCCATTCGCGCAACAGCGTGGCTTGGCCAGCGAAGCACTTTTCAGCCAGCACTTCACAACACGCCTCCAGCTCCTGATCGGCGCCCCAGCGGGCGGCCTGGGTGGCGATCCAGGCCTCACGGGTCACGCCGCCATCACGGGCTACGGGCGCATGGATGCGCCACCAATTTATCAGTGCCGACGGTGGTGTGATCGGTTGGTCAGTCATCACGCCCCCTCCCGAGTCCGGCGGGCTTCGATGCGGAGGGCAGACGCGGCGCCGCAATGCTCACGGGCGGCCAGCCAATCGGCCACGGCAAGCTGGGCGGCAAGCCAGTCGATCTCATTGGGCACAGCTTGCATGGCATCCCGAACCTCACGCCACAGCGGCCGATCCGCTGCGGGTGCGGGTGCCGGCTCAGTTGCCGAGGATTGCTCGGTAGCTGCCCGGGCCTCCAGGGCCTCCACGCGGCGGCGGAGGTCGAGGATGTATTCAAGCTTCGTCATCGGTGCTCTCCTCAGTGGTGTGAATCGACCGCAGCCATTCGAGCGCGGTCTCATTGGAGTCGTAGAAGTGCTCGGCCGCCTCAACACCGATCAACAGCAGCCCTGCCAGATGTGGCC
>Ga0129333_10001147_pt1 | contig 23673 bp, 23 predicted proteins | sample CPB6_08_DNA_FD_94474 | JGI IMG/M metagenome (GOLD analysis project Ga0129333, IMG submission 94474) | Freshwater to marine salinity gradient microbial communities from Chesapeake Bay, USA - CPBay_Sum_0.6_0.8_DNA | ecosystem: Environmental > Aquatic > Marine > Coastal | place: USA: Chesapeake...
TGATATCGTTTTTATTAACTGTTGTATTAAGATTTGAAACATAATTTGACACATTGATATCGTTTTTATTAACTGTTGTATTAAGATTTGAAACATAATTTGACACATTGATATCGTTTTTATCAACTGTTGTATTAAGATTCGACACATAATTTGACACATTGATATCGTTTTTATTAACAGCTATATTAAGATTTGAAACATAATTTGACACATTGATATCGTTTTTATCAACTGTTGTATTAAGATTTGAGACATAGTTTGATATATTGATATCATTATTATTAATTATTGTATTAAGATTTGAGACATAGTTTGATATATTGATATCATTATTATTAATTATTGTATTAAGATTCGAGACATAGTTTGATATGTTTATATTATTTTTATTAACAGTTGTACCAAGATTAAAAACATAGTTTGATATATTTTGGTTATTTGTATTTATTTTATTATCGGTTTCTGTTGTCAGTTGACTAATTTTAAGTGAAGTATATGTAACAGAATCTAAATAAGATGTATATATTGCCTTCTTTATGATATTACTTACATTATCAGTGTAATTAGAAGTATCTTTATATATAAGCTTGTTATTTGTGTTAATATAGTTAATTAATGAATTTGAATTGTTTTTAATCAAAATATTAGTTGTATCTAGTATGTTATTTGACCATATCACATTAGAAGAATTTAAGATATTTCCAACTCTATCAGCTGTGAAATATAAATTAGACCCTTCTGGTAATTCGCTTGTAGTATTATCATGTATATAAACATTTCTTAAAAAACTACCATCTCCAATAAAAGTATCGGCTTTAATATTGCCAGATACATCAATTGTTTCTGTTGGGGTTGTCACACCAACACCAATTCTATTGTTATTAGCAATAACAAAAACTAGTTCTTCTTTATTACTTGCTTCAAATATGTTGTGGATATCAGAGTTATGATTTATAACAAGAGATGGAGATACTGATTGGTCATTTAGAATATGTATATTTTCAGTTTCATAAACTGTTGTATTAATTCTTGTAGTATCGCCGTCAATATACAAATTAGACGCATAAATACTTCCCAATATATATAAATCATCATCGTATGTATTATTAGTTATGAGTTTGTTTGAGCTTCCATTTATTGTAGTATCCAAATTAATATTTTTTAGACTATTGATTTGATCTTGTATTCGACCAGATGTTCCAATTAAATTCTGTAATTCCAATTCTGTTACTGCACTCGATTTAATTTTTCCAACAGAATTTGTAACAACGACAATATTTCTAGGAAGAGTCGCTGTTACTATTGTTTCTGCAGCACCTGTAATATTTACCTCCCTTGTTTCAATATAATTAGAAACATTTGTACTTATTTGAGCTATATAATCATATACATTATTTGATGTATTTAAAATTTTAGTAATAACATTATTGGAAGTATCAATCATAGTATTTGAAACATATTCTACATAATTTGAAATATTACTGTCCAATTTATTGTAATGAAATATACTATCATCAACATAGTTTGAAAAATTAATATTATTATTAATAATTGATGAATTTATAGTATCCAAATCGCTTATTATGTTATCAATACGATCATCTATATAATTTGATATATTATCATTGGAAGAATCCACAATTACAGATACTCGTTCTGTAGTAAAATATAAATTAGAACCCTCTGGAACAACAGAAGTATTTTCAGCAACTATATTAAAATTTGATATATTGTATGTTAATGTCCAATCAGTACCTTGATAATTCTCAAAATCCTCGATATATATTGATTTTACTCTCAATTCTCCATCAACCGTTAGTTGCCCATTGTATGTATCGTTTACTATAAATTTATTGCTAGACCCATTATTCATAAGATCCAGACTTGTATTTGCCAAATCTTGATACAACCGATTAGAGTTATAATATAAATTCGATGATCCCTCTTTTAATTCTGCAGTACTATTTGTTGAAAGATTTACATTCGTAATTCCTTCTCCGCTACCATATATATGGGAAGCATAAATAGAATCAGATAAATATAGGCTGTTCCATCTATTTGATAACGAACCAATGTTATAATTGGAACTAACAGAAGGGTTTAAATTACCATTAATGATGGTATTTACATCCAAATTTATAGATTCTCTATTAAATTTTGCAATCTTATGAGATAACTCATTGTTTTTAATACCAATATATGCTTCTTGGTCATTGTTTATATTTGCAGTATCAATAATGTTAACACCAAATAATGCTGCGTTATTTAAATTATTGTATATTGGATCATATGAATTTCCATTATCAACATTTGTATTGCAATTATTGGCAATGATTAATATATATGAGTCATCTAAAGTAGATGAAAAATTTGCAACAGATGCAAGATTTGATGCTTTCACACCAAAAGGTATATATTTTTCTGAAGACATGCAGTCTAAACTCTAATACAAATATTTATTTTTTTTCTCCAAAAAAATACTTGACAAAAATTAACTTTCCATTAAACAAGGAAATCTTAACTTAATGAATTTAAAAATATCAATTGCTTTGATCTCACCTGTGTATTGAAAAAATGTTTCATTAAATCCTTCAAATATAACTATTGGAACATGATCAATATTATATTTATTCTTCAAATTATCATTCGATGTTAAATTGATAGATTTTATTTTAATAAATGAACCTTCTTTTATTAATTTCTTTAGTTCTTTCATTTCATTTATCGCATATTCACATTCTGTTGAGTTTGAAATATAAAATAATTTAACTGTTGGCAATTCTTGAAATGATTCGAACTTATATTTATAAATGCACTTACTAAATGTAAGTAATAATATAACAATTATAAAAACAAATATATAATGGTTCATATTATATTTTCTACTGATTATGATTATTATTATTTTATATTTTTCATTCACAATATTTTTTATCAAACAAAATTGTATTACTTATGTTATTGTTAGTTACAAATAAATAATATTCTTTTAAATTATTTATTTGAGATTCACTTATACTATATGAAAACCCAATAAGATTATATGAATTTTCAAAACAATTTGTTTTCATTAAATAGTTGATAAATTCTTCAAAATTATCAATATGAATTATAACAATTCTCTGATCAATATTGTGATAATTTATAGACTTGTCAATATCATTTACAATTATTGAAGAATAATCGCGGGAATTCAATAAGGTTTGCAATTCTTCACACTCCTGTTGTGTATTTACAACAAATAGAGTCCTATATATCGATTCGTTCGTATATATTAAATCTTCAACATTTTTGATGAAAGCCAACATCAATAAATTCGAAAGAATGTATATATAACATATATACTGTTTAATTCATTTTTTTCTTTTATGAATTTATATTATATAAGAATATACATTATTAATTTTAATAAGGTTTTTCCGTTGCATGAATAAAAATATTTCAATAGATTTGGATATATTTCAAAATGCAAATAAAATGTTTGATAGAAGAAATATTGGATGTAATTTAGTTAAGCAAAAAGAAGAATTACTAAAATATAGTTGTTTTGCAACATCTTCTTCATATCAAAAATCCAATTTTAACAAACATTACAAGAATTATGATAATTCAAATAAAATCACCAAACCAAATAAGTTACATATTATTTCTGCAAACTATACTGAAAAAGATCAAGTGAAAAAGAATTGGATTGGATATTTGAATAAATTAACAGAAAAAAACAAGGAACAATATAAAGAAAAGATCAATATATTTTTGAATGGCTTGGATGACGACATAATAAAAATGGAACTATATCTAAATGTTTGGGATTTTATTAAACGTTCCCCAGAACCCTTATATATTGATATTGTACATATGTTTGATTTTTCATTCACTGATAAAAAATGGGAAAAATACATTGATAAATGTGAATGGTTCCCAAGCGAAGTTATATTGAATAATAATGTGTTAAGTTCAAACGAAAATATGTACGATATCTATTGTGATTTTGTTAGTTGGAAAAAGCATATTAAAAATATAAACATTGGCTGGTGTATCTTATTTGAAACTAAAGGTTTATTATCAAACTTGGATAAATTACTTTATTCTATCATTGACTTATTTGAACTTTATAAAGAAAAACAAAAAACTCATAAACATATTATTGATTTCACATTAGAACAAATGTTGATTATATTTTCATATTATAAAAATAAAGACATTGTAAAAACACTATATGAAAATAATAAAAATACTACTTTACAATCTTCGTCAAAGTTTTTATTGATGGACATATTTGATATGTGTAAACCATTGGAAATTTGATAATAAATTATGTTGCCGAAACAAAACATATTTCTTTTTTTCGTATTATATATTAGAATATAATAATGAAACATCTATCATTAGAATATATAGGAAATATAGTATTAAATTCGTTTATATTAGTATTATTAATATCCGTATATTTTTACATTGAAAAAATGGAAAACAATGGATGCTTGTGTGCTAATCATCCTAACAAAGATTTCATAAAAACATTTAGTATCATAATTATGGTATTTTTAATGATTACCATGTTTGTAACAACACCATATGTAATTGAAATGTTTGGAAATATAGTTGCGGGAATATATGTATTTGTAAAATTTGTATTATATATCTTATGCATCGTATATTTTTACATGACAATTGACTATATCCGTTTTTTAGTAAACGAAAAATGTAAATGCTCTGAAGACATAAGACGCGAACTTATTTTAAGCGGGTCTATTCTTGAAATAACTTTATTTATTATGGTGCTTCTTACTATTGTCATAATACCAATAATATTTAATTCATTTATGTTAATATCAAATAATATGAGAGAATATAACAAGGAATTTTCTGAGGTAGTTAGCAATCCAATGAAGAGTATTCGCTCTATACCATCCAAATTAAAATCAAGCAAAAACACATTAGCAAAAATGACTTCAAGTCTTGTTAAAAAATCTCCAAAAAAATAAAATGTTTATAAATTTAAAGTTCTTGAATTTTTATTTTTTGAATTCTTCAATATTTTAATATCAGCAGTATCTTCAATTATTGAGGTTATTTCTTCATCACTTACAGACAATGTTTCTATGTTATTTGTATCGTTCCCTCTAAGTGATATCTTATTATGTACATTATTTATTATGCTGTCAATATCTTTGTGAGTATTATATTGATTTGTGCGTGCGTCATTTGATAATTCATCATCATACATTTGGGGTCTGGAGGGGCCGCCTGCAATATTATTAAATAAATTTCCTACCATTCCAAATAATCCAGAGTTAAAGGGTTGTTGTTGTGGTTCATGGTTTCTTTGAGGTTGATTATTACCTATAATATATTGTTTAGCAGCTGCATTTTGAAACTGTTTCATTAATTCTGGATTAGATTTAAGGACATTCTCTACATCTGGTAAAGGATTTTCCTTAAACATTCGACTTGTTAAATGAAACATAAATGCGCTCCCCGACAACGATATAAATAATCTTAGTTCCGGAGACATTTTTTTACCAGTGGATTTGTATTTTTCATGAAGTTCTTCAAATACTTCATCGTAATCTTGGATATTTTCATGAACTTGTTCAGACCACCCTTCAAGTCTTATTGCAAATGGATCATAACGAGTATTGAGATATTCAGTTCCAGTAACAAAAGCTACCAACATTTTTCTTTGAAAACGAATACTAGCATCGATTTCCTTTTCTTTAATAAGTTTGTTATATTCCGTTTTCATATCATTAATATTAGAATCCATGTCAAAATGAAAAGGTAACTTGTAACCCTTTGATTGTAATCTATCCATTTGATACAGTAATTCTCTTTTTTCATTTATTTCCTCCATCATTGAACGGTCTTTATCTTTTTTTATTTTGTCATATTTTGATGTTGACAAATTATAATTATTGTCATTTTCATAACTATTCTCGCTAGAACCACTTTCAGATACAGAATCGTCTTCAATACGCTTTACATCTCTTGATGAAGATGACGATGACGATTTATCAGATTCAGAAGTAACTGATGCGCTGGATGATGATTTTGATGAAGAAGATGACATTGATAATACATCATTACTTATTTTCTTTTTATTAAAAAGCATATTGTTATCATCTACCATCGATCCATGAAATTTAGGGGAATATTGAATATTTTTAAAATCAAAAGGAGATTTTTCTGTCATTTACTATAATCTATTTATTTTATTACGTTTATATAATTATGCCTCATGTTAACGCACCGGCGTATCATTAAACCCAAGATGCGCAGATAAACCAGATTTGATATTAAAAATTCTATGAAATATGATGCCAAGTCCTAAAAACATGATAAAAATTAATATAGATGACATTATATATTGAAAAATGGTTCTTTTATCTTTATTTTTCATATCTAATGGATAAAACCATAGGAGAGAATGAATTATCATGGAAAACATAAATGTTGCTAATAAATCAAATATTGCCATATTCCATATTTTAGGCGCCCTTAATGTTGCTAATGAAATCATTAGTTATAGTTCTTATCTATTATTACCTAATAATAAAATATGATATGGTTTTGATATTATTCATGGTATCAATAAATATCAATCAATAGATTATTATATATATTAGTTATAGATAATAAATGTCTACAGCGGCTATAAATAAAAAACAAAGAGAATATAACAACAAAATGACTATAGAAAAATGCTGGGAATGGTATGATAATGGCGGAATATATAACCCTGTAACAAAAAATTATGGTGTGAACAAGGACGCTGTTGAACCAGCTAGTGCAATGAATGTTATTCTATCAAATGCGTGCGCTACAAAAGGTGTCTTTATGGAAAATAATCCATATAAACCCCCTTCAAGTATTTCTGTTGCTCCAGTCGCGAGACCAGATCAATCAACTGTCGTGGCTTCTACGCTGCCAACAGATTCCACTGGTGTTACGAAAAAACTTCCTCTAAATTCTTTAACACAAAAATCAATATTTAAAAATCATAGTACAAAAATCAATACATTAAATGATATGCTAGATTTTAAACCTAATAGCACATACAGTGAATTAAAATCTATTTTAGAATATCTTATAGATTTTGAAAACATAGGAATACCGTGTGAACCGTATTACGATAATCACATATGTGATACTTGGATTGACATAATGAAAAATTCCAACTATGTTGAAAATGATATTTTTCACAATATTGTCAGTAAAAAAGATGTCATAATATACACAAATCAAAATTATTATTTCAAAACAATTTTGTATGCTTTTATTTATGGTGATAATTTGAAAATACCAGCTTTACAAAAAGAGATTCCACAAAAATTTATCAAATTATTAGTAAATATATTCAAAAAATATGACTATAAAGATTATGATAATTTTCTAAAAGATTTTTCTTATATTCGATATAATCGATCCTTATACTATTATCAATATAATACAGACATTATAGGTAATAGAGCAGAGATATATTATAAAAACAGTCGAGAGAATATAAAATATTACATCGAAAAGATTTTATTAAAATATAACAGGCCATTCAAAAGACAATTGTTTTTAACAGATATTCAAAAATTTAATTATAACTCACAATCATCTAATTCAGAAGAAAACATCCCTTCATCTTGCTTCAAAACAATCAACAATATAACTAATCCAAATTTTCAAAATTTTAAAGAAAAAATGTTAAAAACTTGTAAAAAATACTCAAAAATATATAAATATGACGAAACAGATATGAATGAAAATATAAATGAAAATAAGCTTACATTACATAGTATTTGTTTAAAATACGAAACTCTAATATCTCGAAAATATCAGGTTTTTCTTCGCGACTTGTATAATAGTCAACGTATTTTTGATAATAATGATATGATAGAGGAAAATTATAATCAAAATAACACTATTACCTATAAAATTGTTTTGAAAAACATTAATAAAGAATACCCTTTGAAATCTTTATTCAAATCATGGTACTTCCATAATTATCTTAGTAATCGTCCAATTAATATTTTGAATTTATCAAGAAGCGAATTTAGAATTTCTTTGGAAGGATATCAAGGAGTTGCTAGTGATGTTGGTGGTGTTACGAAAGAGATAATGAATGATATTTCTCATGAATTATTTGAAAAAAATGTTTTTATTAAGGCTAAATTAGATATTAGTTACGATGATTCTAATAAATATTTCTTAAATCCACATCTAGATTTAAAAAAAGATTTAGATTTTGATGATGACATGAATCATATAGATATTTTCTGTAAATTCTTAGGAAATTTAATTTTGTTCTTTTTAATCCACAAGTTTAAATTACAACACAGCTTATCTTCATACATTTTATCTGGATTTCTTAATTATAATCCTATAGATGAAACTGTTAAAGAAGATTATGTATATTTTATGATAAGAGATTTTAACAGTCTAAGTAATATGCTGATAAACACTTTAAATTACGGAGATGAAAATAGTGACACTGGATTTACTTTAGATTCAATAATAAAACTGTCCTCGAGAAAATATATGTTTGATAAAACAACCAACGTCGATCAAGATCATAATATAACAAATAAAGATATTGAGAAATATATATACGATTTATCTAAAAATATATATTTGTATAACCCTGTAAATTCTAATCACGATGTTATCATTAATCAACATATGAAGCATTTGTTTGATAGCTTAAATTATGATCAAAAAAATGGTACAATTCCATACATACAGCCAATTTTCAAAAAGATGAAAATTAATATCAATACTATAGACGATAGATTGACTGTACCCAAAATAAATGAAACAATAATAGGAGAATTTGTCAACAATATATTAAAACATACTTCATATGAAACAGAGTCTCATCATTCACTTATCAATGAAATAAAAGAAAAACTATTTTTTCGTTTATTAGAAGAACACTCGAAAGGAAATGATTTTGTTGAAAAACTGTTCAAATTTATGTCAGGCTATAATTATTATAATGACAGTTTAAAATACATTATTAAAATAAATGATAAACTTGATATTAAATCATTACCAAAGGCATCAACGTGTTTCAATACGATTGTAATTCCACTTTACAATAACTTTGATGACTTTTTGGAAAAACTATATCAATCTGTTGAATATTCATATAATAATATGAACATGTTGGGTGGCAAACCCCGAAACAGAAATGTAAAAAAAACTAGTGTAAAAAAAGAAAAAGTAAAAGTGCGTCGACAAACAAAAAAAACTAACACTTAATATATTTTGTCATAACTGTTCCTATCATTGGATTATTTTTGTAAACAAGACGATAATGTATATGTCTATCTATTGTTTTATTATACATAGTAACATTATATTTAGTAGGACAATGATGATATATTATTGCCTTTTGATTTTTTACAGTTGCTATACCAGTATTTGAATAGTCTCCATATGCTACTAATGGATTTTTATGTATAAAATTCTTATCTTTATTCGGTAGCGACCCCCAATATATAACTTTTGTTTCATCAGGAACACCATTTAGTTCTAAAATATATTTTTCAGTAGCATTAGAGGGTACCTTATCTTCCATAAATAAAATAGGAGGTAATACACTTGTACCTAAAAATGGAAGATATACGTTTCTATTCATCGATATATATATTGAAGATATAAGTACAAACAATGAAATTATTCTTATGAAAAAATTGTTTTTTGTATTTAATATTTGTATAGCACTGTAAATTATTGAAAAAGCGAATATTATCAAAAGAGATACCATGTGTAAATATACATCATTATTATTCATCATTTTTATCTATATAATAAATCATATAAAATAATTGGAAATCTGTTTTTTGCCTCAAATATAAAAACAATTTTATATTATAATAATAATATGATTTATGTAAGTTTTGACATTGGTGTGAAAAATCTTGGATATTGTGTTATAAAAGAAGAAGAAAATAATGTTAGTATAATAGATTGGAAAATAATTACATTAGCAGACACCAAAAAACAAATAAAGGGGGTAAATAATATTTCAAAAATATTGTTTAGCGAGCTGGATGATATAGTTGGAAAGTTACAGACTATAAATATTGAAAAGATTGACTATGTTATGATTGAAAATCAACCTTCTAACTTAAATGGTGTTATGAAAACGATACAGTATTTGATATTTTCCTATTTTGATTTACTACGACATTGGGATAGTAATGTATTTGAAGTTATACTAATAAATCCATCACTTAAATTACAGAATCATACATATATGCCATCATCAAAACAAATAACAGAAAAACTAAATAAAAGAGAGAAATACAAGTATAATAAGTTGGATAGCATTGAGATATGTCAAAACTATATAAAAGAAGATGATGTGTTGAAACAGTTTTTTAATTCAAATAAGAAAAAGGATGATTTAGCTGATACATGTTTACAAACGATATCATATATACGTAAAAATGGAAATTTAGTAGAAAGTATTAAATTGAATAGTGAAAATTTTATGCAGTAATATGACGCCGTATAATATCTACATTATTTTTGTTAAATGATGTAATATGTTTTGTTATTATAACTTTAGTAATTGTTTTCCAAAAGTTATCTTTGAGATAAGATTTATTTTCTTGATTTATTTTTTTGTATTTTTTATACAACCATTTGTGCTTATGCTCAAGTAGTGTAGGATTAGTTTCAGTATTATCATATATTTTACATACCCTATTTGATAAAATCAATTGTGTCATGAATTCCTTAACATTTTTATTTTGAAGATGTTCTTTTTCTATAATTTGCCATAAATCACAAAAATGCAAAAAATCATAGGTTGGGCATAAGATAAAATTAGAAATGTAATCTATAAAAACAGGATTATTGTCTATAACTAAAATATTTTCGATATTTACTTGTTTTCCTTTGTTGTTTTTCTCAATTTTTGGAAGAATTTTCTTAACAGACTTGACATATTGACCATCGCTATTCATAATACAATCAGATCTTGTAAATATTGGTCTATTAAATTGTATATCATTATTCTTTTCTATCATAGAGATTTCTTTATTTGCCCATGTTTTCTCTGATGCTGTGTATATATAGAACTGGCAGTTTTGAAAATGTTTTTTCATAGTATTTATAAAATAAATAAAATAAGGTCTTATTAATTTGGATGAAGATTCATAACAAGTTGATAATATAGTATTCTTTTTCAATTTTAAACCATTTGATCGCAAAGTACTATCTAAGTTACTTAATAACAGTTGATAAAGACAATCTCCAATGATTGTACCATCTAAATCCAATATAAAAATTATTGGATCAACTTGTATTAATGACATCTAATACAAAAAAAGATATTATTTTGATATTAGTTTTGAATAAGTTGAAGAAAATTATACATTTATCCATGTATAAGATATAAAAAGAATTAATGTTCCCAATGGGGCTCGAACCCATGACCTTCGCGTCATAAGCACGACGCTCTACCGACTGAGCTATAGGAACTTTGTAATTACATATATAATGTAGGTAATGTTTATATACTTTTTTTCTTAATACCTACAATAGGAATATAAAACGTATTTTTAATTTTTATTGCGAAATAACATAATCAATTAGAGTGGCTAGAAACACATAAACATCAATTTTATTAACTTCCCATAGCGCAAATTTTGGTAATTGTTTTGTAGATTCTAGGGATAGTTTAATAAACTCTTCAATTGATTTATTATATCCAGTATTTTTAATTATATATTCAATAGTTGTATATGAAATTGTAGTATCTTCCAATAATATATCATCTATTAATTTTCGTGTCACAGTGTGTATCATGCTCTTTTTTTTATAATGATTATAAAATGAAGAGAAGAGTTTATCAACGTAATCATGAATAGAACATATTATTTCATATTTATTATTATGTGCACTAGCATAGTCTGGTTGTACATAAAATCTATAAATATAGTCTTTTAAGCAAGATGTATTGTAATCACGTTCATTATCATTGTAATATTTAATGATATTATTTTCATATATGAAATAATTTGGATCTGCAACATGTTTAATTTTATCTAAAACAATCATGTTTTAAATAAAATGATTAAAATATTGATGTCATTTTTTGGTTATATAATATTGAAAAATATTGCAATAATTCATAACACCAATTTGATATGATAAATATAATGTTAAAATAACAAAATAACTATTATTTATCATAAAGATTTTTTAACTATTTATCTCGATTTTTTTCAACAATGTTTCAATCTTTTTATAATACAATGTGATAATATCTATTGATATAAAAATAATCAACCGAAATAACTTTTTAGTTAAAAAGATATGTATTTTTTATGAAAGGAAAAAATACATAATTTATGTTTTATTTTTTATTAAATTTATTTGAATTTCAAAATCTACCGTTGGAAACAATAGTGAAATTTGAAATTGATCTAAAGGATTTGAAAAAACAGTGTTTCGACCATGCCACCCGTAGACTCGTTAAAGAAGAGAGGGCGTCCTCCAAAGGCAAAGTCCTCTCCTGTTCTTGTTGATGGAATCGTAAAGAGGGGTCGTGGAAGACCCCGTGGAAGTAAGAACCTGTCATCGACGAGGACTTATATGAACAATGATGCAAAGCCTCCTCGGCAGAAACTTCAGGCGATGCGACGTACTGACCTTGTGGCAAGGGGGCGTGGAAGGGGGCGTGGAAGACCAAGACGCGTTGAAAATCACAACATATCTTCATCGCCCATGTCGCGAAATGATTCTCGCGGTCGTGCAACGCATGCTCTCCAAAAAGCAGCAAGTGATTTTTGCGATTCCATTATTTTGGAAACTCGCAAAATTGTTGCAGATGAAGTTCGTAAGATCCTTGATAGCGATGAGATTCAAAACCTCCTTGATACCAAGATCGAGAATTCTATCGCAAACCATGGTCTCGGTGTTAATTATGCGGAGGAAGACGAGGAAATAGAATGCGAAGACGAGGAAGAAGAAGACGAAGAAGGCGAAGACGAGGAAGGCGAAGACGAAGAAGGCGAAGAGGAGGAAGAAGAAGGCGAAGAAGGCGAAGAGGAGGAAGAAGAAGGCGAAGAGGAGGAAGAAGAAGGCGAAGAGGAGGAAGAAGAAGGCGATGGTGAGGAAGAAGAAGGCGATGGCGAGGAAGAAGAAAGTGAAGAAGGCGAAGAGGAGGAAGAAGGCGAAGACGGCGACAAGAAACACGATGTCGCCGGGGAAGATAAAGCAAGTGGAGAAGACAACGAAGAAGATCGCATCGATGACAAAAAGAAAAGGAAACTTCGACACAACAAAGATATGCGCGGAACAAATGATAAAAATACCAAGGACAAGAATGAAGTGGTACACGTCAGGAGAGTTGCCAAGAAGAAGAAGGTATCGTATTAAATTATATGATGTACTACTTTTTCCACAGATATACTTACATTTTTTACTATTGTTTGTCAGTGATTCTCATCGCTCAAGAACCCATCAATTCGAGTATTGAAAATATTCTCTCGTTTTCAGCATATTATGACGGGTGATACATCGTCGTTATTTTATAGAATGATCAATTATATGTTGTCTCGTTCGATGTTATATCAGGGTTGATTCATTAAAATCAATTATTCTGGACTACTTAATAGTCATACGGTGAATTTTATCAACCAATTCTGGTAATGACTTGATATTGCAATCTGCACCCATTTTTTTACAAAATGCATCATATGCCGAATACATTCTTTCAAATAGTTCAGTGTATTCGCACAAATGATCAATGTTTGTATCTAAATCATTGTTGGCAATATATTCCTGAAAATTATCATAATCAACGTCTTTAATGTCGTGACCATATCTAATTGCATTATAGTATAATATATTCTTTATCTTATGTTGTCTTTCATAAAAAATGGTTTCCTGTTTTATCATGCTTGGTGTATAATGTTTAATATGATTTTTGACAATATAATCCAATAAATCTTTTTTTTTCATTTTTGTAAATGATTGGAGGAACGGCTGATTGTTTTTTAAAAGGTGAATTTCTATATTTTGCAAAATTATTTCCTTTGAAAGATTTTCAAATATGGATATAGTATTTGATTGTCGCGAATCATTGCATTCAATTAATGAATAATGTTTACATATATTATATAGTTCTTCTTTTTTTAACTTGTCAGCGTTTCTAATTTTGTCTTCATTATTTTTATTAAATTTTTTAATAAAGGCCAAAAGTTCTACTTTAGAATATTCCATATTCGTAGTCATAATAGGTTTATTATGAAACAAATCATTTTTTAATTAAATCAATCAAAATAAAAAAGTACATATCACAACTTTTTTAGAAAAAAATATATTTTGTAAACTTTTTTTTGAAATGTCAGAGATATGTACTTTTTTTAATTATATGATATAGAATATATGAATAATTATGAAATAAATAATTTTTTGGATCCTAAACGACACATATTAGCATTATCTGCCGGCGTCGTTGGTTCATTTTTACCTAACGATAAATCAAATTCATCTCCTTTAATAAATGGGGCAATATTTGCAGCAATTGTGGTTAAATTGTTATATGGTGATTATGATAAAGGATATACATGGTCTCTTTCAGATATTGTATTTTGGATTATAACTGCTATAGAAGGTTTAATATCTGCTTATTTTATCACATACTTAGTAATAGATAAAAAATAATATAATAAATAAATTCAATGTATTTTTCAAAAAAAATGACATATGATGTTGATATATTTCAACATCACTTATGAAAGTTTTTGAAATGAAACTATTGCCAAAAGAAATAAAAAACAGATGGCCTAAAAAACGAGACGTAAGCAATAAGATAAATGTTATGAAACCATTACCAGCGAGTATAAATTATAATCCATTTCAAGAATGTGAAGTAATTTCACATAATCCAAAGTAGATTTTATACTATGTTTGTACTTATCCATTTCACGAATATTCTATGATTGTAACATAAAATTTAAAACATATGGATTATCATCTACACTAAGTTCTTCTTGTTGGGCGTGTTTGATATAACCGTCTTGATATACATATTCACCATAAGGACATTTACATATTTTTTTAGTAAATGGTATTTCATATATTAAATATATCAATGATTCTATTAGTAATGCAAACATATTATTATTTATAGATATATAAATGTTATTTTTTTACACAAAATAAAAATAAAGTGTTAAATATGTATACTAGTATAAAATGTTAACATAATGATACGTTCTACTATAATTTGAATATACATGTTATCTTATTGTTTTTGAAAAAAATGATTATTATTTTTTTAATATTTAAGAAATGTCTATTTGTTTTCTTGACACGGAAACTTCGGGAGTTCCTATTAAGAAAAATTACAATACATATCATCATCCTTCAAAAATTAACTACTATAATAGTGCAAGATTGGTAGAATTGGCGTATATTATATGCGACGAACATGGACAAATTATCAAAAGTGTAGATACGCTTATAAAACCGCGTGAATTTAAAATAACAAATGATGATATTCATGGTATTACACACGATCATGCTTGTGCGCATGGGATAAACATAAATGATGCTATTAAAATTTTTGAAAATGATATTAAAGATGTCAAAATAATTGTTGCGCATAATATAATGTTTGATTTGCATATTCTTGTTTCAGAATGTTTTAGAATAGATAATATTTCTATAATCAAAAGCATCGACAAAATTACACGAGAGTGTACAATGGATATGGGAAAAACAAAAATGAAAACAAAGAAAAACCCTAAGCTTATAGAGTTATATAAATTTTTATTTGATGAAGAATTAAAACAAACACACCGAGCATTGGCTGATACAGAGGCTTGTATGAAATGTTATTATAAAATGAAATCTACTTAACTTTATCATTAAGTAAAAATATAAAAATAATCGCTCCTAACAGGGCTCGAACCTGTGACCTAGCGGTTAACAGCCGCTCCTGCAGGATATAAACATCAGCAAAAAGACATAATATCAAAATACATTTTTATGCAATGATACTTACGCTCTAGCCAACTGAGCTATAGGAGCAATAAAGGCCTTTTATTGCCCCCTGTTACATATAACAATATATATCTTTAAATCATTTTCTTTTTAAGTACTTCGAGATTATATGAAGATATAAAGGTTTTTTTAAAAAAATGACATAAACAATAATAATTATATTACAATATCTTAAGAAATGTTTAAGAATTATTCTTATAACCCAGAATCAGCAACCGATAGACATTCCTTTGAAATTCATGATGTTGATGTTTCAGTAATCAATGGAATTAGAAGAACTATTTTAACTGATATACCTACGCCGGGCGTAATTGGAGAAGATCCATCTACAGTTGAAATTATAGTTAATAATGGACCTCTTCATAATGAAATCTTATCTCATCGCATTGGTTTGATTCCAATTTGTTTAAGCGAAGATGATATTGAAAGTTATGAAGATAATTCATTGATTTTAGAATTAAACGTGATTAATACTGGTAATGAAATTGTAAATGTTACTTCTGGAGATATCAAAGGAATAAAAAATGGAAAAGAATTGACTCCAAAAGAATTATCGAGTATTTTCCCTAAAAATCCTATTTCTAAATCACACATTCTTATTACTCGCCTTCGTCCAAATGAACAATTACATTTTAAAGCAAATGTAGTTACAAAAACAGCCAGATACAATTCTGCATTTTGCCCAGTATCACTTTCAAATTTCTTTTACATACAAGATCCCAAAATTGCAAATGAAACCAATAATGTTCTCGATAAGGAAAGAGCATACTATAAAAATGAATTTGGAGATCCCAATGCTATTCAGTTTGAAATAGAACCTATTAATACATCAATTACACCTAAATATCTTTTCAATAAAGCGATTAATATTATAATCGATAAATTTGAAACATTGATAGCAAATTTGTCATCACAAAATATTGGAGATAATGGTGTAAAAATTTACCAGTTCCAAAATTTAGAAAATACATATGAGTTTTGTATACAAAATGAAGATGATACTCTTGGAAATATTATCCAATCAATTATCCATAATAAATATGTTAGAAATGAAAAATCTAAACTAAACGATAAACATTGCTCATATATTGGATATATCTGCCCTCACCCATTGAAGACAGAGTTACTTGTAAGAATTACATTAGAAGATGAAAAAAATCCAGAAGAATTTATTAAATTCCTAGAATATAATTGCAGAAGTATTATAGATATGTTTACAAATATAAAAACAGAGTGGAATAAGTTTGCAAAATAATAAAGCAAATAATTATACTTTCTTAAGATTTTATTTATTTTTATAAATTAAAAAGAAACATTTTTTATGTCTCTCGAACAAGAAACAGTCGTTATTGATGATCTTACATATAATACCGTTGACGAACAACTAGATGATATTGATTATTTTGAAATTATCACAATGGATGAAATGATTAAAGACAATCCCACATTTATTGCATTTTCAAAAGAAGAAATATTTGATGAACTATACAATTTTTTTGAAAATACAAATAAAGCCGAAGCATTGACAGATTTGTTTTACAAAGATAATACTAAAAATATAGAAAATTATGTATTCATAGCAGATGCTACAAAAAAACAGCACGAATGTTTTGATATTGACAGCATAAGCGATATGATTTCTACAATCGTATCTTATAGAAAAATTCAATATGATATAGCAAAGAAAGAAATAAACAAATATTTTTTTGCTCTGTCGTATGATATTAATTCTAAAAATATACGTTTAAAGCCATATATGAAGACAATAATTCAAGTAACTGCTGATGATAAATCAAAAAATATAAATATATATTACCCTATATATCCAGAAGATGAAACAAATATACCAATTTTAGCAGCGTATTACAAAACACCAACTGCTACAAAATATGACTATTTATCTAAACAAATTGTTAGTCATTATAACAAATCTCAAAAATTTAATTTAGCACAAGCAGATTATTTTACAGATATTGATAAATTGATAAATGTTATAAAACCAAAAATGGAAACAATACTTAACAACATAGATGTTAAAGAAGATAATGTTGAAGATCTAGATTACAACAACATTGATAATATACTGCGTGCGTTCAATACTTCTTTGCAAGATATTGATGTAGCTGAATTTAAACAATTACAAAATCACATGTCAGCTATTTTAGATATTAAACCACATGATATACAGTATAAAAATTTTGTAGTTCGTAAATTAAAAACAATAAATAACAAACTAAACTTCTACGATAGTATAAAACAAAGTATCAAATTGCTAAGTATTACAGATAAAGTAAAAGAAGATAATGATGCTATATTAACTTCTCTTGCTGAACAAAAAGTACAATTAAATGCTGCTCCTATTGTTTATAATAATATGAATGATATCTTGAATGCAATTAGAAACAATGAGATAGAATTGGAATCAATTATAGAAAATGTCAAAAATATAAGAAATGTTATTGCAATCGACAATGCCATGAAAAATATTCAAGATATGCAAGAATACACTAACGAACATATAGAAAATGTTACAAATAATGTTAAAGAACTGGTAAAAGAATTCGATAAGATTAAAAGAGAATCGAAAGACATATACGAATTACATTTTTTAGATTTCTATAGAGAACTAAGTGAAGTAAAACAAGGAAATGATTACAGTGATTATGAAGGAGTTCCAGAAGAATTAAAAAATGTTCCAAATTTTGAAAATTATACAGATATTGAAATGTTTGAAAATGATGATAATATATCAAATGATAATATACAAAATATATCTCTAGAAAAATTTTGGTTACATACGAGGTATTCACATAGTATTGGATTTGTTGAAATGTTAAAAATAATATTGCCATTAATTCAAAAAATACAAGAAATTTCTAAACTTCCATTACAATATGATGTAATATGCAACGAGTTATATAATCATTTTTCAGGAGTGCCTACAAAATTCAGGATAATGTCAAAGATTTTGCAAGATAACAATGTGGAAAAAAAAGAAACTGAAATAAAAGATATTATTGCTTTAAACCCTAATTTTGTTCTTAATCAAAAAGACTACAAAGATGATATTTCTTTATACGTCAAAGAATGCAATAAGCAATTCATAGAAATATTATTTGATATGATGTATACAGCTATTGCAAAATGGAGTTTGGATATTCAGGATTATATAATTGATGATATGTATATTATAAATGAAAATGATTTTCCTGCAACATATTATGACAAGTGGTCAAGAACAGGATTATTGGCTGATATTAATTCTAAAGAAAGTATCTTGGAGTATATTGTTGCTATTACATACGATATGTTAGAAGATAAAAAAATATATACTGTTCCCAAGAAAATAAAAGAAGATATTGTTAACATTATCAACAATAAAATGAAGGCATATTATTTACAAATCAAAAATAGCAATATGCAAAACATAAAAAATAAAGTAAATAAAGGAAGAGATTTCTATCATAAATTGCGAGAGTTAGCAAAAAAAAATCAAATAAACGATTTATTGAATAATTATATAAAAGCATTGATATATATGCCTGAATATAAGTTTCAAAAGCATCATAAATTTTTACTTGGTTGTTGTATGCAAAAATTAGGAAATGATTTTAAAGCATTTAATGATATGATTGGCGTTGATCATAGAAAATATTTATTGAAATCTAGAAAACATTTTGCTAAAAATCGCAAAACAAGTCAAAAAAGCATTAATATATATTATCCTATTGATGACAATAAATTAACAAAAAAGACATCTGTGGTTAGTAAATATGAACTACCGACAATTACTATAGATACTGAAAAAAAACAAATGAACGATTGGTTGCAAGAAATGAAAAATGTATCTCCACTATTGTCAAATGAAATCATAGAAATGATGAAAAAAGATTTAAAACAAGTTGTTGATACAACAGAACAGTATTTCAACATATTTTGTAAAACTGCAAATATAAAAAAGAAAGATGCATTGAAAATGATGTTGTTTAAAAATGACAGTTTAAATTTTTATAACATATTTAATTTAGTATGTCGTGTATTAAATAAACAATTGTTAACTAACCAGTATCAAGATGAAGAAGTAACATTGTTAAGAAGAAGTATACGCGATGTTAACAATATTGTATTAGAAATAAACAAATTACAACAAATTGCAACAGAATATAGCGCATTAGAAATTAAAAAAATTATAAATTATATAATGATAGTATCATTATGTCTTCCATTCGATCCATATAATTCAAAAGATAATAATAATGTATTGATTTATTCTGGGAATGCATCTAGTAATTTTGTAAATAATATTGTGGTAAATATGTATTCGTCATTGATGGAATATTTGAAAAATGTTAGAATGCCAACATTAGAAGAAAATATTAATTATAGGAATTCGATCAGAGAGACAAACAAGAATAAACTGTTAAATACAATGAATAATCAAACAACAGATGATAGAAATTTAATGTTAGAATTAAAAAAAATAGGTGTTAAACATGAAATGAACAACAATGATAACGATATTGATATCAATGACAATACAGAACAAGTAGATAATGATTTTGAAAATGATAATAATGATAATGATTTTGAAGATGATTACAGCGAGGATGATTATAGTGATAATGAAATGTACTAGAATATTTCATACCACTATATAGACAATGTATATAAGTCTTAGCGTTATATAAAAAAAATAATAGATGCCTAGAAAAAAAAAAGAAACTACTGAAAAAAAACCAAATAAAAAAAATTTATTGAATACAATGGTTAAACGCGTAAGTAAAGATGAACATATTATATTAAAACTCCCATTGACGCAAAACAACATAGATAAAATAACGAAGAAGCCAATTAATCACGAATATATACCTATTCCACAACCATATTCAAAAAACGAATGTTTTGTAGATGATATGCATAATACCATATCAGGGTTTATACAAGAAAATAATAATAATGCTATTATTGATAATTATGAAAACAGTTGTCCAAAGCGCGATCAATGTTGTTTTTGGTGCTGTCACCAGATATCTTATAATATATTTGGAATGCCTATTAATTATAATAGTATAACAGATACATATGAAACATATGGTTCTTTTTGTTCTCTCAATTGTGCAAACGCATACAATTTTTCATCGCATACAGGGAGTGATAGGGTGTGGGAAATAAACAGTATGATACAAATGATGGGAAAGAGGTATGGAATTGATAAAAAAATACGTCCAGCGCCATCGAGATATTTATTAAAAATGTTTAATGGTTATCTAGGAATTGATGAATTCAGAAGCTTGCATAAAAATGATGATACGTGCCATATTTTAAATTTACCACCAATGATATCATTACAGTCCGCTTATGAAGTTGTAAATACATCTTATATAAAAAATCACAATAATTAAAAAAATGATATAAGAAAAATATATAAAGATTATAATGTCATAATGGACGTCAAAAATGAACATTTATATTTTTCAAAATATAGAGTTTCTACAATAACATGTAATGCAAATATTGGAAAAGATATAAATATAGATTTGCACGTATTATTCAAACATATAGAATTAAAAAATCAAGATAATTCGTTTGTATGGATTCAATATTTAAAAGAAGACGATAACAATTTTAGAGGTGATTATCCTAAAAAAAAGAGAAAATCTAAAAAAAATACAACAAATAAAAATCGTTTCGATAATCAAATTACAGTAATTTATAGATATACAAATGATTATATGCCAAATATAAAAATCTTCAAAAATGGAAATATTCAATTGACTGGTATTAAAGATTTTGAACACCCAAAAATGATAGTAGAAAAAATTATTGATAATATTCTCAATATTTATAACAATATTGACAAAGAAATTATCATTTCAAATTACATTGACACTAATCCCATAAATAGACTTGCGTATGAAAACTTTAAAATAAGAATGATCAATAGTGATTTTAAAATATATACAGATGAACAAATGACTGAGCGTTTTAGTATCAAAAGAAAAGAGTTGCATAATATTCTTATAAGTGAAAAATATAACAATAAAAGTAGTTTTCAACCAGGCGTGTATCAAGGTGTTAAACTTGAATATTATTGGAATGACAATATGACTCAAAAAAATAATGGAGTATGTAAATGTTTGAAAAATTGCTTTGGAAAAAATACTGGATATGGCGATGGTAATTGTAAAAAAGTAACAATTGCTATATTTGAAAGCGGAAGTATACTTATTACAGGTGGTATAACATTGGAACAAATAGAAGAAGCATATGCATATATTTGCAATGTTATAGAAGATAACAAAACAGTAATTAAAAAACATACAAATATAAAAGATTTAGTTATTTAAAAGATATTAAAATTTTAATTTATTTTTTATTTTCATTTACATGAGGAGCAAAACATAAAGAATTAAAATTTTTGCTCGAAAATGTAAAAGGATTATTAAGAACAGTATTATTACCGGGTCTTACAGATGTTGGTATATGATTTTGTGCGACCTTATCATACTTTTTTGCATATTCTACCGCATCAGGGGGTATAGGATCTCCTCTGTAATCCTTTCCCCACAAAGTGTTTTCATATGGCTCATCGCTAGAATATAGCCCCGCGTGTTTCATAGGCGTAGGTATGGTAACATCTAAAGTTGTATCTATATAACTATAAGAGATCATTCTATTTAATAATAAAATATAAAAAAATATAATAATAACATATAAATTGAAGTTTGTTGAATATCTAAAAAATGATAACTATTCGATAAAACAATACAACAATGTTGTTTACACCCTTGAAGATTTAAAATGAGACAAATATTTATATATTTTTATTAGGTAATTATAATGAAACATAAAACTGAAGATTATAAAAAACTGAAGATTATAAATTATCAGCAGTTAAATATTACCTATCTAATAATTTTAGTTTAGATTATGTTTGTAATATTTTTGATTGTAAAAAACAATCGTTAGCAAGATGGATTGAAAGATATAAAGATTATAAAAATATTGAACGACATAATAGAACATCTATATCATATAAAATAACGAAAGAACAACTAATATATGCTATGAAATTATTAAAGTAACGAACAAATTACTATGATTGAATTGAAAAAGTTAATAATGTTAAAATATCCTGATTTTAATATTACATCACAACATTTAGGTAATGTATTACGAGACAATAATATTACACGAAAAAGAACGAAACACCAGCATTTTCCTACGAAATTATCAACACATTTTAGAAAACCTAAAATATATAAAACAACATAAGAATATATTATATATATAATAAGATAATAGCGTTATAATGCGGTTAAAAAATGAATTGTATAATGATGAACAAATTAAAATAAAGAAAGAATTAATAGATATTTTAGAATTAAATAATAAAAATAGTTTTATTCTTTATCAAATTGATAATGATGAAGAATTAAAATATAAAATAATGAACTTATTACCAAAAATTCGTACATTTTTCTCTATGAGTAAAATAACAGCATTCTCAACACCAGAAAAGATAAAAAGACCATATATATCAATTATTCGTCATATGTTAAAAAATGAATATGATATATTAAGTACAGAATATTCATTAAAAATAGATGATAAAATTATAAGAACGAAACGATATATATTTATTAA